>Ga0316207_10000660_pt1 | contig 51259 bp, 44 predicted proteins | sample 6weekpyrite_MG_FD_204943 | JGI IMG/M metagenome (GOLD analysis project Ga0316207, IMG submission 204943) | Microbial mat bacterial communities from mineral coupon in-situ incubated in ocean water Damariscotta River, Maine, United States -... | ecosystem: Environmental > Aquatic > Marine >...
GGGTAGGGTTAATTCCTGTTCCAGCTGGTGTAGAATTCGCGTCACTATATTTCAGCGCCAGGAATGAACCCTGGAGCGCGACACTTTCAGGTTTTGGAGTAAATGCCATGAGCGTTTCACAGCAGCAGGTTGAAGAAGCAATAGCAAAATATGTAGATCCTTACTTAGAAAAGGATCTAAAAGCAGCTAATGCAATTAAGGGTATTGATATTACTGGCGCAGAAGTTGCCATTAAAGTTGTGCTGGGTTTCCCGGCTAAAGGTCATTATGCGAAACTCACCGATGAGTTAAGCAAATTGGTAAGCGCGCTGGAGGGTGTAGATACGGTTAAGGTTGATGTGAGCCAGGACATCGTATCCCACTCAGTTCAATCAAGCCTGAAACCTTTGGAGGGCATTAAGAACATTATAGCGGTGGCCTCTGGTAAAGGCGGTGTAGGTAAATCTACAACCGCGGTTAACCTGGCGCTGGCGCTGAGCAAAGAGGGTGCAAACGTGGGTATTCTTGATGCGGATATCTACGGCCCAAGTATTCCGCGTATGCTCGGCATTACTGACAAACCGGAATCACAGGATGGTAAAACACTGGACCCGATGGCGGGCCATGATTTACAGGCGATGTCGATTGGTTTTATGATTGATGATGAAACCCCAATGATCTGGCGTGGCCCAATGGTTACCCAGGCACTGGAACAGTTACTGGTTGATACCCAGTGGAAAGATTTAGATTACCTGGTAATCGATTTGCCACCGGGCACCGGTGATGTGCAGTTAACACTGGCACAAAAGGTACCGGTTAGTGGTGCGGTTATTGTCACGACTCCACAGGACATTGCTTTGTTAGATGCACGTAAAGGTCTAAAAATGTTCGAGAAAGTAGAAGTGCCTGTACTGGGTATTATCGAAAACATGAGTGTTCATATTTGTTCAGAATGTGGTCATGCTGAGCCTATCTTTGGTCAGGGTGGCGGAGAACGCATGTCAGAAGATTACGATGTAGATTTTCTCGGCGCACTGCCATTGGATATGGCGATTCGAACCAGTGGTGATGAAGGCCAGCCTTCTGTTGCAGCAGATGAAAACAGTACTGTGGCCACAATTTATCGTGAAATCGCACGTCGCACCGCGGCTAAGCTGGCTTCACAGGCGAAAGACTATAGTAGTAAGTTCCCGAATATAGTGATTGAAAATAACTAATTTGCATTGCGGGATGTCCTGCTTGCGGTAAATGAAAAAGGCCCCTACTGAATCAATGGGGGCTTTTTATGCACAGGACGTGCGGTATCTTACCCAGAATAATTACATTGGGCAGGAGCAATTATCAAGGTTTGTATATTGCTAATTGAGCCTTAACCTGTTGGCCGCTATTGATAGCATTTTAATATACGCACAATTTGCAGATTAAAATTTTCCAATGGGGCTGCAGAACTAACAATTTTCATTTTTAGTAATGCACCTTCCCAGCTGTTTAGAATAAATTCCGCCAGTTCACGGGTATTAGTGTCGCTACTTAGTTCACCTGCTTTTTTGGCTTCATCAAGGCAGCTTACAAAGTAGCTGTTCCATGATTCCATAATTTGTAAAATGCGTGAGCGTAATGGGGTATTAGTATCTGCTAATTCCTGTGCCATATTGCCAACCAGGCAACCACCCTTACAGTCCTTCTGTGACTCAAATATTTCGGTCATGGCTTTAAAAAAGAGCTGAAGGCGTAGTATCGGGGACTCGTTTGAATCAATTAAATATTTTTGTAAAATCGGTGTAAACTCATCTGAATAGTGGTTAAGTGCTTCTTTGCAGAAATCTTCCTTGCTCTTAAAAAAGTGATAGAAAGACCCTTTGGGCACCTTGGCGGTATCGAGTATTTCTTTTAATCCAGCGCCGTTATAGCCTTTTTCCAGGAGGATCTCGATACCGGATTCAATGATTTTTTCTTTTGTAGCAGACATGATAAAAATATTAGACCAGTCGTCTAGTTGTGTCAAGCCAGGTTAGGTTTATTCATTATAGGACAAGCCATGATAGAATGCGCAACTCAAATTTATGACAACCTATTAATTTTGGATATTAACTAAGCAATGAGCATTAAGTCAGATAAGTGGATTCGTCGCATGGCGAAAAATGAGGGCATGATCACGCCCTATGAGTCGGGTCAGGTACGGTATGACGAGGCGGATAACCGACTAATATCCTATGGTACATCGAGTTACGGGTATGATGTGCGATGTGCTAATGAATTTAAAATTTTTACTAATATAAATTCTGCCATCGTTGACCCTAAAGACTTTGATGACAACAGTTTTGTCGATGTGACATCCGATGTCTGTATTATTCCCCCCAATTCATTTGCACTCGCCAGAACAGTCGAATATTTTAAAATTCCCCGCAGTGTGCTGACGGTATGCCTGGGTAAATCAACGTATGCTCGCTGTGGCATTATCGTAAACGTGACACCACTTGAGCCTGAGTGGGAAGGCCATGTAACCCTGGAATTCTCAAATACCACCCCGTTACCTGCAAAAATATATGCCAATGAAGGTGTCGCACAAATGCTGTTTTTTGAGTCAGATGAAGTGTGTGAAACATCATATGGAGATCGAGCAGGTAAATACCAGGGGCAAACTGGCGTTACATTACCCAAAACTTAGACTAAACTTTAATGTAAGGAAATGATAGCCCGGCCTATGTCTCGTTAATCCGAGCAGGGTTTTGCGTGGATAAAAATACCTTAACAGTATTGTCATGGTGTCTGGGAATGTTAATTTTTTAATTACTGAAAAACCTGGATATATTAAGCAATATATTCGTAAATGATCTAAATATTTCTTAAGAACTTTAATTAATAGGAAACAGATCTTTGCTAAGTCTTGAAAAATTAATCGAACGCAGTGGCAAGCTAGGCAGTTTGCCAGCCATTGTGTATAAAGTATTTGAGGTTATGGATGAACCTAAATCAACCGCCACAAAAATTGGTAAGGTCATCAATGAAGATCCAGCCTTAACCGCACGTTTGCTTAAACTGGTTAACAGTCCTTTCTATGGATTTAGCGCAAAAGTTGATACGGTTTATAGAGCGGTAGCATTAATTGGGCATAAAGAATTACGCAGTGTAGTCGTCGCTGCATCAGCAATGAATGTTTTTGAAGGCATTCCATCTGAACTTGTATCGATGGAAGATTTCTGGAAGCGAAGTTTGGCTATTGCGGTAACCGCCAGGGTGCTGGCAGCGTTTAAACGCGAAACGGGAATTGAGCGCTTTTTTATCGCGGGTTTGCTTCATGATATTGGTTCATTATTAATGTATATAAAATTGCCTGACGAAATGGCCCAGGTTTTAAAGCTAGAAAGAACAGAGGGAGTAGAGCTTGCCGGGGCTGAAAAAGATATAATAGGTTATGATCATACTGAAGTTGGTGGTGGGTTATTAAAAAAATGGAATTTACCACCACAAATATGCGGTTCAGTTCGATATCAACTGGCCCCAATGAAAGCACCAGAGAAAGAACAAAGTGGTGCCTGGTTAATTCGACTGGCCAGTGAAATTGTTGCTAAGCATCTTGTGCAGAACCCTGAAGACGGTTCTGAAGAAGAGGGTTTAGACGGGATAGATGTTTTTATCTGGCAGGCGAATAAACTTGACCCAGCATTGCTGCCAAAAATTTTAGAAAAATCACGGCAGCAATTTGAAAGTTCAAAAGATGTTCTCTTAGGTTAACTAATCTTTAACTTGAGTAAAGTGTGCAATAACCTTTTCTTTAAATATCAGCTCGGCGGTATTATTGTTAATCACGTTTAGTTGATAAATGTCGACAATTTTCTGGTCATCAGACGCCAGACATTCAAGTTTAATATTTCTCATGCTACTGGCTGACCAGCTGCAATGTAAATTGGTGCTGCTTTTATCAGAGGTATAAATTTCAGCGCGGGGTTCAAAGTGAATAATTATTTTTGTAAAGTTCGCTTCATTATCGGTGTCTGATTCCCAGGTGCCGGCTGCCGGATGAGGTGAGCAGGCAGACAATAAAAACATATTCAGTGAGAGTAGTGTGGTTAATAAATAATTAGATGATTTTATGTTTGAACGTTTATATATAGTCATGAGTGCTCTGTTTACTTATAAGGTGTAGTTATTCCCAGCATCAGTATTCGAGGGTGAAGGATTTAAATAGTATCAATTCTATAACTAAATTAATATACATGGGGAATTAAACGCCACGTTTGTTTTTTGTAGTTATAGTAATCAGGGAAGTTTTCAGCCAGATATCCCTCCTCAAGATGAATCGTTTTGAGAATAAAAATTAAGCCGATTATCGCATTCATGGCCACAAGGCCTGAGCCACTGGAAATAGCCAAACCAAAACTGACAAACAGATTATAAAGATAGATTGGATGGCGAATGACGCTGTAAGCGCCTTGTGTTATTAACTCAAATGGCAAATAGGCCTCAAACAGGGGGGAGTAATTATTACCCAGGTTTGAAAAAGCGTGTTCAAGGCGAATGCAACCATATAAAACAATGCATGCACCGAATAACTGTAGCAATGGGGTGGGGTTTATCTGTAGGGGCAGAGCTGATGATAACCAGTAGCTTGCCAACGACAACAACATGCTTGTTAAGAAGAGTATTTTACTTAAATTGCGAAATGAAGTAATAGAGGGTGCCGGTTGTTTTCCCTGTGAAAATTTCCGCTTAGCCCTTTTTTTTGTGTAGGCGAAACTCATTCTTAGAAAAACCCCCGTCACAATTATGCTGCAAATTGTTGCAATATAAATGTCTATCCCAGAAGAAAATAGCTGAGTATCGAACACAGAATAAGTCCACCCATAAATGATAGTGCGCTGTATTTGATTACATTGCGTTTTACGCCACTTAGCAACATAGGGTTGGCAAAGGGGTCTAAACTGTTATGTGCGCGCAAAACTTTCCATTCACCATCCTGGCGTTTAAAAATTACAGTCCAGTTATTAGTAAAGTTAAAATTGTGGCCCCTGGCATCGAGCAGCGTGTTTTTTGCATTGCCATAGGCAATTGCGGTGTCATCTAAAAATAAAGTAGGTGCCGGATTTAATTGAGTTGAAAAATTCCCGCTGCCAACCAGTTCTTTACGGGTAAGGTCCCATTGCTGTTTAAATGAGTCGAAATCGCCAAAGGATTTATCGGTGAAAGAAACAAAGGAAAAATCGGGATGGGTGAATGGCCTGATGTTTTCAATGGTATTATTTTTAACCGCATTTTCAAAAATACACTGAAGCTCTCGCAGTTTATCACGCTCAGTTGCGTATATATCATTTTCTACTGTCATCTATATGCCCTCGTTAAGTTTTTTGTGCGCAGGATACGGTAAAAATACCAAACTCATCGGACGCGGTGTTTAACTTGCTAAAGCCCGTTGATTCTACGAGTAAATCCATTTCATGTTGAATTCTACGGCGCATAATCCATCTTTGGCCCTTTCGATTATTTAAAACACGGCCAATCATTTCAATTTGAGGGTGCCAGGGTTGTCCGGTATAAATTAAATACCCTCCACTGCTTATTAATTTAAATAATTGTTTGATAAGTTGATGCACCTGTTTGTTATTATCGTATAATTCAAACAGCCCCGAAACAATAATAATGTTTGGTATCTGATCAACATCTAGTAATTCTGTATTGATTGCAAACGCATCCTGGTTTGTGAAGGATGTATCAGGTGATTTGAATTGATGGGCAATTTTCTTAGCACGGTTGAGTGAATTGAGGTCGCTGTCATTTAATAGCAGCTTTATTGGGAAGCTGACTTCCTGTTGAATTTCAAACAAATAACGACCAGGGCCAGAAGCGATGTCCAGTACTACGGGTTTGATATGATGGTCATTTAGGTGTTCTAAAATTCCGCTTAGTGTAATTTTAAGATTTTTCTTGCGGTTGCGTATTCCTCGCCAACCAATTGAATTTAGATAAATCCGATCAAATATTTTGCCTAATAGATTGCTACCAGCGCTTTGATTACAATAGACGTAATCAAGGGATATCCCCGAGTCGAAACCATATTTTAAACCAAGTGTGACGCCGTTACTTAGTTTACCCATTCTTTGAAGTAAAAACCGGTAGCAGCCATAGTAAATTTGCTCGAATGAAGAGCCTTTTTTTGTTAATTTCAGGTGTTCAGAAACCGTATGTGCGCGGGGGGCAGGAATGACTGCCGGTAAATGCATTTCAATATGCTGAAATCGTTTGTCAATAAACTGGCGACAGGAGGAGATGAGTTTGTGCTGGTCTTTTTCGTGAAATATAGCATGCCGAAATTTGTCTAGTATAATGTGTTGTTTTTCTGTGCTTGATATTTCGTTTATAAAGTTTGTGTGTAATTTATTGTCTACGATGTAATCATTTTCAGCTGTAAATAATAAAACTGGCGTTTCAAAATCTTTAAGTCGGTTGAAACAGTTTTTTACACTGTCAAATAATGTGACCAGGATATTCACACCAATTTTTTTGGTGATCAGTGTGTCGTTATCATAGGCTTTTGCTTCTGCCTCGTCTCGGGTCAGTAAGTTAGGTCGAACGTAGCTTGTGACAAATAGTTTATCTGAAAATTTTCTGGCCAGTCTTAAAGTTGGAAGAGCAAAAGGGATGTAGAGTTTTATTGAGAAAGCCGGCGCTCCCAGAATACAGCCTTTTAAATTTGGGCCATAATTTAATATCCAGCTAAGCGCAATGACTGAACCTACACTATTAGCAACCAGGATACTGTCTTTAGGGGTGATTTTAAATCGCTGTTTAATATGCCCAGTAAAGCTGTTCAGGTCCTTTACCCAAACATCAAAATTAGCTGCCCAGGCTCTGTCTCCTTCCGAATGTCCATGCCCCCTTAAGTCAAGGCCAAAACACCAGTAATCGTCCCCAGAAATTTTGTCTGCGAAGGGCATTATTCGAGCCGAGTGTTCATGTCCTCGATGCAGAAATAGCAAGGTGTTTTTAGTTTCCTGTGCGGGTTCTTTATACCGATAGAATAAATTTAAACCATCAGTAGTACGAAACCTCCCTTCTTTCCATTGTGCCAAAGACCGTCTCCTATAAATTTAAACTTGTGGATGCCAGGCCTAAACAAAGGCCGAATCCCGGTGCAGTAAAGGTTAAGCTATCTATGCGGTCGAGTAAACCGCCGTGACCTGGAAGAGAGGTGCCAGCGTCTTTTACATTTGCTCTGCGTTTTAAATATGAAATATTTAAATCACCTGCTATGCCAAGAGTAGCAATAACGAAACCAATAAGTGCAGCCGTTAATCCTGTCGTTTCAATGATATATGGCAGGGTTAGCATACAGGTTATCGTTGTTAGCATAACACCACCTAATGCTCCTTCGTAGGTTTTATGTTTGCTTAAGTTTTGTGCAAGGGGGCGACGGCCAAACTGCTTTCCAGAAAAATACTGAAAAATATCATTTGATGCGGTAATAAAAAATAAAAATAAAATCACCAGTCCTGCATCGAGATTAAGTGTTTCGCACTGTTGTCTGATAAGTTCAATAGAGAAAATAGATGAGATACATAGCATTAGTACCAGTGTTGCCCTGAGTGGTTTAATGCGTGGAAGCCAGTTTGGCACAGTTATTGAGGCTAAAAAAAACAGCAAGGGCGTGTAAAAAAATATAGATAAAGCGTCATTATATAAAAAGCTTAAGAAGTGATAGCTTATAAGGCAGGTTGTAAAAAGTAAAATCGTGAGACTGTTTGTGCGAAGATTTAGTAATCTCGAAAATTCAAAAGCCGCCCAATAAATGAGCACATAAATGAGTAGTGTTATTGCCCAGCCCCCGGCAAAAAATATCGGCATGCAGATTGCGCAGATGAGCCACCAGGTACGCACGCGTATTCGATTATTGCTGATTTCTACCGCGTTATTAAAAGCAAACTGATATTCAATAATTAAGGTTACCAGTAACAGTGTAGAAATAATTAGTAAAGAAATAGTTAGCATTATAAATGGTGTAGAGCCACAATTTTAAATCGGTTGAAAGAGGTGATAATGGCCAATACTATACCGGCAATAATGTAAGCATAAAAAAGATTGGCAACATCTGGAAAAAGCAATAACAGGATAGCTAATATACCAAGAAATAAAGCCCGATCGCTTTTGCCAAGCGGACCTGAGAAAGGTCGAATACCGGTTGCCTGAAAAACAGCCAGGGCGATAAACTCGGACATTAAGCTCAATATAATTAGTAACCACCATGCCCATAGTGATATGGGAAGAACCAGTGCAAAAGCACTGAACAGAGCGAGATCAGAAATAACATCACACAGTTCATTTAAGACAGAGCCCATGGGAGATTTGTTGTTTGTTTCGCTGGCGATCATTCCATCCAGAGCGTTTAGTATCATTCGAAGTAGTAGAAAAACGGGCAGAAAGAACAGGCTAAAAAATATTGTCTGTGGCAGAAAAAAAGTGCCTGCGTAAACAAGGCACAAAAAACAGCTAAAAAGCGTCACCTGGTTTGGTGAGAACTGTTTGCGAATAGACCAGTTTAGCAAAGGGGCAAGTAAGCTTTGAAAACGTGGTTTTAGAGAATATGTACTAATGTTCAGAAACTCACCCCATTCGATAAATTGTTATTTAATTCGTATACATTAATGTTTTAAGTGCATAAGTACAACTTAGATAGTGAATGTATATAAATTTATCACTGCTGTCCCATTAAAAGAAATTAGATTATGTTTAAACCACACTGTGGTGTGTTTAAAGATTATTTCACTCTGACCGAGACATGAGTTGGGAATACCTGTATAAGACACGCCGTAAAACCCTCCCTGGTGGCTCGACACCCGCGTCCATGCGGGTGACGGTCTTATACAGGTATTCCCAACTCATGTCTCTAGTGGTTAATGGGTCAGAAGTGTAAATTTAAAGAAATTATCAGAGCATAAATAAAAGTCAGACATCCCTGTGATCTTACAAATCTACTTATACAATTGCTTAATCTTACTCAACAACTTCAAAGCTATCGATTACACCCATAAACGGCACACCATTAGTGCCCTGTGCGTAGGTGATCAGGCCAATATAAACGCTGTTACCGCCCCAGTCAGGGAGTGAACCTGGTAATGTACCTGGTGGATTAGAATTATCCTGATAGGCAATCCAGTTGTCATTACTCGGGTTGCCACTGTTATTAGCCTGTTGCCAGTAAACCAGAAGTGTGCCATCTGCCTGTCCGACAATCATTAAATCAGCGCGCCCGGATGGCAGGGCGTTATCGCCAATATCCGTAACGGCTGAGTTGCCGTTAAGTGTCATCTTGCCTTCAATGGTATTAAGGGTTCCGCCTCTTTGCCCCACAACCACATGGGCAGAGTTTAAGCCGTTTAAATCCTGTTGATGCACCTGTAGGCCAACAAAATTATAAGCATTTCCCGCGAACTGATGCGCAAGCAAGGGTTCATTCATTGGCGCTATTCCCAGGTTCCTGGCAATTACCCGGAAAGGGAAATTTAATAACACGCCATCAAAACGCCCCTGGCGATCATTAAAATGCAAAGTTACATCATTGGTGTTATCGGTTAACTCAGCAGTATAGCGACCACAGCGCATACCAACATTGGGCAGGGCGCTGGCATTGTTGGTAGTAAAACCAACAAGGGGCTGTAGAGGTGAGGTGCAGTTAAAATCATAAACCACAGGTGTGTTTAGTGATGGCACAGGAGTGGCCTGAACGATCACATCTACCGTTTGTGATGCACTAGCCCCATTAGAATCTAAAACAGAAATATTAATCGCAAAGTTACTTGTGCCTGCGAGAACAGAAAAGTTAGCGCCGCTGCCACTCTGTCCAAGTGCGCTCCATTGCAGGCTAGCTGTTATATCTCCATCCTCCGTATCCTGTGCACTGGCGCTAAGCTGAACCAGTGTACCTTCGTTAACGGTTAGTTGAGAGTTGGCTGTAGAAATAGTGGGAAAAGTATTAGTGGTTGTTGCGTTGTATACAAATCGTACAGCTGTAGCGCCTATATAAACATTGTTGCTATTGGTTGTATCAATGACCAGGGAGGCGGTTGAACCTGCGGTAAAATTATAACTTCCCAGGGGGCGCCACTGCCCCACAAAAGGATCGATTAAACAATCCTGCTCAACAATATGGGCATCGCTAACCCCGGTACTAATAATTTGGTGAGTTACCTGGTGGCTGCGGGGGGTGTAACAAGAGTTAAATACTTCCACTGAGTACAGAGTGGTTTCAGGTATAAGGGTTGAAAAGGTGTAGGTTTCTACGGCTCCACCCGCCTGGGTATAAACTCCCTGGTTTCCATTATATGGCATGCTTGCACCCGTTGCTGCATACCAGCTTCCTGTGCTACTGGTGCCCGCATCCCCAGCAGAAATCACGATTTCAGCCGCTTCAACTGCAAATATAGGTGAAAAGAAAAACAGTAACATCAAGCTTATTTTTTTATTCATTGATTCTATCCCTTGGTTATTATTTTAATAATTGATTAAAAAACACTCAGCTGGCAAAAACACGGTATTGAGCAAAGCCCTGAATACCTGTTTCATGGTTGAAATATATCATGGGCTGAGATGAATGGCTTTTTGTTACTTTTTGTATCTGAGGCTCTTAACCCGGGTTTAGTTCTGTTACACTGTGGTGCACAAAATTAAATGGACCTAAAATGAAGCACCTTATCTTCTTCCTGTTATTTCTCTCTTCAATCAATCTGGCCTTTGCGCAAAACTGGTGTGATCCCTCCTGTAATTTATCTATATCCTTTCCCGAAGGTGGAAGCATCGATGCGACTGAGGCATTAACGCTTACATTTAGTCAAAATGGTTTACTCGATTTAGGCGAAGCTGGAACGATAAATGCCTCAGTTCAGCCAGCAAATACGAATTATTCTAATGGGGGTGAGCTTAGTTTATCTGTCGGTGAGAGTATTACATTTGGTAAGGGTGGTTTGCTTGAGTTGGGTTCTGAAGGAAATATAAACACAACGTATCTAAATATCTCAACAACTGGAGATGTTTCAATTATTGCAACAGGTTCTGTTGAAATTGATAGTATTTCTACACAGGGTAATCTGAATATAGTTTCAAATGGAGATGATTCATTAATTTCGTTTGCTGATTTCGCTAATGTATCCGCAGAAAATATTTATATTCTGCAAAACGGAAATAACGGTAGAATCAGGCCAAGCGTTAATCTTAATGCAACATTCGTAACAATAGCTGGGGGGAGTGGTATACAAATACTAGAATCAGGAAGTGATACTTCTTTAGATGGAGATATTAATTCATCAGACACTCTAAACACTGATGCTCAAATATCACTTAATAATGGTGATTTATTCACTGATATAAATTTATCAAATGTAAATTCGTTTGGCGATGCTCAAGTATTAGGTTCCTTACCATCAGTTTCAATAGGCTTTGTTGATACAACGATTGAAAGTCAACGGCTTGTCACATCTGCTGACGATTCTATTGATATTATAAATAATACATTGGTATATATCCCCGCGAATGAGGTTTTACCATTAACTAGCGATGATTTGATTGAAATTAGCATTAATCCAAATCAACAAACTGAAATTATTTTTATACATGACGAAACCGCAGAAAACGATTCTGCTCAACTAATTGAACTGATTGCTTTAGATGCCGAACTCTTAGGCGGGGGGAATCAAGATATTCAATTCGACGACTCTTTTATCAATGTACAGATGGCGGGTAATCTATCAGGATTTGATGGCTTTGAGTTTGAAACTATTGATGGCCAAAATTGTATAGTTTCTGAAAATGAATGTATTACTGACGATGGCACTAGATATGTTCTATCTACCCAAGGGAAGTTAGTTAAAGCTGAATCTGGCGGTGGCTCAATTGGCGGAATTAGTATTCTCCTGTTTATTGTTTATTTTGCATTTTCGTTTTATCAAAGAAAAACAGACCTGAATATAGATTAAAGTGATATTTTTCGCATGGCAACAGCAAGAAGTAAATGTCAAAAAAGGTAAATTAAACTATGGCCGCAACAGGTAATGAAACAATACTAATCGTTGATGATGAAGATGCATTGTGCCAAACACTTAATGACATGTTATCTGAAGAAGGCTACAGGTTGTTAGAGGCCAGCAGTGGTTCCCGTGCACTCGATATTCTTAAATCGACCAATGTAGATTTAATGATTTCAGATATAAAAATGCCCGGCATGAGTGGTTTTGATCTGGTAGAAAAAGTAAACGAATTATACCCCCAGGTTAAAATACAGCTGGTGAGTGGTTATAGTGACCAGGTAGATGAAAATCGGGTGCTACATAAGAAGATTCTCTATAAACCCTACAGCAGGTTTGACATGATTGAACGAGTTAGAAACATGTTAAATGGTGAGGTGGAATAAGGTCTGAACAGGTTTAATATAGTTTGTAACCTGAAAAGTCATATTCTTTAACCGAGGCGATTATAACTGGATATGTGAATATTCGCCATTTTAAATAATCATCACCTGGTGTGAGGATTTACTTTAATGATAAAAGTTAAAGCAATTGACCATGTTACTTTATGGGTGCGTTCCCTGGCTGAGGCAAAGTTATATTATGAAAATATATTTGGTTTTATCTGCACCCCCAGGAATAGTGATAAAACTACGTTAGTTGTAGAGTCTGAGAGCGTACACTTTTTTTTAAGTGAGAGTAGAGGTGAAAGTGAGTTTATCACTAAGCAACATATTTCATTTGAAGTTGAGTCGCTTGATAAAATTATCGAAACCCTGAATGTAAAGGGTGTAACTGGGTACGAAGTGGGGGAAGTTAATTTTTTTATTCATAAAAACTATAAATGGTGTGAATGGGAAGATCCAAGTGGTATTCGCCTGGAGTGTGTTGAGCTAAAGTGATTTGTGCCAGCAGGGCCTTTATATTAACCAGGCTGGAATGTTGCTCACGAGAGAAATGTTTGTTACGTCACAAGTCGCTTAAATGCTTTACGAATAGAACTCCATGATTTACTTAAATTTGTGACGATTTTCTGTTCTTCTTCATCGGTTATATTTTCAACCGCGTGTCTCGCCAGTAATTCAGGATTATCAGTAAGCTGTTTATAATAGCGTAATGCTGAAATCATAAACATCTTTAGTTGCCCCGCTTTTATCGGTTTGGTAATAAAGCGGTAAATTTGTCCCTGATTTATTAATGAGGTAATGTGTGTGATGTCTGCGCTGTCAGCAACAACCAGGCAGAGAATATCTGGTTTGACTGTTTTTGCTAATTTTATAAATGCCAGCGCTTCTTTATTATCCAGGCTGATATTCATCAATATTAAACTGATATCTTTTTCTATCATAATAGCTGATGCGGCTTCCAGTGATTCTGCTACTGAGCACTCAACCCTGTCATCAAGAACTATTTTGATAGATTGAGCTAACTGGTTTTCATTATCTAGTACGAGAATATCTTTTTTGGTTCTGCTGGCTGATTTATCTTTGGGGCTTAAATCTTGTGCTGTCTTTGGGCCGGGCTTATTTATTCTGAATAGGGATTGGGAGATTTCACTTGCATGCTTAACGGTAGAAAGCAGTTCGTCGTTGTTCCATGGTTTTGTGATATAACGAAAAATTTCACCCTGGTTGACAGACTCTATTACTGCGGATAAATCCGAGTAACCTGTTAGCAAAATGCGTGAAGTGTTCGGGGAAATTAACTTTACTTTTGCGAGCAGCTCAGAGCCTGTCATTTGTGGCATGCGTTGATCCGAGATGATAACGTGAATGCACTGACTACGGATAATTTCTAAAGCCATTTCTCCGCTTTCAGCCTGAAAAGTTTCATAAAATGGTTTTAGCAGGCGATATAATGTACGAACTATACGTGGCTCATCATCGACTACCAGTATGCGTAGAGATTTGTCATCATCCATTTTATCGCCCTAAGTTTTTTAATTTTCAGCTGTTACAGGGAGTGTGAGTCTAAAAAGTGTACCCTTGCCTGATTCAGATTTTACAAAAACTTTACCATTATTTTGTTTTATAATTTTTTGTACAATGGCAAGCCCGAGACCTGTTCCCTTACCAACGTCTCTGGTTGTAAAGAAAGGATCAAATATTTTTGACACAACGTCATTACTCATGCCTATTCCATTGTCCTGAATATCCATAACAATGACGCCTTTCATTAGTGCAGTGGTTAATTTGATTATGCCGGGTGACCGGTCAGCCTCGGTAATTGCAAGTGAGGCATTGTTGATGAGGTTAATAATTACCTGGTTCATATCCGCCTGTGATCCATGAATTTGTGGTAACTCCCCCAGTTTTTTAATTATATTAATATCATCTCTGATCTGGTGCTTCGACATCTTTAATGCATTTTCAATACACTTATTTAAATCAAACCATTCTTTTTCAAGTCGGTCTTTACGGCTGAAATCTTTTAATTCCTGTATAACATGTTGAATTTGTACGATGCCATCACTTATATCGTTAACAACCCCCGGGAATTCATCTAGCATGGCCTGCTCACGGGTGGCGCTAATCGTGTCGATGAATGTGCTGACCCGTGTGCGTAACTTTTCTATTTCAGATTCATCTAGAGCGGAGTTAAGGCTTTCAAGTTCGTCCATCAACAGGTTGAATTTTGATGTGCCACTTTGTAGTAACTCAAGATTGCTTGCTATATAGCCCAGTGGTGTATTAAGTTCATGAGCCAGAGTCGCAACCAGGTCACCCATTGTATCCATGCTTTTTCCATGGTGCCCATCGACTATTGAGTCTGTTGCTGCATTGGCTTTTTGTTCCAGTTCACTGGTTCGCGCCAGCACTTCACTTTTGAGTTGTTTGTTATATTGTATACCGCTGATGAAAGTGTACACTCCCGCAACCAGCGCAATGAGCATTAAAATTACTGTAGTGATGAGTGAGTATAAATTATATTCTGCTTTTCGATCGCTGCGCGCTTTTGCAATACGCTTTCCATAAGTTTTGTACAAAGCAATAAGTTCTGAGCCGGTTTTTGATGCATTGTTACTGGTGACCCGTGTGACTATTTCATTCATCGGTACCTTGTGCTCGATAAGCACTCGGGCATGTGAGATGAAATTACCAAGGGGGTTTACAATATCAGCCGGTAGCTCCATCAGTTGCTGCTCAAGTTCTGTTAAATTGTTCAGAACCTGAATTTTTGAATCATTGTCAGGCGTTTTTAAGTAGCTGTTTGTTAGTCGATCCAGGTCCTGTATTCGCATTGCAAGCTTATTATCTTTTATTTTTTTGGCTTTTTCTGACAGGGTTCGTGTTGCTAATGGAAGATATTTAACAGAATTTCTAGTGATGGCAAGATTAGACTTAAACTGTTCAATAGCCTGTTCTTTGCCTTCCAGTAAACTTAAAAAAGCTAATAGTTTGTTTTTAAGTGGGGCAGGTGCCTGGCTATCGGCAAGCTCACTGTTGCTTAACTGGTTTCTAAGTTTACGAAACCGAGGTAGGAATGCAGCAACCTTGTCAAAATCTGAATTCGGTGTTGAAAGCGTCTGCATGGTTGCCAGGCTCCAGGCCGCATCAATCTGTTGTAGCTCAAAGATACTTTCCATATTTTCCAAAACGCTAGAGTCATCTGAATCGTCATAGCTAAAATATAAATAGCCTAGTGTAATGCTTGTGATTAATGCCAATGCGGAGAGAACAATGCCTGCTAATTTATTCATTGTTTCATTTCCTTATGTTCGCCCACAAGCGTTCTAATAAAGGCAACAATTGCCTCTTTATCTGCATCAGGTGCCTCACGCCCTAACTGGTATTTGAACATAATATTAACCGCGTCACGTAGTGTTGCTGCATTTCCGTCATGTAAGTAGGGAGGTGTTAAAGCGGCCATACGTAAACTGGGTACTTTAAAGCTGTGCTTATCAACCGGGTTACCTGTGACATTGTATCGTCCCATGTCTGCGGGAGTAATGTTACCTCTCTGCTCAAAGTATGAGTTTATAACACCAAACACCTGAAACATGTTTCCTCCTACAGCTGCACCCTGATGACAGGATATGCAGCCGTATTTTTTAAATAGTTTGTAGCCTTTTCTTTCCTGAAAAGTTATGGCTTTGTTATTGCCTTTTAAATACTGATCAAAACGTGAGTTGGGGGTTATCAGGCTGCGTTCAAATTCTGCAATGGCATTTTTAATGTTTTTACGATTAATGCCGTTCGTATAGATATCACTAAATAATTTAGGGTAACTGGAATGAGAATATAATTTGGCGACAACATCTGGCCATAAGTGGCCCATTTCAACTGGATTTTGTATTGGACCATCTATCTGGTCTTCAAGAGACTCGGCGTGGCCATCCCAGAACTGGCGAAACAGTAAACCGGAATTATAAACAGTTGGAGCATTTATTATTCCAGGTTGCTGATTGATGCCAGTCGAGACTTTTTTTAAGTCGGTCCCACCGGTAGTTAGGTTATGGCAACTGGCACAGGAAATTGTGCCATCTCTAGATAAAATAGGATCATTGAATAGTTTTTTCCCCAATTTAACTTTGGCAGGGGAAACATTAACAGAACCAGGAATGGGTTTGATTGGCTCATCTAGTGTTTTTGCCATGACAGACGTGTGTATAAATCCGATACCAAGTAAGACAATTAATAACTGTGAATGATAAAACTGTTTAATTGAGTGGTTATTTTTAACCCTGTGCATACCTGAATGTTCCTTTAATCGGCTATAAAGCCATTAACACTATACAAAACATTAGTGTTTGTAGTCAATATATGAAAAAAATTATGGTACTGACGATTATGACTGAGTGAGGTTAAGTAGTTTTTATGGGTATGCATCATAAAAATCTTATATACACAGACTAATTTAATAGTTGAACATATAGAAACGGATAGCCCTGGTGTTTTGATTTAAATTTATTAATTACGAGCATGCAATTAAAAAATTTTAATCTTTAAATTTGTAGTTAAACGACGTGTGAAATGTAATGTTTGATTAAGAGTCTTTAAATTAACACCTACTTTATAAGCAGTTGTCCCCGGGTCTCAAAATCAGGCAAAATCTACTCTTAGAATCTAAACCCGGTATTCACACCATATAAATAATGATATTGATCCCGTTCCCTTATTATTCCCTGGTCTTCATTCAGATTAATGTTCATGGCTCCCCAACTGAAACCAATATGAGCATATTTGCCAATACCAAATCGAAAGCCTAGCGTCGCTTTTGCAATAACACCTATTTCATCATGCTCAGTTGTGCCCCCCATAAAATTCATTTGAAAATAATGTGGGTTGTATCCAGTTGACAGTCGCCACCTTAGCATGGGGCCAAGCATCCAGTAGTAGCCATTTAATTTAAGGGATTCTATCTCAGTTAATAAAATATCAGCATTGCCTAATTCAACAGCAATACCTATATCGGTATTGTTATCACGAAAACCGGTCATAAAGCGTAAGCCGTTAAAATCTATGTGTTCATCTTTTGTGCGAGATATTGAACTGGCTGTGAAAGCAAACTCATACCATGCCTCACAGGGTTTAAATCCTGATGATAAATCATAAAGATATTTAAAGACATAAAGGGCCCAAACAACAACTAAAATGGTACCTATAATAACAAAGACAATGACTGCACCGTCACCACTTCCGCTATTATTACCTGATTTTATAATGCTGTCACTTATGTCAACAACCGTATTAAATGTGCCATTGGAATCAGGTGGGTTATCGTTTGGTAACTTATTACAGTCACTCGATTGATTGTTTTTTTTGTTGGTTGAATTGTTTTTTATAACCGGCTTTAGTTCATTATTTGAAATGTTGTTACCTGTCTCCTGGGTATAACCTTCATTACGTAGATTCTCAGCTAGTAATGGATATTCATCTTCGTCAACATGAATGATTTTTGCATCGGGATAATGGTTTCTTATTTCCTGCTCATTCATGTCAATGGTTATTGAGGTGTTTTTAGCATAAGTGGGTAGTACGGTTGTACAAGTTAATATTATGCAAAGAGAATAGCTGGTTATTTTTTTAAGCATATAAGAATGTTTCTAACTCCAAAAAAATCATTGTACGATATTAACTTGAGTTTAAATACCCAGGGTGTAATAAGTAATCATAATATAATAAATAATTTGTCATAGTGTGAATTTTCGTCGCATTATCTTGCGGGTAATAATTGTGGCGATTGGATTAAGTATTAATAAAGCCATAAGCGCAAAGAAAGCGAATGTTTTGTTTATGCGTCTGCAGCGCACTGCATTATGTATAAAGCTTTTGCTTTTATTTGCGGGTGTTGGCGTTCATTTGCGGACGATATGCTTTTTGCTTTTAAGTAATATTTGCTTAGCTTTCATTGTTTTAAGGGGTTAATATATTGTTTAAAAGAAGCGGTGTAGCCTCCTTTATTAACCGTATCATTACCCATTTCTATAAATGCCGTTTCTGGTATTTGTTTAAAACCAAGGCCATTGCTAATGATATTATAGAGCGACTGAATAGCGACCAGGCCAACGATATCTTCAACGGTCTGTTCACTCCAGCCCGCATCAAGAACCTCATCGATATCATTCTGTGCGATGTTATTAGGGCTACGGTTAATTTTTAATGCGAAGGCTAATGCCGTTGCAAGCTTAGTGTTTTTTAACGCACTGGCATCAGCATTAAGTGCCTGGGTCATACCATTGCGAAGACCACTGCAAAAACCAGACTGGTTTATTTTACTGACTTCAGTTGCGATGAGCTCTGCTTCACCCCAGCTAAGCTCTGATAAATGCTGGGTCATGGTTTCAAAGAATGTGACTATTGGCATATAACGTTTGTGGTCACGCAGCAAAAGCATAAGTAGATTGTTATTGTAATCTCGTGTGTAACTTAGATAAGACATGGCGATATTCCTGATTTGATGTTTTGTTGTGCTATGTTAAGCTGTTTTTTTACACATAATAATTAGCAAAAAAAGCAAATTAAAATTGCATGAATGCACAGCCACTAGACTGGAATGACCTAAGAACCGTTTTAGCCGTTTGCCATGAGGGTAGTTTGTCGGGTGCTGCACGTAAACTGGGGGTCAATCACTCAACCATTTTTCGTCGTATCAATGCGCTAGAAGATATGCTCGGAGTACGCTTATTTGAAAGGCTTTCCAGTGGCTATGCTATGACCGATGCGGGTGAAGCCATGTTGTTGGCCGGTGAGCGAATAGAAAATGAAGTTCTCAGCCTGTCACATAAACTTATTGGTAGAGACCTGCGTTTATCGGGCGTGTTAAGGGCACCTCTAAAAATAGCTTGCGGCCTCTGCGAGCCCTGAAGCATGTAGCTACTAGGCGCAGCCCGCAGCGCAATGGTTATTCCATTGCCAAGGGTTGCAACAACGTAGATACATGCTTCAGGGCTCGCCCTACGGGGCTTTGCTCCCTGCCCAGGCTCTGCGTTATGTTTTCTCACCAGGCAGTAAGCATGCTTTCAAAAACAGGCCTTGATCCTGAACAGGGAGCAAAGCCAGAGGTCACAATCTATTTTTAGAGGTGCCCTTAAGAGTTACGGCCCCCGATGCCCTGGCCGTTAAGGTATTAATGCCTCATATGTCCGGATTTGCAAAATTGTACCCTGATATTCAGCTTGAAATCTCTGTAGCAAGTAATTTTTTCAACCTGAGTCAACGTGAAACAGATGTGGCGATTCGTGTTACCACAGCGCCACCAGAAACCCTGGTGGGAAGAAAAGTTTGCGGCTTAGCAAGCAGTATTTATGCAACAACAGAATATTTAAATAAACAACAGGACGAGCCGTTTTCATGGTTAATGCCAGATGATGAGCTGGTTCATTTGCCCACGGGTAAATGGTTGAAAAGGCATTATCCAGACGCTAATATCACATTTAGAAGTAATTCATTTCTAGCTTTACTTGAGGCGGTAAAGCAAGGGCAAGGTGTTGCGCCATTACCCTGTTTTCTGGCGAAGCCATATCAACAACTTCAACAAATTATTAAACCCCCTGAAGATTTAAATGCTGAGTTGTGGGTGTTAAGCCATCCAGATCTCAGGCGAACAGCGCGGGTTCGTGCTTTTACAGAATTTTTATTCAGCGTTCTGAAAGAAGAAATCGACCTGTTCGAAGGTCGATAAAATCAGAGGTCTTACCATGTGTAAATCGTGCCTGAAAACCTACGTAAGGTTTAATTAATAAGTTGTGGGCTTATTTATTTACAATCAAATTAGATATTTCGCCTTTCGTATTTACTTGACTAAAGTTTCTTGCTTTTATTAGTAAAGCATGAATACTGTCAAACTCTTCATCTTCAGCAGAAACCAGTTTGGCACCATTAGTATATCGTGCACGAAGATTCTGCAGTGCTTTCTGTCCTTCATCGGTTAGTAAAGATTTTCTAATTCTTTCTCTTAAGCCTTCCGGGATGCGTTTACCTGAGGTGAATGCCTGGTTTGGATAGGGCAAATGAGTGTGTATTGAACGGGTATATTCCTCCTTGCTATCATACATCAGATGATTTTTTTTCGGTAATACACCTGCTACACACTTACCACTCTTTACACCTTCATAGACATTGTTCCAGCCTTTAACTTTGACATGTACTGGTTGTTTATCTTCTTCTTTAAAGTGATTAAACATATTTAACATGCCAAAATTGGGTGATCCCGGTGCGCATGCTGTCTTACCTACAAGGTCTTGAATATTGGTAATTGATGTGTTGTCCTGTCGTACAATAATTCGCCATTGCAAAAGATGGGGTATTTTCAATATCGCACTATGCTCAATATTATGAATACGCCAGTCTACAAAATGTGGTCCATCAAACACCAGGTCATATTTCTGCTTTTTCATATCAGATACATATTCATCCCAGGTGTTCTGCTGTTTATACACAAAATGCTCACCAGTCGTTCTTGTCAGAAAATCAGCAATGGGCTTGTATACTTTTTTACCATTACTGATCGACTCACGGGGAGGGGCGGTAAAAACATAAGCACCTAAAACTGTCTGTGAAACTAACACTGAAAGAAGTATAAAAATTAATTTCATTTTAAATAAACTCATATAAAAACCTGTAATAGATCATCTGATAATAATTTATGAGTGCAAGATTAGGTTTACATTGCTGATCACTCAATAGGTCTTTTTCCTTGTTAGGGGAAAAAGACAGAAAAAATGATATGAATGTAAAGAACAGGAAATTTTCCTACAAGTGTAATGCCATAATGGGGTTGATATAGCTTGAATAAAAATATAAACACCCTCTTGTTAGTGGGTATTTGAAATTAGTCATATAACTGTATTAGTTATTGGGTTGTTAGTATTGCTCTAAACTAAACTGTCAGACCAGATTCGATTTAACACTATTAGCCTGCCTTTGCAGTTGTTGTATAAAGTGCATCAAAAAATTTGCTTGCTCTGTCTTTTTATAACAGACGTTTTTATATTAAGTTAGCTGAGACAAAGTACCTGGAAGATATTATTTTTATCATTGTAGTAATCCATTCGTTTTCCAGGTTAAACTGGCTAGTGTTGAGTTTCTCTTGCATCATTAAAAACAGGCTGCCCCCAGGCGTAGTATTCCTCATAACCATTACTGTGGAGCTTACGTGTAAAAGTCACTTTTGCACGCACGTATGAAATTGCTTTCCTTATTCTATAAGTACCCCTGAGCCCTTTAATTTTTTTAAGTAATTGACCATTCGGGCCTATAAATTCAATTTTGTATCCGCTCTCGCCTTCCATTAATTGCTTTCCTTTTAGTAGGGGTGATGACAGTGTCTCCTGTGTCTTTTTATCGTCGATTTCTATACCATACTCTTCTCTACCTCTTTCATATGTTTGTAGAAAAACGCCGTTACTGCTATAGAAATTTCCACCTGACATGGCTTTCATTATTTCATCAGAATTAAGTTTTGTGGCTTGAACCATTACCCAGCCACGCCCTGGGTTTGACCTGTTATGTGCGGTTTTTTTGAAATGGTGGGCATCATCAGATGATACCCCATAAATAAGCAACCCTTTGGTTAGTAATTGATCCCACATTACTTCAGTGGATGGGTGTTCATGGTCCCCAAAGTTATTTACTGCGGGATGCCCATTAAATAGTTCGAACAGATAAAGGTTTTTTACAGGAAGTATATCTTTAACAGATACTGCATAGTGGAAATTAGGGTGATTTAATATTGCCTGTCCACCTGCTTTTATTGTTTCATCAACGTGGTTCTGGATAATGGCGGAATTTTCTCTGTTGTCGTAATCCCAGGGTGTAATTCGTTTAATATTCATCGCCGTAGTATGAATAATTTTCTTACCCGTAATTTCTTCGCCTGGTATTAAAATAAAGTTGTTACCTTTGTTGTTAGGCAGTTTAACATTCCTGGGGTTAATAAACTTATTGTGCTCGCTTAAAATAAGAAAATTATAACCATGGTCCTGATACCATTTGGCAACATTTTCTGGTGAAGAGTCCCCATGACCGCTAAGCACTGTATGTGCGTGAGTGTTTCCGCGAAACCACTGGTCTGCCATCGCCGGGTTTAGCGTAGTTAATAGAAAAATTAATAAAAAATATCGCATATAGATTTTAGATCTTATACTTTGGTTTCTTGCATAAAACGACAAAATGTTTGTCGGAAAATTATTTCTACTGTTTCTAGTGTGGCATTATTTTTAGATTTGTATACGGTTATATTTTTTGTGCATATTGCCATTGCTTGTTGTGGGGGCTTAACCTTAGCTTCTGTATAATGGCATAAGCCGCTGGTAGCTTCCGCAACAATAACGTAGTATTTGTGAACGTGGTACTTATGTAAAGTCTATATACAACAGGTGATAATCAAATGAGCAAACAGCTTGTCTTTTCTTTTTCCGAAGGTGACGGTAAAAACAAAAAACTACTGGGTGGAAAGGGCGCCAATCTTTGTGAGATGACACAGATTGGGCTGAATGTACCCGCCGGTTTTGTTATCAGTACCGCAGCCTGTTTAAGCTATCTCGACTCTTCAGAAAACGAACTTCAGCCTGGTCTCATGGATGAAGTGAGGGGGCAGATGGCGCGGCTGGAAAAAGAGACCACTAAGGGATTTGGTGACTTCGATAATCCACTTCTGGTTTCAGTGCGTTCCGGATCAGCACTATCGATGCCGGGCATGATGGATACCATTTTGAACCTGGGTTTAAACAGGCGTACCTTACAGGGCCTGATTAAACAAACCAGTAACGAACGTTTTAGTTATGATGCCTATCGTCGTTTTATTCAGTTGTTTGGCAAAGTTGCACTGGATGTGCCGGATGAAAAATTCGATAAGGTTTTTGATTCCATCAAGGCACGTGAAGGTGTAGGTGCCGATGTGGGGCTGACCGCTGCGCATCTTAAAGAAATCAGCGAACGCTTTCTTGGCGTGGTTCACGAACACACGGGCAAACCCTTTCCAGAAGATGTGTATGAACAACTGAATGTGGCGGTTAAGGCGGTGTTTGGTTCCTGGAGGGGAAAGCGTGCGGTTGATTATCGTCGCGAGTTTAATATTACCCCGGAGATGGCTAATGGCACGGCGGTGAATGTGGTCACCATGGTCTTCGGGAATATGGGTGATGATAGTGCCACCGGTGTTGGCTTTACCCGTAATCCAGGTACCGGTGAGAATGTGATGTATGGTGAGTACCTGGTGAATGCCCAGGGTGAAGATGTGGTCGCGGGAATTCGTACACCCAAGCCGGTGCAGGAAATGGCCAGTGAAATGCCGGCACTGTATGAACAACTCGTTGAATTGCGAAATAAACTGGAAACACACTACAAAGAAGTGCAGGATTACGAGTACACCATAGAGAAAGGCACACTCTATTGCCTGCAAACCCGTAACGGAAAAATGAACGCCCAGGCCCTGGTACGAACCTCGGTGGAAATGGTAGCGGAAGGTTTGATCACACGTGAACAGGCCCTGTTACGTGTTGACCCGGAAGTGCTGGAGCAACTATTACACCCCAGCCTCGATCCCGATCATGCTCAGCAGGCCGTCGCACAGGGCCTGCCGGCATCACCCGGCGCGGCCTCGGGCAAGATTATGTTTGATGCGGATCGTGCAGAACTGGTTGGGCGCATGGGTGAGCAGGTGATTCTGGTGCGCGAAGAAACCAGGCCGGAAGACATTCACGGATTTTTCGCGTCCCAGGGTATTCTTACCAGTCGCGGTGGCAAGACCTCCCACGCTGCGGTTGTCGCACGGGGCATGGGCAAACCCTGTGTGGCAGGGGCAGAAGGCATTGAGGTGGACACGCAAAAACGCCTGGCGCGGGTCGGCAATATACAGTTACACGAAGGGGATATCATCACCATCGATGGTGGCAATGGTCATGTTTATCTCGGCCAAATTCCAACGGTACCGCCGACGTTTTCCCAGGATCTGGAAAAGTTGTTGCAGTGGGCCGATGAGTCTGCCCACCTCAAAGTGATGACCAATGTTGATACCCCTGAAGCCGCCGAGCGTGCAGTTGGCTATGGCGCCATGGGCATTGGCCTGTGTCGTACTGAGCGCATGTTTAATGCACGGGACCGCCTGCCCATTGTCGTCGATATGATTCTGGCCAATACGCCGGAGGAGCGCCAGGAAGCCCTTGATCTTCTGTTGCCCATTCAACGTGCTGACTTCAAAGCCCTGTTCCAGGTGATGGCACCGCGGCCGGTGACCATCCGTTTACTGGACCCACCCATTCATGAGTTTTTACCAGGTGAACGGCAACTTGAGGCGGAACTGGCTCGGCTGAAACAATTACGCAATACCGTGGAAGGGGTTGGTGACCTGATGGGGGCCCTGCAACTGTTGCCCGGTGCAGAGGCAAAATCGTTTATACCCACTACGCCATTCAATGAAAGCGGTATCGAGTTAATTGATGAGGCGATTACCAAAAAAGAACTGATGCTGCTTAAAGTCAGGGAGTTGTATGAGGTTAATCCAATGCTGGGGCATCGCGGTGTGCGGCTGGGGATTACCTATCCTGAAATTTATGCCATGCAGATTCGCGCGATACTCGAAGCGGCGGCGGAATGTGCCCGTGAAGGGATACTTATCCACCCTGAAATAATGGTGCCCCAGGTGTGTACGGTAGAAGAACTGTTACGGGTGAAGGCCGTGGTGGATGAAACACAGTTAGCCGTTGAACAGGAGCATGGTATCAAGCTCGACTTCAAGTTTGGCACGATGATCGAGGTTGTGCGTGCCTGTATGCGCGCCTGTGCACTGGCTGAAGTTGCCGAGTTCTTTTCATTTGGCACCAATGACCTGACCCAGTCTACCTTTTCGTTTTCCCGTGAAGATGCGGAAAACAAGTTTCTGCCTTTTTATAACGAAAATCGCATATTGCAGGATAATCCATTCGAAGTGCTTGATGTGAAGGGCGTGGGGGAATTAATGGAGTTTGCGGTTGAGTGGGGGCGTAACACGCGTGCGGATCTTAAGGTCGGTATTTGTGGTGAGCAGGGCGGACATCCGGCATCAATCAAGTTTTGTCATGATGCGAATTTAACCTATGTTTCCTGTTCTCCCCCTCGAGTGCCGATTGCACGACTGGCTGCGGGTCAGGCAGCGCTGATTTCTTAGTTCAACAACAGCACCGAGACCGGGATGTTTCGAGCTACCCGATAAGGGAGGTTCTCGGCAAACAGTTTGCCGAGTCCACGACGGGGCTGAGCGCTGACCGCCACGAGATCGTAATTGCCAATGGCGGCTTCATCGAGAATCACTTCTTCGGGGATGCCGGTGCGTATACGGCAAGTGGCTTCTTTTCCGGTTGCATCATTGATGCTCGACCGCAATTGCAGCAGCCGTTCGCTTAGCTCGGTCGCATTCTGCATGGCATTTTGACGGTGGCCAAATAGCATGACCTTGGGCTGGACATCGAGCAGGGTGAGATCTGCCTGCAAGGTATTAACGAAATGCACGATCAAGCCGAGGTGTTTTTCATCGATGGGGCCGCGGGGGATGCGCCACAGAATGTGCCTGGCGGTGTCTTTTTTTCTGACCACCAGGGTGGGTAGTGGCAGGTTTTTGATGAGGCGGATTGCATTTCGCCCGAGAAAGAAATCCTGCACACTTTGCAGGCCCCGTGCGCCAATCGTTAATAGATCATAGCCTTGCAGGGCTGTTTCACGGATCACCCGATAAGGATGCCCGGCGGCATGCGTTAAGGTGATCATCGTGCCGGATTGCTGTGCTACGTCCATTGTTCGTTTGCTTACCTGGTCAAGCGGTGTTGCCTCATCGGGGTCCACTACCGTAAGTGCGGTGAGCCTGGTTGTTTTCGATTGTGCCAGGCGGCAACTGAACCGCACGGCGCGTTCCGCCTGTTTCGAACCACCGGTTGCCGTCAGTATTTTGATCATGGTGGCTGTCCTTCGTGTTTGTATTCTGTGATCAGGCCCGCGATCAGTTTTATGACAATAACCAGCATCATAATGGTGGCAACACCGATGATCAGGTAACCAGCGAGGGTGGAGAGCAACGGGATGTCACGCCAGACCGCCACCTGTTTCAGCACCACGCTGACCCCGGCAAAAAAGATAGTCAGAGCAAAATATAAACGCACCCGCATGCCGCGCACATGCTGGGTGGCATAGCTCCCAACCTGTGCGCCTATGGAGGCACCAATTAATAATGTCATCGCCGCTGCCAGATGGACCTTGCCTTCAATTGCGTACAGGAAGGTACCGATGGCGGAAGAGAAAATAATTTCAAACAGGTCGGTGCCCACGGCGACCGAGGTGGGTACACCCAATCCATAGATCAAGGCAGGCATACGGATAAAGCCGCCACCGACACCCAGAAAGGCAGCCAGGAAACCGGTGAGTATGCCGATGCCCAGGGGTACCCAGATGGATATTTGGTGGATTTGCGATACCGGCAGTTTGACCATGGGGGCAAGCTTGAGTTGTTGTAAACGACGAGACAGGCGTGTGCCCCGGGTTTCCGTGTCCGTTTTATTTTTCTGGAAATGGGGACGCATAATGAATGTAAGGTAGTCGTAGACCATATATAGTGACAGGCTGAATAACAGCAGGATATAGATCAGGCGAATGACTGTTTCCGCTTCGCCACTGGCCAGCAGGTAAAACACTAAAGACTTGCCCAGCCAGACGCCAGCCGACGTACCCAATAACATATAAACGCCAAGACGAATATCAACATTACCGAAGCGAAAGTGTCTGAGCGTAGCCACGGTTGAACTGCCCAACATTAGCGCCAGATCGGTGCCAATGGCGTAGACGATAGGAAAGCCAAGTATATTCAACGCCGGTGTCATGATAAACGCACCACCGACACCAAAGAAGCCACTCAGGGTACCGACAATAAAACCCAGTAACACCAGCAGCCAGCTAAGGGATGCAATATCTTCAAATGCCAAAACTAACCTCGATTACTCGGCAGGGAGATCAGTCTGGAAAATATTTTTAGTAACAGGTTGAGGAGACCGACCAGTATTAACGCTTCTGCGACCATAACCAGAATCACGATCAGCGCAAAAGCGATCGGGTGTTCGGTGGATATCGCCTGCAGTGCACTCAGTAATGTAGTGATCGTAGCCATAAAAAACCAAACCGGGTTTTGCTCTGCTTTATTGCATTTAAAGAAAGTATAAATCCACTAATTCCTTAATTCCAGCGCGGTCTCAACCAGTACCTTGCCGGGAAGTTTAATGGACATAATAATAAGTAACTGGACATCCCTTGGGGTGATCCCATGGTTCAGGATCATCTCGACAATCCAGTCATTGCCCGGGACTTGCGTATAGCTCGTATTTACCCTGATGTTGTCTCACTCTTCTTGTTATTTGCTTCGTTACATTCTTCAACATCATTGTTGCTGTCAGCAGTTACGGAAATCGTGCAGTCGGGATCAAAGCAACTTCCATCCCCCGGTGTTGTTATGGTGATGCTCTGTTCTGCACCCGCTGCGAGCCCTCCGCTAATAAGTTTATTAACGATCACTGACTGACTGGGGTCGAAAATTGCTTTTACCGTGAACGGTCCTGCTGCTGCATTGCCTATGTTGACGATTGTGTAGTCCACTGTTGTCGCACAGGTTCTCCAAAACCACCCGCGACACTCAACTACTGGCTTACCAATTTCGCTGACGACTAAGTCCGGGCATTGTTCGCTGTGTGGACGATTTTCTCCTTTATTTTGTCCAGGAATTTTCTCTACATCAATACTAGTAACAGAAGTAACGTGATCTTTTTTGTCAAGACCGGCTGCCGTGTATACGGCCGTTACGTTCAGTGGACTATCGCTCTGAATGATAACAAAGCCTTTTATGTACGCTTGTGGAAACCCGTCTGGAAATAGCTTGCGTTTGATATCCATGCAATCCACTTCCAGGGCCTCTCCGGGCCCAAGTTTGTCGAGTGCGATATCATAGACTTTACCCGGCTTTTGTTCATCGGGCGGGAAGGTCAGCGCCAGTTTTTTCTTGAATGTAGTCGGCTGTTCGCCAGGATTGTGAATATTGATGGCCGTGCCATAGAGCCCTCTCACAAGACGAAGATTCTTCGGATCGTGCTGCGGACCACACACCAGTTTTGCTGCATATTCGGTGATGGCCACGTCAGCACAGGAAAACACATACGCCGCGCCGTATTCTCTGCCGTTGCCTTCCTTCCCATAAGCTCCGATCAAGGCAGTATCGCCATGCACCGCAACTGAATTGCCGAAGAAGTCTTGGGCCGCAGCATCGCTGGCGGTGAGTTTGGCCTGCTCACCCCAACTCGCGCCGTTGCGCACGAAGCAATACGCCGCGCCGGAATAGCTGCCATTGTCATTGTTTCCAGGAGCTCCGATCACGACGGTATCGCCGTGCACCGCAGACCGGCCGAAATGGTCATTGGCCGCAGCATCGCTGGCGGTGAGTTTGGCCTGCTCACTCCAACTCGCGCCGCTGCGCACAAAGATATACGCTGCACCAGAATCTGTGCCGTTATCATCATTCCCAGAAGCTCCGATCACGACGGTATCGCCGTGCACCGCAGACCGGCCGAAATGGTCATTGGCCGCAGCATCGCTGGCGGTGAGTTTGGCCTGCTCACTCCAACTCGCGCCGCTGCGCACAAAGATATACGCTGCACCAGAATCTGTGCCGTTATCATCATTCCCAGAAGCTCCGATCACGACGGTATCGCCATGCACCGCAACTGAATTGCCGAAGGAGTCATGGGCCGCAGCATCGCTGGCGGTGAGTTTGGTCTGCTCACTCCAACTCGCGCCGCTGCGCACAAAGACATACGCCGCGCCAGAATTTGTGCCGTTGTCATCGTTTTCAGAGGCCCCGATCACGGCCGTATCGCCGTGCACCGCAACCGACCGGCCGAAAAAGCCATAGGTCGTGGCATCACTGGCGGTGAGTTTGGCCTGCTCACTCCAACTCACGCCGTTGCGCACAAAGACATACGCCGCGCCAGAACCTGTGCCGTTGTCATCGTCTTCAGAGGCCCCGACCACGGCCGTATCGCCGTGCACCGTGACTGACCAGCCAAAACTGGCGCCGGGTGCGCCGTCGCTGGTGATGAGCTTGGCCTGCTCACTCCAGCCCGTGCCGCTGTGCACAAAGACATACGCCCGGCCGGTCATCACTAAGTCAGGGTCACGATTGGTTCCGATCACCGCCGTATCGCCGTGCACCGCAACCGACCAGCCGAACAAATCATCCTCCATGCCGTCGCTGGCAATGAGTTTGGCTACTTCGGTGGGGGTCAACGGCCAGGCAGACACAGTTGTAAAAAATAGCATCAATCCAACACTGGCATTAATCATCTTTTTTATCATTCTCATTTTCATGACTACTCCCTCCCTTTCTGTAGCTGCTCGTAGCTGAAGGTGATTGAGGTTTTGCTCTCAACTACATCCCCAATCTTGTAGACTGATCCGTTAGCCATACGTAGTACCACGGTATTGCTTTGTTTTAGCGACTGGTCAATGAATTTAGTGGTGAAATTAAGCTTTACAATTGAATCGGCCTTGACTTGGTCAAATGCAACATCTTTGAGAGTCACTATCTCGATACCGGGTCGTCTCAGCATCAACACGGCGTGAGGCGTAATATCTGCATTATAGGCAATACTAATATCCGCCCTGGTCGTCTCCTTGATTTTTTTCGGAATCACCTTCACGACCGTGCCAGATTTCAGACTGAGCCCTTGGGTCTCAAATTCCAACGTGACCGAAGCCGCTATCGCCTGGGCCCAGGGAACGCTAAATAATGCAAAGAAGATAATCAATAAGACGAAGAAACTGTGCCAGTTTCGATTGGCTTTTCTTTCTATCCGGGTCAACCCAGTTACTGAAAACATTTCCCACAGACAAGATTGGTTCTTTATTTTTTTCATGTCAAATATCCTCCTTAATATGTCTACAGTGTCACTACCAATATTTTATTTTCTTCATCAGCTGAAACTGTTACAGGATCATAGTGGCTGTGCACTGGTTCACAAAGTATTCAAGAGACACGTAAAAGTGCATTTATGGGAGCACCTTAAAGAAATTGAATTTAGCAAGCTAGCTAACGTACTAATTTTAACAAATCTATAATTAGAGGCTGATTGTTTTGCATCAACAAAGTATTTAATTAAATGACTAATCACTATCGCTGTTAGACATTAATTGAGGGATTTTCATGGTTATTAGTGAACAGTTCAGTTGCTATGCACTGGGAGAGTTTTATATTAACCGATGAACCTCCTGCTAAACGTGCAGATGCATTAAGAAAATATCAAATTGATGAAACAGAGTATGAAATATATAAACAGGATGAAACTCGAATTCTGGATTTTTCTATTGCTAATTCCAGAGACTAGGTGGTGTTTGGGGAAGAGCTGTAATTGGTTTTAATATTCAGATTAACAAAGTGCCTGTTAAACATGAGAAAGTTCTTTCTGGGATAGTATTGTTGCTAGTTTAAAATTTCCGTTAAACTAGTGATGTGCTCAATACCATTTTATTTCATATGACTAAAGCGAAAAAGTAATCTCTAAAGCAGGCTAATGTTATGCCGAAAATGATCAGCAACAATACTTTGATATGGATGGGACTGGCTGTATTGCTGGTCATGGTTTCTGGTTTAAGCTGGTTTGTTTTCAAGTCATCGTCACCGGTTTCTGTTCCGTTATCTAATGCACAAGCTTACCAGGCTAAACGGGTACAACTTCCTGCAGATGATGCCCCCCATGATCTACAGACTGAATGGTGGTATTACAATGGTCATCTGAAAACAGATGCTGGGGAATATTTTAGCTTTCATTACGTCGTATTTTTAGAAAATTCACTGCTAACACTCACAGCTATACATGCATCTGTCACAGATCACCAATCGGCTCGCCGCTATACAGATCAACTAAGAACAGGAGGTAATCCTTCCGTGGGAACGGTAGATAGCTTTAACTTTGTTTTTGGTGACTGGGAAATGTCCAGGTCAGAAGGACGAGATGTACTAAAGGCACAATCCACTGACTTTATGTTTGATCTCAGCCTCACTGAGGGTGTGCCAGCAACTTTTCACGGCGGAACAGGTTTGCTTGATTTTGATAAGGCGGGTACCAGTTATTATTACTCACGAACCAGAATGCCTGTTAAGGGCACAATGAAAGTTAATGGCAGGCTGTATTCAGTTTCTGGGGTATCCTGGTTCGACCATCAATGGGGGGATTTTCAGGCAACAAAACTCAGCTGGGACTGGTTTGCCCTGCAACTGGATGACGGCTCTGACATCATGCTTTATGTATTGCGTGATGCTGAGGGTAAACCTTTGTTGAATTCGGGAACACTTAGCAAAAATGAAACGTCAATAAATCTGACTGATGCGGATTTTGACACCGAGTCGTTATCAAGCTGGACAAGTAAAAGTACCGCGATTACATACCCAATGGGCTGGCGAGTAACCATTCCTGCTCATGGCATTGACGTAAAGGTTTTGCCATGGCATAAGGAGAGTGAGTTTGATGGGAGAATGACCACGCATAACGCTTATTGGGAAGGCGCAGTTGATATCAAGGGATCAAACACAGGCAAAGGATTTGTCGAGCTAGGTGGATATAGTTTGAAACCTGAGCGCTGATAAATTAAGAAAGAATGAGCAGGGCTAGTAAGTTAAGCATTTTTTCCGTAAGTGCTCCTTTAGGTGCACATTAATGATATTTTTTCATAGCAACTATTATGTGCACCTAGAGGAGCACCTACAAAGTATATAGATTTAACTACTGGTATTATCTTTGGCCCGGTTAACACAATAAAAAGATCATGAAGCAATTAATAATAACCTTACTCATTGTTACAGCATTACTGATTTCCTGTGCGGTCAATCCCTACTATGACTCAACAAAAGCTCATCACACAAAATCAGGCTTCAAAAATATTAATTATCAGGACGATAAAGGTCTCTGGGCATTTTTGAAGTGGCGTTGGCAAAAACTTTTTAAGGATATACCGGGCGTAGATGATTATGATTTTGAGCTTGATACCCGTAATCATGAATTATTGAAAAACAATTCGGATAAAACAACCCTGACATGGATAGGTCATGCGACGTTTCTCATTCAATTTGCGGGGCTTAATATTTTAACCGATCCACAGTTTTCTAAGCGTGCTTCACCGGTAAGCTGGGCCGGTCCACAAAGAGTCATTGCACCCGCAATAAAAATAAAGGACTTACCCGAGATTGATGTGGTTATTATTTCACATGATCATTATGATTCACTTGATCTTGCTTCAGTTAAAAAGTTATCGACACACAATCGCCAGCGTAAGCTGACATTTATTGTTCCATTAGGTATGAAGTCATGGTTTGATGATTTAAATTTGCAATCGATACAGGTGATCGAGTTAGATTGGGCACAAAGTCATAAAATTAATGGCGTTAAAATAACGGCAGAACCCGTTCAACACTGGAGTAAACGTACTTTGTTTGATGCCTTTGAGCGACTTTGGGCGTCATGGATTATCGAAGCCAAAAGTAAAAAAATATTTTTTGCAGGGGACACCGGTTATGCAGATCATTTTAAAGAGATCGGTAATAAGTATGGCCAGTTTGATCTTGCGTTGTTACCTATCGGTGCATATGAACCCAGGTGGTTTATGAAGCCCTATCATGTTAACCCGCAGGAATCGGTAAAAATTCATATGGATATTAATTCAAAATATACAGTAGCCATGCACTGGGGAACGTTTATATTAACCGATGAACCTCTGGATGAGCCACCCGTTAAACTTGCCGAAGCATTAAGAAAATATCAAATAGATGAAACAGAGTTTGAAATATATAAACATGGTGAAACTCGGGTTCTGGATTTTACTATTGCTAATCCCCAAAAACAGGTGGTGTCAGGAAAAGAGTAAGAATACTTTTACCACTAGTATTTCAGAGTAGGGAATTAATTAGTTAATGCTCGTTAACTTCCTTAGCGGCTTATGTTGAATTTGCATTAGTACCTGGTCAAACTGAACCTAACCTGGGAAGTTTCCAAAATAACTTAATAAAAAACCAACAAAGGTTCTCGCTTTTGTAGAAAAATAGCATAGATTGAAATCGCTGGGAACAAGTGTCTGCGAATACCTGTTGTAATCATCCTGCCTCAGTTCTTGTGAATTTTGTAAGCCCAGGATTATTTTACTGTGCAATTTTACGGCAGATATTATATAACACATCAGTACTGTCCCGTTAACTAAAAAATGCCGTCATTCCCGAATGCTTGTGTCGGGAATCCAGTGTCTTGCATTACCTAAGGCCGCTGGTTCCCCGACACAAGCATTCGGGGACGACGATTTAAATTATTATCCTTTACTATTTTGTTACTCTAAGTTTATGTCGTTGAAAAAATATAAGTTAAAATGAAGTGTGATACACAATGTTATTAGGCCATATTCAATTTTCTTAACGGGATACTAGTGATAACACATTAAATCGCGACAACTTCCGATAACATAAACCAGTTATAAAAAAACTAATAAAAAACAGGCTAAGCAATGGATGTTCAATGATTAATACTAATATCGTTAACGCCCAACGCGTTGTGGTTCTCAATATTTCATGTTCCTGCAGGTACTCAGCAATCGGTGGTGAATGGGTGTAGTAGGTTTCAACTAACGTCTGGCCAAACTCGTTTGTCAAAAGATAGTCGTCACGAAAATCCCGTAATACCTGTACATGAGGATCTAAATAAGAACCATAAGCAGCAGTAGCGATAAAACATCCGCTGCTTCCTCCGCCATCACTGTCTCCATCTCCGATAGCAGTATCAACACCTGCGCCACTCAGGTTTACGAAAACGACTCCTTCATCATTATCATTGGAAGTAATATTGAGTTGTGCTGTCTTGTCACCGGCAGCAGTAGGTGCGAAAGAAATTCGACCGGTGCAATTTTCAAACTGAGTTAAGGTTACACCGGCGCAATTGTCCTGAGTAATCGTAAATTCACTCAGATTTGCTCCGATTAAACTTAGTGATTGAATAGTAAGATCTTGTACACCGGTGCTGGACAAACTCACAATCGCTTCTTCAGCGGTTTCATTCACTTTGACATCACCAAAATCAAGGCTATTGGCATTACCGGGCAGTGCCACCGCGAGATTGATGGGGCTCTCAGTGGTGAATTGCCAGCTGTATTCTGCCGCCATGGCATTACCGACTTTGTCCTGGATGCCCGTGCCTAATCGGGCGGTATAGGTGGTGGAATTGCTCAAAGGAATTGATGGGATGAATGAAGCAGTGCGGGTTTTTTCATCATAGCCTACTTCACCGGTTACCCCTTCCACGATGAATGTACCAGTAGATAAGGTATCTTCATTAATCTGCTCAGAGATCGTAGCCGTTATCACGGGTCGAAAAATATCTGGATTTGTAGATACAGCAGTTGCGTCAACGTGGACATTTACTGTTCCCGATTCAGGATAGGTCTTTGTTACAGTTGGCGGATTACTGTCCGCGGGATTGGGATCCACCGTAATCATGACCCGTGCGGGATCGCTATCTACTGTGCCATTATTCGCGACATAATAGAATTCATCTACACCTACGAATTCATCCATGGATGTGTAAGTAATATTGGGTGGCGTATCGGTTATTGTCCCGTAGAGAGGATTGGTTGATATTTTATAAGTTAAGGTATTACTGTCGGTATCACGTCCGGTTAAGCTTATTGCGACATCTTGAGCTGATAAGGTTTCGACAGTTTTTGGATCGGCAACAATGGCTTTAACGATATTCACCACGGCATTGGTTGGGGTTATTTCTGGCACACTAGGAAAATGAACTTCGGCGTTATTGATAATTTCTGTGCCACTAGGTACATCATCTTTTACAGTGACGCTAAAAGTAACCTTACCTCCGCTGTTCGGTTGAACTTCACCAATATCCCAACTTAATAATCTTGCAATATCTATATATTCGCCATCGTTATTGATTATAAGTGATAATTCATTTAGATTTTCGTTTAAATCATCAAGCAGGAACACGCCATAGGCATTACCTTGTCCTTCATTTTCATATTCAATTGTGTAATTTAGTTGTTGGCCGGGAATGACATTTCCACCTGGGTCTACCGATTTCTCATTTGGATCATGAGCGGTTACCACTTCAAGTTCTGAAAATATGGCGGTTTTTACGGATAAGTTTCCAATATTAGCAGAAAAACGACCATCTTCATGATCAACACAAACGCCATTAATGCATGTTTGAAGGGAAGCGCAGTTTATTACAACCTCTGTTCTGACATAACGTCCGTAATCAGGACGGCCTATATCTTTTTGGCATTTTCGTCTATAAATATAATCCTTACCAGTTTGATAAACATATGTCTCAAACCATGGTAAATCACAATATAAATAGTCTTCGGTACATTTGTGTGAACTTGAATTAGTGATACATTCACTAGAACACTGCTTAACATCATCTTGATAAATTGCACTATCTTTAACTTTCTTTGTTATGTAGGATTGAGAACACTCTTCACAAGATGCAACATGTGCAAACACGCTCTTCCAGCATATATGGCACACTTTCGCAAGCCTCACTGAATCATAATCTTGCCTGGCTGCATCGTCTATCCATTGTGGTACTCGCCTCTTTATACAATTAACAGTACATTCTGAAATTGACAAAAATTCATCTTTTGGAATTTGCAAAATATCCGATATTACAGATTTCGCCAGTGGTTGTGTATTAGAACTGCTAGCCCAGGAACCCCATGATTTAAAAGACCAGGTATTTGTGTCCTCAGTATACCCTCCATTTTTATCAAACAAGGAATAGCCACTACCTTCATGTGTTTCAATAAATACACTATCATCGATTTGATAAAGATATGCTGGACCATTACCCTTAGTATTTAACAAAACAAATATAGTCATAGGCGATGAGTTGCTGAGTTCTAATTGATGAACGATATTATAAAATTCATAACCGCGACTTTTAGCGTAGTCTAGTAATTCTTTTATTTCGTTATTGGATGATAATAAACTATCAATTTCTTCCTTGTTTAGTACAGCTTCAGATATGACTGAATTAGGGGTGTTATTTAAATAATCATCAATATTTAAATTTGAAGAAATATTTTCTGCGCCAATTTCAGTGCGCATAGTGAGTTTTGTGTGGGGTGAAATGCCCCACTGCACTGATAATTTTACGGGCAGATGAATAACTTCACCTGGTGCTACATTGCCCAGTCTCCAGAACACCTCTTTATTTAAATTTTCATTTATAAACTGGCCATTTTTTGTACTAGATATATAAAACAGGAACTCGGGGATATCGAGCATAACTATTGTTTTATTTAAGGTTATTTCCGTCACATTTTGAAACTTAACAATTAAATCTATTTCCTCACCCGGCGTAACAAAATATGGCCCAATAACTTCAAGAAATCCTTTTTCAGGTAGAGTGAGATGGGTTAGTACCGGTGTCAGCCGAAACTGCGCCGTCTCGTCACCGACCTGCCCGGTTGAGTTTTCTCCCCACGACCACACAGTGTTATCACTCTTGACCGCATGTCCTGCGTCCGCCCCTGGTCCGACGTCTATCACATCTGTCAGCCCCGATACCTGCACCGGTGTATTTCTATGGACCTGGCTGCCATCCCCCAACTGTGCAAAGTTATTTGCACCCCAGGTCCACGCGGTCGCGTCATTCCTTATTGCTGCACTGTGACGATTATTCGCGGCAATGCTAGTAATGTTACTCAGTCCACTGACCAATACCGGCGTGTTTTTTTCAATATTATCACCGTTACCTAACTGCCCAAGATCGTTGCGTCCCCAGGCAACCACGGTACTGTCCTGTTTTAATGCCAATGCATGTTCCCAACCAGCAGCAATGGCGATGACGTCGGTCAGCTTGCCTGATGGATCAGGTGGATCAATTACAGGGTGAGGTTCGTAATCAGCCAGGAGGTAGCCGTTATCTCCCCGGCCAAGGCGACCATAAGAGCTGGCTCCCCACGCATAGACCTGGCCATCTGACTTTAAGGCGACATTGAAGCTACCACCCGCTGCGATGGCAATGATCCCGGTTAAGTTACCAGTGATATCATTAGGGTCTTTAACTTGTGTTGGGGATGTTTGAACTGAATCGGGAGGTGCCACCCCTAGTTGGCCAGAAAGACCCTCTCCCCAGGCCCAAACCGTACCATCATTTTTTAACGCTAAACTGTGAAGGTCGCCAGCAGCCACGGCAGCGACATTGGTAAGAAAGCCGGTTCCATCTGATACATCGGTGACCTGAACCGGGGTACGTTCCAGGCTTTGACTTTGACCATTACCAAGTTGTCCATACCAATTACTACCCCAGCTCCAAACGGTTCCACCGTTTTTCAATGCAAGATTATGACTCCAGGAACTTGCAATTGAAGTGACATCCTTTAAATACATCGTGGGTTCATTGGGGTCGAGTACAGGTACAGGAATATTACTACCCAGTATATCAATACCAATTCCCAGTTCACCGAACGTGTTTGAGCCCCAGCTCCATACAGTACCATCATCCACTAAAGCAAGACTATGTGTAGTGCCGCTGACCACATCAACAACTTTAGGGGGTTGTGCGAAACTGGGATTGAGGAATACAAAAGAAAGCAAAACGGCTAACAGAGGCACTTGTCTGGATAAGAAATTTAGCATCATCACCGTCTCCCTCTACAACGGCTTTATACCTAAATTAACTTTATTACAATCGATAACGGCAGAAAGACTAGTCGATATCTTGTGCAACATTAAGCTTTTTAGCTATGTCACTTACCAGTATTTATATTTACTACGAACTACAAATTTTCCCCGTCATATGAACAGCTAATAAAAGACAAATAAAAATAACTAAAGCCCATTTATTATTAGGTGCCTGAAACAAGAAAATCATCTTGACTTCTATCAATTAAATATAATAAAAAGCCCAAAGTTTCAAATGTAATGCCTGATTTTTTTACGCATCTATGAAATCTTTTGTAACATACTTAACTTTATATATTTAAAAAAGTATTGAAGAATTCCAAATAGAAGTTAGGTGATATTCGCTATAAACTCAGGTCAAATATCGGCAAACTAAAAAACAATCAACAGGGTTCATGGCACACACTCAAAATATAATTTGTTTGCCAAATTAATGGCCAACTGGCTATGTTTTTTATGGTGTATTTTACCTGCATATTTTACCTGGACACTCACATAGAATTATTATTACTCATAATCAAATTCAGCCTGATAATCATCCGGGTTAATACCTTCTGATTTAAGTGGCTTAATTAATCGCACGCGGGTTACTTTGGCAGATGAGGTTATATAGCCTTTTATAACATGTTCACGTGTTACGGGTGAATTATCATCAAGAGCAAGCTTTTCGATAACTCGTGTCACCTTACGTCTTACCAGCATACGGAAAAAGGCTGGCACATAAGACAGTAAACGAATAACCAGTTCTTCAGATTCCGGCAACCACTCGCCGGTTTTATTCAGTTCGGGAACAAAGCCCCATTCGTCTTCATTGAGTGCTCGCCATACAATAATAGAATGACCGTTTTCATCGGTAACACAGGCAATTTTTTCAAGCTCAGGTGTTTCCATTGGTTGGTAACGTGAAACAGCTCCTTTAACCAGTAATTGCTGATAGGCTTTTGCAACCTCGGGTACACTCAATCGAATTGTAGATGTCTGTTCTATTGCTGGCACTTCAATCAAGCGTATGGCTACATTGCCCGAGTCCAGCTCTAAAAAACCTTCGCCCTCTCGACTAATCGAAAAGCCGATAACACCAGACCAGAAATCACCTGCATTATTAAGATTAGTAACCTGTAAATCAATATGGCTAATACCATGAAACATGTTTTTCTCCGGGGGCTTTTAGGTAAATTGCTGATTCACGTAACACCCGCGTATCGAGTGATAGATTTAAATCTAACTAACTTGCTTCAATTCTTCACGTATAATTTTCCGTAAAGTATCTTCTAAAGATTTATCATGTTCGATAATAAAGTCGCGCAAGGCTTCATTGATGAGAGTTTGGTAATTACCTCCGCCCGCAGAATGTACCTTATTTTTAAAGTATTCGATTACGTCACCATCCAGTCGTATAGTAATACGAACCTTATTTGGGTCAGGCGTTATAACCGCCCCTCTTTTTCCTTTGCTGAAATTTTCACTCATGTCATATGCCTTTATAGTATTGCCCGGTTTCACTGCGGTCTGCTTTTCGAGCCGAAACTATACGCAGAACGTCATTTTCTCGATCTGTGTGGATAACATAGAGAATGTTCAGGCTTGGGCCCATTTCTAATGTTATGAAGCGTTGTTCGTCATGATCTTTATCTTCGATTGTGAGGGCGTTTTCATCCTCTAATGCAATAACAGCATCAGCAAAATCAACGCCATGTTTTCGAAGATTTTCCGCAGCCTTACATGAGTCCCATTCAATATCCATATGCTTAAGTGTATGCACGTTCAGTGCACAAGTCAATATGGAGCTTGTTGGGTAATTTATGATGGGCTTGTATGAGTTTCCTCAATTATGTTAACGCTGTTATATCTGCGTAGGCAGGTGTTGATTGTGTGTTAATTAGGAAAAAGGCAGCGTTTACTTTTATGAAATAAGTGTAGTTCTTCCTCTTTGGAAAAGAAGGAACAATGAGGGCTTATAAATACTGAACAAACCAACAACCCCAGTTAAAAACAACCAGATAGAGGCGGGTAAAGGTACGACGGTAACCGCGTTATAAATTTCATTGGCAAATACTTGATGTCCTGCGGTTGTGGGGTGTATCAGGTCCCAGAAAAGTGAAGTGTTGCAATCATTACCTGTCAGGCTGCATGCATCCGATACATTAAAAAAACCATAGGCGGACGGGTCGGAGATAATGTCATGGTGCAGGCCGAAAACATCTGCAATGCGAGTATTTGTATTCAGCGCCAAATTTGACTGGAGTTGTGTGTTAAAAATTTCAGCGAAACGGGTAGCAAAACCCGTACCATCGGCGGGCACAAAGCCTAAATCGGGCAAGTTGGGGACTAATATATTTTGTGCACCCATGGATGTCAGAATGTCCACCCCATTACTTATATTATTTGCCGCATTTATCGCAATGGTTTCTGTGGGTGTGGAAGAGGGAAAAATCAGGGACTGGAATATATCATTCGCACCACCCCATAAAACATACAGTGCATTCGGGTCGGCTACAGGTGTGATGGCCTGAAAAGCAGAAATCTGATTAATAATATCTGGTGTGTTTGAACCCGATATCGCAAAATTGCTTGTACCGTCATAACTGAAACCTAACTGCGGTGTCAGATACTCTGCCCATAAGGGGCCGTTGCTATTAGTGCTGGTGCTGGTGTCAGAGAGGGAGTCACCAAAAACATAAAGGCTGGAAATGCTGGCAGCGTTAACGGTTAAGCTTGTAAGTAAAAATATGACAGTTGTAAAAAGTTTAGAGCTTGTTTGAAAGTTTGTGTTTTTCATAATCACCACTTTATCGTTTTTTATACTGAACAGTGAATGAGCCCAGCTAAATCAGAAATAATTATCAATGACGCTTCGGCTAGCCTATGCTCTGCGATTAAAATACACGAACCGAAGGCAAAAAAACAGCCGCTTTTTAAGCGAAGGCAGAGAGTAGGTGACTAGACTAATGGCAATGAAATAATAGTGTGAATTATTGCTCCCAATACGGGGTATCACCAAAACGCTCTACCAGGTAATCAATTAATATGCGTACTTTTGCCGGCAGGTAACGTTGAGCGGGATAAATGGCATAAACTGATGCTTCTTTTATTTTATAGTCACAAAGTATCGGAATCAGCAGGCCTTTTTTAATTGCCTGGTATCCAATAAAGGTCGTTGTAGAGAGTAGGCCGAGGCCATCAATGCCCGCCTGTAATAATATGTCACCATTATTAGCGCGCATACGGACAGGTACACGAACGCTTACCTGGCTGCCATCTGGCTGTATAAAGCCCCACAACTGATTTTCAGAAATATTGCTATAGCTTAAACCGATATGGTGTTTCAGGTCTTCAGGGTGCTGCGGCACGCCATGCTTTTTGAGGTATTCAGGGCTGGCGCAGAGTACGAGCCTGGAGGGGGCCAGGCGTCTGGCAATTAAACTTGAGTCATCAAGGTTTCCTATACGAATACCGAGATCAACCGCTTCATCCATCAGGTTTAGCATATGGTCATTCAGGTTGATGTCGAGGTTAAGCTCCGGGTGTTCTTTAAGGAAATCATTTAACACCGGAGACAGATGCTGAATGCCAAAAGAGAGGGGCGCGGCAATTTTAATGGTGCCGCGCAGCTCGGTGTGCACATGTGAAACCTGTTGTTCAGCTTCTTCGAGATTAGCGAGTAACCCCTGGCAGCGCTGATAAAACTGTCGACCACTGTCAGTAAGATTAATGCGCCGGGTGGTACGATTGAGTAACTGTACACCAAGGCGTGATTCAAGGTCTGCGAGCCTTCTGCTAACCGCAGATTTGGCAATGTCCATACGTTCGGCTGCAGCGCTCAGGCTGCCTGCCTCGACCACCTGCACAAAGGTTTGCATTTCTTCAAATCGATCCATATTTGAGTATCTCGTAGGTTTAAGTATCTCGCAGGGGCATCAGAATAATATTTATTGTTCTTTAATTCGCAATAGTAATTTCTTTATTATGCTGTTTATTCTTTGTATAGCAACTATAAAATAAAGGACATAGAAAATATATTGTAAATGAAGCGGTGGCGAGAGCACCGGGGAGTCTGGCCATGCCAAAGTCTGAAACGGTTAACACAATGCTTGAATTTAAAGCACGTGATGTTGTGAAAATGATTAAAGGCAGTGAAACCTCCGATGGTGCAGGTGTACGTTTAAGACGCTACATCGCTTCGCCTGAATTGAATATGCTTGATCCATTTTTATTGCTTGATGTATTTCGCTCTGATGACCCGGATGATTATATTGCAGGTTTTCCTCCTCATCCTCATCGTGGTTTTGAAACCGTAACCTATTTGTTGCATGGCAATATGCGTCATAAAGACAGTACCGGCCACGAAGGTGTGATTAAATCCGGTGGTGTTCAATGGATGACGGCGGGTAGTGGAATTGAACATTCTGAAATGCCCGAGCAGAAAGAAGGCATGTTATATGGTTTTCAGCTATGGGTTAATTTGCCGGCAAAAGACAAAATGATGGCGCCACGTTATCAGGAATTTGAACCCGATGAAGTGCCGCTTGAGCATCGTGAAGATGGTGTGAGTGTGCGCGTAATTGCGGGCACAACGGTTGCGGGTACGATTGGAGTAGTGAGTGAAATTGCGGCTGCGCCTTTGTATTTAGACGTAAAAATGTCTGCAGCGAAAGATTTTGTGGAATATGTGGCAGCAGGTCATCAGGCATTTATGTATGTGATAGAAGGAAAAATCGAAGTGCAGGGTGCTGAGCGTAATCCCATAATAAGCGCAGGATCTTTAGTGGTGTTTAACGATGGTGATATTGTTAAACTTAATGCAAAAGAAGGTAGTCGCTTTCTACTTGTCGCGGGAAAACCATTTAATGAACCCGTTGCACGTTATGGGCCTTTTGTAATGAATACTCAGGATGAAATTCAGCAGGCATTTACCGATTATCGTGCAGGACAGTTTACCCATATTAATGAGGCTGAAAAGTGAGTCAGCAATTAATCTGGCGCAACACTGAAAAACGCTGGGGATGGATAAGCATTATTATTCACTGGTTAACTGCGACAACCGTGATTAGTTTATTCATTCTTGGTTTATGGATGGTGGACTTAACTTATTATGATGACTGGTATCGAACTGCGCCGGAAATTCATAAGAGTACAGGTATCTGTTTATTATTGTTAACAGTCGTTTATCTGGCATGGCGAACCAGGAATGGTAAGCCAGCCAGTCTATCGACACATTCTGTCATTGAAATAAAAGCGGCTCGATTAGTACATGTGCTGATTTATGTTTTACTGTTTTTAATTATTTTTAGTGGCTATTTAATTTCAACCGCTGATGGTCGAGCAATTGATGTATTTAGTGTGTTTGAAATTCCTGCAACGATTTATGGCGTTGATCAGCAGGAAGATATTGCCGGTGTCGTTCATCTGGTGCTGGCAATAAGTTTAATGGTAGTAGTTGCCCTGCATGTTGCTGGGGCTTTAAAACATCATTTTATTGATAAAGATTTAACTTTAAAACGTATGCTTGGTTTACCCTAGAAAAATCAGTTGACCGTACATTTATAGCGCAACCTCTTGACGCGCCTAGCAAATTCAAAAATCTGCTTATCACCAATAAGGTGACGGCGCATTTTTTGAATTCACTATGCACATCAAGAGTTTACACTCTAAACGCACTTTCAACTGATCTTTCTAGGGTTACATAGACTCGATTAATGAAAAAGGGGAAATATATGAAAAATTTAATTCTATCGGCAGTATTATTTGGCGCAACACTATCAATGACAACGGCAAAAGCAGCTGATTATGTTATTGATACAAACAAGGCACATGCCTTTATTCAGTTTAAAATAAAACATCTGGGTTATAGCTGGTTGATGGGACGCTTCAATACGTTTGATGGTGAGTTCAGCTTTGATGAAAAAAATCCATCAGCTGCAAAAATTGCAGTAAAAATTGATCCTGCAAGTATTGATAGTAATCACGCAGAACGCGATAAACATTTACGTAGTAAAGATTTTTTGAATGTGAAAAAATATCCCGAAGCCAGTTTTGTTAGTAAGTCATTCAAGCAAAGTGGAGATGGCAAGGCAAAGCTAATCGGTGATTTTACCTTGCATGGGGTGACTAAAGAGTTAGTTATTGATGTTAAGCATATTGGTCATGGTGACGACCCATGGGGTGGCTACCGCCGAGGTTTTGAAGGTAAAACATCTTTTGCATTAAAAGATTTTGGTATCGATTATAATCTTGGCCCCGCATCAAAAGAAGTTGAGTTGTTCCTGTCGATTGAAGGAATCCGAAAAAAATAACTATCATAATAACTATTGATGATATCGAAGATGTTAAAATGTTTACTTTAAATAGATAAAATATTATTAAGGGGGTGATTGTGTGGGAAGAACGATATGGTACTGAAGAGTATGCCTATGGGAAGCAAGCAAACGATTTTCTTGTGGAGCAACTTGATAAAATTCCCTTGAATAATACTGGCAGTAGACGTGTACTCTGTTTAGCAGAAGGTGAGGGGCGCAATGCGGTCTATCTGGCTAAGCAGGGTTATGATATTGTTGCGGTTGATGCTTCAAGTGCTGGAATGCAAAAAGCTCAACGACTTGCGCTTGACAATGGAGTAACCATTAAAACCGTTGTATCTGATTTGGCCGAGTTTGAAATTGAGCCCGAAAGTTATGATGCGGTGGTGTCTATATTTTGTCATCTACCGCTTGAACTGAGACAGAAAATTCACGCACAGGTGGTTAAGTCACTACGACCCGGTGGTGTGTTTTTACTGGAGGCTTATACGCCTGATCAGTTAAAGTTTAAAACAGGTGGCCCACCTGTTGCTGAATTGACAATGAAGCTGGACGATCTGCTGGATGAAATACAGGGGCTTGATGTAATCTCTGCGATTGAAAAAGAACGTGAAGTTATTGAAGGTTTATATCATACCGGTATGGGTGCAGTGGTTCAATTGGTGGCGAAAAAAACCTAGTGCCCAATATCTCAGTTAGTTATATTATAAAGTTCTCTATTCACTAAATGCTCCCTGGTCGTAGTCACTAATTTGGGTAATGTTTTAAATACACAAATTGAGGAATCAGGAGCTAGCCTTTCAGCGGATGGGCTCTCATTATCTTTTCACTCTAATGCGGCAAGTGGAGGCACTGAACTTGATATATACTTATCGACTCGTGCGTCAAAACTTGACCCCTGGTCACCGGCAGAAAATCTTGGCTCAGTGATAAACTCTGTAGATCATGACCTTGCGCCAGAAATTGCATCAGATAGACTCAGTTTATATTTTCATTCATTGCGACAGAAAGGCTCTGGAGCTACTGATATTTGGCGGGCCACGCGTTCGGATCTAAACAGTGCCTGGAATGCACCTGTGGCGTTATCTTTACCAGTTAATACGATAAGAGGTGAGTTTGGTGCAGATTTATCAAAGGATGCTCAAACCCTATATTTTGGTAATGATTCTAATGGTAGTTCTGATATCTGGATTGCAGTACCTTAGGGAGTTTAATTGAACGAGGCTCGTAATTGTTACATAATTTAATGAGTAAAGGGGTGTATTCCCCTTAACTAAAAATAACTAACAATTTACTCAACCGGATGTGCTATGAAAGGTATTCCGGTTTGTTTTAACCTTAGCAACTTCATAGGAAAAATAGTGCTAGATAAAGCAAAAACCTACGCTGTCAGTGCTCACGGAAATCAAAAGTATGGTACACGTCCATATGTATTTCACCTGGATAAAGTGGTTGCGCATTTGGCTTCTTTTGGAGAAGAGGCTCAAGTTATAGGTTACTTACATGATGTTGTTGAAGATACCGAAATATCCCTGGAGGAAATTACCATTGAGTTTAGTGATTTCATATCCCAATGTGTTGGTATATTAACTGATGAGCCGGGGGATAACCGAAAAGAACGTAAAGCTAAAACATATGCAAAGATGGCTAATGTATCTGGTGAGCTGGAGTTGGCCCTAATTGTGAAGGTAGCCGATAGACTAGCAAATATCGAGCAGTGTTTAAGTGAAGATAATACAAGCAAGTTATCTATGTATTATTCTGAACACATGGTGTTTAAAAAATCAGTATATCGTACAAATTTATGTGACGAGTTATGGGATTCGATTGACAGGGCATTAAACTTGGATAAAGAGTAGCGTCCCTAATTCATGTCTCGAGAACAGGATGACATGAAAGTTAATTTAGCCACAATATGTTTTAAACATAAAATTATTTCTGTTAACGGGGCAGCAGTGATTTAAAAATTATGTATTCGATTGTTGAACCTCAATAAGTCATATCCTGTGATTTTATTTCTATATCACATCAAACTCCTCCAACCGTCTTTAATGTAGATGCTCTTTTAGCTGCATAAAAAAGACGCTATGAAATCATATAGTTAATTTCAATCTGGTTTCCTTATCATTAAATTAATTTGTCCTGACTTATCGGGAGAGACGACGATTGCGTTCAATTAGTTCATTTTAACCTTAAAGCAGTTTTTTAATATTCGCCTGTAGGAGTTAGGCCAATGAAAAAAGGAATTAAGATGAACTTATTGTGGAGCGTCATGGTAGCTTGCTTATTAATGCTCGGGGGTGGAGCTGGATTGTTACTACCAGCTAATGCAGTTGCGGGTAAATTGGGTGTTGGTGCTGCAATCACCATGTATACCCCACCTCATAAGGGGGCTGATACCGGGTTTTCTGGCGGGCTATTCTTTTTCTATCAGGGGGAGCGATTAGAACTCGGTTTTTTCGAAAATTCATATGCCCTGATTAGAACCCCACGATACGCGCTTAAACTGACTGCAAATCCCCGTTTCGAATCGCTTGACCCCAGCGACAGCCCGGCACTTTCTGGCATGGAGGACCGGGATCTTGCTTTCGATGCGGGTCTGGCATTTGAGACCGGGGGAATATGGGGGAGCATGCAAATAAAAGTGTTGTCTGATATCACTGGCACCCATGAAGGGCAGGAAATAAGCCTCTTCTATACACGTCCCTTTGTAAAAGCCAGGTGGAGAATTGAACCGACAGCTGGATTGATTTTGAAAAGCGATAACCTGGTGGACTACTACTATGGCGTGCGTTCTTCTGAGGCGCGGGAGGATCGTCCAGCCTACCAGGGGCAATCAACCATTAACTCCCACCTTGGCTTAAACCTGATTTATGGGGCGACACGACACTGGAATGTTATCGCCGGTCTTAGTTACGAGCACCTGGGGGGTAAAATCAGGAACAGCCCTGTCATCGAAAAAAATTACCTGGCCACCACCGATGAGCCGCTGAAATTTTTCTATGGCCCACTGACATACTTATATGTTCGAACAATGACTTCACCTGAAAACTCCACTTTCACAGGAAAGCAATGGCTACATTTTCTGCCTTTTCTGCTAAGTATTATTATTCTGTCGCCACTATTTTTTCGTGATGATAGTCAGAGAGTTCAATTTTTTGAAGACGAAATTAACAGCGAAGATCTACAAATCATTCTGTGTGCGTTTGTCCTTTTTATTAACTCATTTCTTTCGATGGTTTCAATAAGCGTCTATTTTGGAATATCAATTCGCAAAATGATTCGCCATGCTCGCGATATTAATAATCAGTTTTCTTTCACAGATCACATCAAGCTGAACTGGTTGCGTAATTTATTAATTTGTTTGTGCCTGCTTTATCTGGTTTATATATTTGGTATGTTGTTTTCAGATTCTTTCGGAATCGATGAAGAAGTCGAAAACGCGCTTTACTTAATGATCGTCGTTGTGATTTATACAATGGGGTATATGGGCTTGTTTCAACCTGCCATCTTTATACGCCTGGATAATCCGCAAAACCAGGAGGGCAATGTAAAGGAAAACACGACCCCATATTTAGCAAAAGAAAAATATAGTAAATCAGCACTCAATACAGAGATGGGGGATGCTCTTCTCAATGAACTTGAAACATACATGGATAAGGAAAAGCCGTACCAGGATTGTACATTAACCTTACCCCAACTGGCGAAGCAACTGGGTTTACCGCAGCACTATTTGTCTCAGGTTATAAACGAACGATTGAATAAATTTTTTTTTGATTTCATCAATAACTATCGCGTGGAAGAAGCAAAACGATATCTTACAGATTCCAGCATGGATAAAGAGAATATACTTAACATCGCCATCTGTGCCGGATTTAACTCTAAATCTGTTTTTTACAAGGCTTTTAAAAAATACACTAACATGACACCTGGCCAGTACAAAAAGTCACTTAGTCCACAGTAAAAATTCCAGAAAATTAAAGGCGTTTATGTGGTAGGGAATATGACAATGGATACAAAATATATATTTATAATGACAATGGTAATTTTTATTTCTTCATGTACTACGAGCTTGCCCAATAAAAGCTATATTGTGTTCGACAATGTTGGTGTTAACTATGCGGTTCAGGGACAGGGTGGACCAGTGGTTGTATTGGAATCAGGTTTTGCGACACCTATGGAAGCATGGTCTGAAGTTTGTTCAGAGATTAACAAATTAACTACGAGCTGCGCGCTTTATTACGTCAAACCGGTATGCCACCACCCTATGTATTAGTCGGCCATTCTTCAGGTGGGCTGTATTCTCTTTATTATACCAAAACCTGGCCCGATGAAGTGGCGGCGATTGTGCTCGTTGACTCATCTCATCCAGAACAAATGGTACGTTGTCGTGAAGAAGAATGCCAGCCACCCAGTGCGATAAAAGCAATGCTCAAAATTCTGCCAGAGGAAATGTATGGTGAGTTAACGGGGCTGGAAGAATCAGGTCGACAAGTTCAGGCAGCGGAGCCATTAAAACAAATGCCACTTATTGTATTGAGTCGCGGAAAGGAAGAAAGTGGAGATCAACCTTTAATTAAACTATGGCCAGAGTTGCAGGCTGACTTGGCTGCGATGTTACCCGATAGTCAACATATTATTGCAGATAAGAGTGGTCATTTTATTCAACAGGATCAGCCTGAACTGGTAGTTCAGGCGGTTAAAGATGTTCTGGAAGCCTTAAAGCAAAGTTCGCAATACGAATAACTTAAATACTATGTGATGTTTTTTTATTTTTAAATATCGAAAAGTAATTTCATATATTCGTTCAATGCTGTCCCGCTAACCACTAGAGACAGGTATCCCCAATTCATGTCTCGAACAGGATGAAATAATTGTTAATAACTGCACAGTGCGGTTTAAACATAAACTAATTTCTTTTAACGGGACAGTAATGATATTCGTTAATACAAGTGAGACTTGCCTGAAAATATACAGGTATACTAGCGCCTCTTTTAGTCTATTGAATGCTAAAGCAAAAACATGACACAAATCAAACTTACGCAATACAGTCACGGGGCAGGTTGCGGTTGTAAAATTGCTCCTGGTTTATTAGAAAATATACTCAAAACTTCCAGCCACCCCTTTACCGACCCACGGTTAATCGTTGGTAATGATACAAAAGATGATGCAGCCGTTTTTGATTTAGAAAATGGCAGCTCAGTTATCAGTACCACGGATTTCTTTATGCCCATTGTGGATGACCCATTCGAATTCGGCCAAATTGCTGCCACCAATGCAATTAGTGACATATATGCCATGGGAGGACACCCCCTGATGGCAATAGCCATATTTGGCTGGCCAATAAATAAGTTAAGTGCTGACATAGCTTCCCAGGTTATTGAAGGTGGGCGTTTCGCCTGTAAATTAGCAGGTATACCTTTGGCTGGTGGACACTCCATTGATGCCCCTGAACCCATTTTTGGCCTGGCAGTAACCGGCCAGGTAGATAACAAAAACCTAAAACGAAACGACCAGGCCACAGCAGGTTGCCAACTTTTTCTGAGCAAGCCTTTAGGTATAGGCATACTAACAACTGCTGAGAAAAAACAAATCTTAAAAGAACAACATAAACACATCGCACCACAAACCATGTGTCTATTAAATAAAGCCGGTGCCGAATTTGCGAAATTACCCTATGTAACCGCCATGACAGATGTGACCGGTTTTGGTTTAATGGGGCACTTAACTGAAATTTGTGAAGGCAGTAAAGTTTCTGCGATTATCAATTTTGATGCGGTGCCTAAATTGCCTGAAATTGAATACTACCTGTCCCAGGACTGCTCCCCTGGAGGTGCACAGAGAAACTTTGAAAGTTACGGCCACAAACTTGGCGAGATGACAGATACACAGAAAAAAATTCTCTGTGATCCACAAACCTCTGGTGGTTTATTGGTAGCCGTTGAAAATAATCACGCAGAGGATTTTATTAAATTTGCTAACAGCCTTGATTTAAAACTGAGCTCCCTTGGCGAACTAACCAAACCCAAACCAGAACATCCTTTAATTTTAGTCATTTAATCATTACAGGCATATCATGGCAATTTTAGGTTTCTATTTAATTTCACAATCAATTTATAGAGTTGTACGATGTAGGCGTGCATATAAAAATTTGCGTATTTCGCGTTTATTTGCGGAGAAAAAGCCTTGAGTTGTTTCCTTATCTAAGAGAAATGATTTTCCAGTTGTGTTGCTGTGCATGTTCTAGTAACTGTTCATCCGCATCCACAGCAACCGGGTTTTCTGCTTCTAATAAAAGCGGTAAATCATTATGTGAGTCGCTGTAAAACCAGCTGCCCTTTAAATTTTGCTTATGTTCATTCATCCATTGATCGAGGCGTTTAACCTTGCCCCCCTGAAAACAGGGAATGCCGTCAATTTTTCCCGTGTATTTGCCATTGATAACTTCTGGTTCAGTGGCGATGAGATTATCGATGCCAAAGTTACTTGCTATGGGGCGGGTGATAAAGCTATTGGTTGCTGTAATCACCACCAGGGTATCACCCTGGTCACGGTGCTTTTTAATCAGTTTAAATGAGGCGCTGCTCATAATGGGCTCAATTTTTTCTTTAAGAAAGCGTTTCCTGAGGGCGAGCATTTTGTCTATTGGGTTCTGCACCAGTGGTTGCTGGGAGAAAGCCTGAAATTCATGAATATCCAGTGTGCCTTTTTTATACTCATCATAGAAACGCTGGTTTTCACGGGCAAATAATTGCGCATCTACAACTCCCTGCTCGGCTAAAAATTCGCCCCAGAGGTAATCACTGTCACCCGCCA
>Ga0316207_10000661_pt1 | contig 51244 bp, 50 predicted proteins | sample 6weekpyrite_MG_FD_204943 | JGI IMG/M metagenome (GOLD analysis project Ga0316207, IMG submission 204943) | Microbial mat bacterial communities from mineral coupon in-situ incubated in ocean water Damariscotta River, Maine, United States -... | ecosystem: Environmental > Aquatic > Marine >...
CAAGTTTAGGGGTTATTGTGGAAGTTTAGGACTTACTGTGGAAATGTTTAGTACTTACTGTGGTTAACCATTAGCCACTTTCTACGGCGGCGGCGTAGCTTGGTTGTATGCGCATAATGTATATTATGTTAAATAAAGTACGAGGCTCCAACAGTTTTTAAATATATATAATAAAAAGTATGATCATCAACTATTATAATCTTGTAATATATTAACTACAGCAACGACAGCACCATAGATGAGGTTTCAAATCTACTTATACCTGAATACTCTCGTTGTAATAAACCGACTCAAAATTAAATAATTAAAATAAATACCAGGCGTTCATTTTTTTTTAACCAATTACCAAATGGTGGGTTGTTGATGCGGCATACTTTTATGTTATCCCTTTCATTGATTGTGTTCTGGTTGGCAAACTCAGGCCACTACTCTACCCTTATCTTATCGCTCGGGGCTCTTTCTATTGTCGTTATTGTGTTCATAGCTCACCGAATGGATGTAGTCGATCACGAAGCACAACCCATACATCTAACGCTAAAAACACCTGGTTATTGTGCATGGCTTGCAAAAGAAATTATTATCTCAAATATAACCGTGGTGAAACATATTTGGCTAGGTAATAAATCATTATCACCTGGTTTTGCCACCATTACAGCAAGCCAGAAAACAGATATTGGAAAAGTCATCTATGCCAACTCTATTACCCTGACACCGGGTACAGTAACGGTAGATCTTGAAGATGATAAATTTTATGTTCACGCCTTAATCAAAGAATCTATTGAAGATTTAGAATCCGGCGAGATGGATCGCCGAGTCACCCTATTGGAAGACTGATGTTAATTGCCGCAACCATAGCCATTCTTGTAGTTATGATCATGGCGACCATACGAGCCATCATGGGTCCCACAGTTTATGATCGCGTACTTGCCGTTAATATGTTTGGCACCAAAACGGTTTTACTTATTTCACTGCTTGGTTTTGTAATGGGTCGTCCGGAATTTCTGGATATTGCAATCGTCTACGCCCTTATCAACTTTATCAGTGTAATTGGTGTGTTGCGCTATTCTGACAACTTCACGCTAAAAAAAAGTGAGGCGCAAAAAAAGTAATGGATATGTTAATGCAGGTAATTAGTGCATTGTTTTTACTTATAGGCAGCTTTTTATGCCTTTCTGGAGGCATTGGTATATTACGCTTTCCAGATTTTTATACTCGAATGCATGCAGTCGGTGTAACCGACACTTTAGCCACAGCAATGATTTTAATCGGGCTCATCTTGATTAGCTCAGATTTTCTGGTGGATGTAAAACTGGTCATCATTCTCCTGATGACATTATTTATTAGTCCCACTGCAAGTCATGCATTAGCCAATGCTGCCTTACATAATGACTTAGCAAAGAAGGATAAAAAATCCAACGATGAGGTGACATCATCGAATTCCTAATTGATATTGTTTTACTGGGCTTTTTGGTAGGTGTAGCCATTTCTATTGTCAGAATGAAAGATTTGTTAGCCGTGGTTATGCTGTTAGGCATTTACAGTCTTTTATCCGCTAGCTTTTTTGTCACAATGGATGCTGTAGATGTAGCCTTTACTGAAGCCGCAGTGGGTGCCGGAGTTTCTACCTTGTTAATGCTGGTGGCCATTACCATGACGGGACGTAAAGAACATCCGACGCGCCATAAACCGTTGTTGGCTATCGTTGTGGTGATTATTACAGGTAGCCTGTTAATTTACGGTACTCTAGATATGCCCCGTTTTGGATTAGCTGAAGCACCTATACACCAACATGTTGCACCTCGATACATTAATGATTCAATGCAGGAAATAGGTGTGCCTAATATCGTAACTTCTGTACTCGCAAGTTACAGAGCGTTCGATACTTTTGGCGAAGTCGTGGTAATTTTTACCGCAGGCATGGGAGTGTTGGCACTGTTATCAATGGTGCGTCGATCAGAAGATACTGAAAACATCGACTCAAATAATTATTCAATGCACGAGCAACATCTGATTCTTCGAATTGTATCTAAAATGCTCATCCCTTTTATTTTAATGTTTGCTTTTTATGTGCAATTTCATGGTGACTTTGGTCCTGGCGGCGGATTTCAGGCAGGTGTTATTTTTGCCTCAGCCATTTTTCTGTATACCATGTTGTTTGGTATGAATACGGCACGTAGGGTGATTAATCAGGCCTTTATTCAAATTCTCGCAGCGACAGGTGTTTTGTTATACGGAAGCGTTGGAGTTGTTTCATTATTAAACGGTAAATCATTCTTTGATTACAGTGCTTTAGCTTCTGATCCAATTGCCGGCCAACATTTAGGCATACTGCTCATTGAGTTGGGTGTAGGCATCACCGTTGCTGCGGTTATGATCATCATCTTCTTTAATTTTGCAGATCGTAGAAATTATTCTCCAAACAAAGACAGTGAGAATTCATAATGTTAATAGGACTTTATAATTACTGGGTTGTAGTCGTGTTAATGATGGTCGGGTTTTATATCGTCATTGCCCACGGCAACCTGATTAAAAAAATAGTAGGCCTCTCTATTTTTCAGACCTCCGTTTTTATTTTTTATATCAGCACGGCGAATGTCGATGGCGGCACTGCTCCGATTTTGGCCGAAGGGATCGAGCAATACTCGAACCCTTTACCCCACGTTTTAATTCTTACCGCGATCGTTGTTGGAATTGCCACTACCGCTTTAGGACTGGCACTAGCTGTACGTATTAAAGAAACCTACGGCAGTGTTGAAGAGCTAGAAATACAAAACAAGGATAATCAGGATTGTTAGTCCACTTACCGATTTTACAAGTCATCGTGCCGCTAATGGCGGCACCATTGTGCCTATTCCTTTCTAAACCTCGATTAGTATGGCTATTTGCGCTTATTGTCAGTGGTTTATCATTCCTGATCAGCAGTCTTTTACTAGAACAGGTAATGACCTCCGGTACCATTGTTTATGAACTAGGAGGATGGGAAGCACCCTGGGGAATTGAGTATCGCATTGATCAACTTAATGCGTTCCTGCTACTCATTATTTCAGCAATTAGTACGGTTGTACTGTTTGCAGCTAACACCAGTATTAGCAAAGAAATTCCTGAAAATAAGCACACAATTTTTTATATATTGTATCTTTTATCCCTCGCCTCAATGCTGGGTATAGTTGCGACAGGCGACGCTTTTAATGTCTTCGTATTTTTGGAGATTTCCTCTCTATCCGCTTACGCTTTGATTGCTCTGGGTGAAGACAGGCGTGCACTTTGGGCATCTTTTCAATATTTAATTATGGGCACCATCGGTGCCACATTTATTTTGATAGGTATTGGCCTGATGTATCAGATGACTGGTACGCTGAATATGGAAGACCTTTCAAAACGTTTACCAGAAGTTGAGCAGACACGAACCGTATTTACTGCTTTTGCCTTTGTGATTGTTGGTGTTTGCCTGAAATTAGCCATGTTCCCTCTTCATCTGTGGCTACCCAATGCTTATGCATATGCGCCATCAATCGTGACGGCTTTCTTTGCTGCAACCGCGACTAAAGTTGCCGTTTATTTACTCATTCGTTTTACCTTTTCGGTATTCGACTTGTCCTTTTCTTTCACTCATCTGCCCCTTCAATTGTTATTTGTCGTACTTGGTCTGGTGGGAATATTTGTGGCTTCTACAGCGGCTATCTATCAAACTAATATCAAGCTCCTGTTCGCTTATTCAAGCATCGCACAGATCGGCTATATGTTAGTTGGCTACAGCATGACATCTGTAGCAGGTTTAACCGCAACTTTATTGCATATGTTTAATCATGCTTTAATTAAAGGCGCTTTATTTTTAGCATTGGCTGCAGTGGTGTATCGCATTGGCAGTGCTCAATTAAGTCAGTTTCAGGGCCTGGGTCGCCAAATGCCCATCACCATGGCAGCGATTGTTATTGGTGGTTTGAGTTTAATAGGAGTACCACTTACAGTTGGTTTTGTAAGCAAGTGGTATCTGGTTATGGCAGTGATTCAAAATGGCTGGTGGCCGTTGGCAGTACTTATTTTATTAGGCTCATTACTGGCTGTCGTTTACGTATGGCGAATTGTTGAAACAGCTTATTTCAAACCTGCTTTAGCCAGTTCTGAAACCATAAAAGAGGCACCACTTTCATTTCTTATTCCCATTTGGACTCTGGTACTAGCAAACATCTATTTCGGAATAGATACGCGCCTTAGCGTACAGGTAGCACAGGCCGCTTCGCAAAGCTTGTTTGGAGTGAGCCCATGAGTCTTTCACTAGAAACCATGCTACAGCTCAGCATCATCCTGCCCCTGTTAGCAACAATTGGAATCGTGGTGACAGGTCGTAATCCCAATCTGCGTGAGGCCGTGACTATTGCCACGTCTTTAGTTCTTTTATATTTTGTAATTAGCCTTTATCAAGGTTTGCAACAAGGTGAAAGCATCAGTGTGCATTGGTGGGAGTTGTTACCGGGATTAAATGTAAGCTTTAGTATCGAACCACTGGGCATGCTGTTTGCGTTAATTGCCGGTTTCCTCTGGCTGATAACAACGATCTATGCAATCGGTTATATGCGTAGCCATGAAGAGCAGAATCAAACCAGATTTTATACGTGCTTTGCTGTAGCTATCAGCAGCGTAATGGGTATAGCTTTTGCTGATAACCTGTTCACTTTGTTTATCTTTTATGAAGTATTAACGCTGTCGACTTATCCATTGGTTACTCATGCAGGAACTGAAAAAGCCAAACAAGGTGGCCGAATTTACCTTGGCATATTAATCAGTACGTCCATTGCCTTTTTCCTATTGGCTGTTATCAGTACCTGGTTTGTAGCAGGTACTTTGGACTTTAAACCCGGCGGTGTTTTTGAATCTAATGTTAATAAAACCGTAGCAGGCGCGATACTGGTACTGTTTATTTTTGGAATAGGCAAAGCCGCCATTATGCCGTTTCATCGCTGGTTACCTGCAGCCATGGTTGCACCCACACCGGTAAGTGCCCTGTTACATGCAGTCGCAGTGGTAAAAGCGGGTGTATTCACAGTATTAAAAGTGTGTGTGTTTATCTTCGGAATTGATTTACTTGCTATATTACCTAGCACACAGTTCTTACTCTATCTGGCAGGTGCATCTATAATACTAGCTTCATTAGTTGCCATGCGTCAGGACAATTTAAAAGCACGACTCGCCTACTCCACCGTCAGCCAGCTTGGTTATATTACACTTGGCGCACTGCTAGCCAGCCAGTCCGGGGTACTGGGCAGTGCAATGCATATCGCCACCCATGCGTTTGGCAAGATCACCCTGTTTTTCTGTGCCGGCGCCATTCTGGTCGCCGCCCATAAATCCAATATTAGTGAAATGCGTGGTCTTGGCCGGCAGATGCCAATTACCATGGTGGCATTTTTAATCGCCAGCCTGAGTATAATCGGTGTGCCACCTACAGGCGGCACCTGGAGCAAGTGGTACCTGCTGATGGGCACCATAGAAACTGAACAGCTGATTCTTATGGCTACGCTTATCCTCAGCTCACTGTTAAACATTGCTTACCTGTTACCCATACCTTTTCACGCTTTTTTCTCTGGCGATAAAACAGATACTTACAGCGGAGGAATAAAAGAAGCACCGTTACCGTCATTAATTGCTATCTGTGTTACCACCGTGGGCTGCCTGATCCTGTTTATCTACCCGCAACCTTTATATGATCTGTCTAATGCCATACTGTCAAAATAGAGAATTCATGTCATGAGCACAACTGAAGAAAAACACTGGCTGGTTCGACCCAAAACAATACGCGGACTCTGGGTTGGCGGTATCGCAATGTTAATTATGCTGGTACTGGCAGATTTTTTTATTCACCCTCATCCGTATTTTGGCATTGACGGCAGTTTTGGATTTTATTCGTGGTATGGCTTGATCACTTGCGTGGCCATGGTCATTTTTGCGAAGGCGCTCGGCATCTTTCTGAAGCGCAAGGACACCTATTATGACGATGAATGATTTCCCTCCTGCCCTGGTCCTGCTGCTTGGTGCCTGCCTTCTGCCATTGGTAGGAAAAAACATCCGCCCTGTTTTAATCCTTGGTCTGCCGCTGGTAACACTTGGCCTGGTCTGGAACCTGCCAGATGGTTCCTTCGCCAACCTGTCGATGTTCAGCTACCAGCTTAATTTTATACATAGTGATTCACTAAGCCGACTCTTTGCCACAGTTTTCGCCATCATGACCTTTGCCGGAGGCCTGTTTGCGCTGAAGCAGAAAAGTGACATGGAACTGGTCGCCGTCTTCGCCTATGCAGGTAGCGCCATCGGCGCTGTCTTTGCCGGCGACCTGATTAGCCTGTTTATCTTCTGGGAGATCATGGCGGTTGCTTCCACCATGGTTGTGCTCTCGGTCGGCAGCAAGATCTGTAACCAGGTTTCCATGCGCTACTTCCAGGTTCACATGCTGGGTGGTTCATTGTTACTGGTCGGCATTCTGATGCATATTCATGCGACAGGCTCGACGGCTTTCACCGTCATGGAACCCAACTCGCTTGGTACCATCCTGATACTCATGGGCTTCCTGATTAACGTAGCCGCGCCACCGCTGTCGGCATGGTTATCCGATGCCTACTCTGAAGCTTCTTTCAGCGGCACCGTATTCCTCTCTGCCTTCACCACCAAAACTGCCGTATATGTGCTGTTGCGTGGTTTCCCCGGCACCGAGATACTCATCTTCATCGGCGTATTCATGATTTTTTACGGCATTATCTATGCCCTGCTGGAAAATGATATGCGCCGCATTCTCGCCTACAGTATCGTTAACCAGGTCGGCTTCATGGTTACCGGCATCGGCATCGGCACCGAGATGGCTATGAACGGTGTAGCGGCCCATGCCTTCGCACACATTATTTACAAGGCACTATTATTAATGTCAGCGGGATCGGTGCTATACATGACCGGCAAACGTAAGTGTACCGACCTTGGAGGACTGTTCCAGAGCATGCCCATAACCACGATATGCGGCATTATTGGTGCGCTCGCCATTTCCTCGTTTCCGTTTACCTCGGGTTTCATTAGTAAATCGATGATCAGCCAGTCAGCTGCCGATGCAGAACTAGCGGTAGTTTGGTTCTTCCTACTGGCGGCCTCGGCCGGTGTATTTCTTCATGCAGGCATCAAGTTTCCCTGGTTCGTCTTTTTCCAGAAAGACTCCGGTTTACGTCCGCCCGATCCACCGTGGAACATGAAACTGGCAATGATCTTTTTTTCAGCGCTGTGCATCGGCATCGGCGTATGGCCAGAGACTCTATACTCCAAATTGCCTTATCCGGTAACCTATATACCTTATACCGTTACACACGTGGTAAACATGTTACAGCTACTGATGTTCTCGGGTTTTGCTTTTTTCATTATGTTACCTTTGATGCGACGAACACTGACGATTACTCTGGATTTTGACTGGCTCTATCGTCGGGCTTTTCCTGTAGTATTACAAAATACCTTCTCTGCTATATGGAAGGCAGACCATGCTATACGACAGGTATTTCTCAGAAAGTTTAATCAGTCCCTGTCTTTTCTTTCTCGGCGTTATCAAGGCCCCAGTCGTTTGCTTTCGCGCACTTATCCTGCGGGTAGTATGGTGATGTGGGTTGCGGTGATTCTTGCGATCTATCTATTGCTAAGTTTTGTGCATTAAATATCTATAAGATTTATTTATTTTTCTTGTTATAAGACATCAAATAGGACGCATTGGTGTGTTTCTCTTTCAGTATGTGATCCGCATGGTGTAACAGCTCTACTAATCAAACAGCTAAGTTAGATAATCAAACAGCTAAGTTAGAGCCTACAAATAATTGCAACATCCAGCACTTTTGACAGTGCCGGATGTTACGTTTAATAGCGCTCCATTGATTTAGCACGCTTTTAATAAAGGGTCTCCAACAATATAAAGGTGTAATTGCCACACTTTGATACCTATCTTATTGATATTAAATGATATAATTTCATTCAGTTTTTATAAAAAATACTATAAATGTACAATAACTTACCCAATGTTACCGTGCATTTTAGTAGATATCTTTAATTCTTTTCTGACGGCCAGACTCATGCCTTTCTCGCATATCAGAGTCAATATAACGATCAGTAGTTGCCATACTGGCATGACCGGCATCATCACGAACATGTTCCCTGGGACGAAACTTTACGTCTTCAGAAATTCCGGTGTGGCGTAACCAGTGTACAGTTGCTGCTTTCAACTCAATTGCATCATCTTTAAGACCATCTTTCTTCATACGATCATATGCAGTATCAAAACATGACTGAACAATGGATCTGATTTGGCGGGTACTGGTTACAGATCCTTTACCTTTTAATTTAGCAATAAGAGGTATTTGTTCATCAAGACTTGGTAATTGCGATAAACCCAGATATTTACGGTAACGTTTAAGTGCTTTAAGCATGTCATTACAAACTGTTATAGATCTGTTTTTGTTGCCTTTACCGGTTACATTAAACCACCAGTTTTTATCATGATCTTTTCTGAAGTCACTCATAACGGGTGTAGAACGTTCATCCGCAACCATCTCTGAAACACGCAAGTACATTGCAAATAAACAGTTCATGATAAATAAAGTGCGCTCATGTTCTTCAGGATTTTCTTCAGCCATCAATTCAGCTGTTTCTAAAACATAATCCCATTGAAGCGTACTGATGCGTCTTACCAAAGGTTTCAATTGATCCTTACGAATAAATTTACTTTTCTGTTTGATTAGAACAACTGGGTTAGATTCGACAAGGTTTTCTTGAACCAGGTATTCATAAAAAGATGATAATGCAGTGAAAGTTCCTTTAATGGATGACTGAGATGGACAGAACTTACTAGTATCAATAACCATGCCTTTACTGTATTCTGACTTGGAGATCGATACTACAAAGGGTCGCCAGTCTTCATTTGGGTAACGGGTTCCATCCTTGCTTTTAAACCGAGACACGTTTTTTAATCCTATCCAGGCTTTTGGCGGATTAAAGCAGAATTTTATAAACTCTTCGATATGTTCACGCCTGAGCCTAAGCACAGAAACCTGTTCAATACGCCATGACCATTGAAGCAATCTTTCGATTTCACGGCGATAACTATTGAATGTCGCTGAGCTACCGTTATAGCTGTACAAAAACTTTAATGCATATTCCAGATCTATATCCGCATCTGGCAGTGTTTTTTTCAGGAGTAGTTTTGCCGAGAAGTTCTTTTGTTTAAATGGGTTACCAATATGCTTCAAATTATCAAGAATGGGGTGTGGAGGCTTTCGCTTTGGATTCATTGCTATTGAGTGGCATAGTCCATAATTAAATTGATTATAGCTAAAAATTCATTATTTTCAATACTTCCGATATTCAACGATATCGGAAGTATTGATACTATACCCTCACAATATCAGCGACAAATTTCGCATTGTTACTATTATTTTGGCCTATTGTGTTTAAGGTGATGATCTTTAAATAAAACTTTGATGATGAAATTAATTACATTCTTAGTTCTCAAGATACATACAACTTAACCTGCACAACATGATAGCTGTGTTACATCTTTATTAAACGTTTGTGCACAAAGCTTTAAACCTTCAACCATCGTTAAATACGGAAACAGCTGATCAGATAGGTCCTGAATACTCATTTTATTACGAATTGCTAAAGCGGCAGTCTGAATGATTTCTCCACCTTCATTCGCTAAAACCTGGCAACCGACAATGCGGCCATTATTTTTTTCTGCAACCAGCTTTATAAAACCCCGTGTATCCATATTGGCAAGTGCACGAGGAATATTTTCAAGATCCAGTGTTCTGCTTTTAATGTCTAAGCCTTACTGTTTTGCCTGTAACTCTGTTAAACCAACTGTGGCAACCTGTGGATTCGTAAACACGACTGAAGGCATAACAGTTAAATCAATAGCGACATCATCACCCGTCATATTACGTGCAGCACGGGTACCTGCTGCCGCTGCGACATATACGAATTGAGGTTGGCTGGTGCAATCACCAGCGGCATATATATTTTCAACATTGGTGCGCATGTGATCATCGATAATTACATTATAATTTTTAGTGGTTTTAACACCTGCGTTATCAAGCACTAAAGTGTCTGCATTGGATTGCCTGCTGGTAGCGACTAATAACTGGTCGCACGTAAAGGTGCCTTTTTCAGTACTAATAAAAAAATCAGTTCCGTCATAACGAATAGCATCAGGTACAGTATGCATATGAACGGTAATGCCCTCAGCTTCAAATATTTCGGTTAAGCTCTTACCTATTTGGGTATCATCTCTGGATAATAAAGTGCTGCGTGCCATTACCGTTACTTTTGAACCCAGGTGACTGAATGCCTGTGCCAGTTCTAGTGCAACAACAGAGCCACCTAATACCACTAAATGCTCAGGAATATTTTCAGCGATTAATGCTTCGGTTGATGTCCAGTAAGGTGTATCTGAAAGCCCTTTAATATTGGGAATCATTGGACGTGCACCTACGGCCAGTAAAAAACGATCAGCCTGAATATCTTTTTCACTGCCATCTTTTTGAGTAACAACAAGCGTATTGGCGTCTTTAAATTTTGCCATGCCGCGCACTAAATTAATGCCCGGATTGTTTTCTAAAATGCTTTCATATTTTGCATAACGTAATTTTTCTACCCAGTTTTGCTGTTGGACCACCATTTTTTTCGATCAATGTGAGCAATACAATGGGGGATGCCATCAAAAACATGACTGCTTTGTAAATGCGCAATATCGGCACCACGAATCATAATTTTTGAAGGTACACAGCCAGCATTCACACAGGTGCCGCCAATTACATCACCTCCTTCAATAATAGTGACCTTTGCGCCCTGCTCTACGGCTTTTATCGCTGCCGCAAAGGCACCTGAACCTGTGCCTACAATTGCAATATGAAGTTGCTCAGATGATTTTACGTTTTGGTTTTCTGAACACGATTCAGTATTAGAGCTGCAACAGTCTGACATAATAATTTACCTGATATTAATTTTAAGTTGATATTTCGGATAAGCCTTCTGAAATTTCACACGAGGAACACGTTTTATTAGGTGGTGAAACAATGTCCCAGATAGACACAAGTAACATAACGACAATACCGGCATATAACAGGTAGGTACTCCAGTCATAAGTCCATAATGGCCCCATGGTGAGCAACACCATAATAGGTCCCGCAATACCAGCCAGTAAGCGATGAATTAAACGGTGAGAAATAAATGAAATCACATTGGCAGCAAGACCAATCCAGGCAAAAACAGGTAGTAGGGTATTAATGAAAATACCCTCATAGTGTGCCAGAAAACCCAATCCCAATGATGCCCCTAAAGCACCCAATGCGGGGAAACAAGAGGCGCAACCCATGGTTGCCACCAGTACGCCAATAGCACCTGTTTTATCAAATAAGCGTGTAATCCACTGCATAATAAGACTCTCTATATCATTACAGTGGCCAGCTTAAACCCTGTACATTGGTACAGAGTCAAGCTGATCGGATAATATATATGCTTGACCATATATATGTATAAACGTATATTTATGCCATGCTAAATCAAACTGACAGTTTTTTTCGTATGCTAGCTGACAGCACCCGACTACGTTGCTTGATGCTAATGCAGGCCGAAGGTGAATTATGTGTGTGTGAACTGACCCATGCATTGAACCTGTCCCAGCCCAAAATATCCCGCCATCTGGCCCATTTGCGTGAAGCCGGTGTACTGGTTGCTCGACGTAATGGCACCTGGATGAATTACCGAATCAATCCAGATATGCAGGCCTGGGCGCTGGAGATATTGCAAACAACTTTACAGGGTGTGCGTAAGACCGAACCTTTTATATCCGATCAAAAAATGCTGGAAACCATGGCTAACCGGCCTGGGCTTGTGTGCTGCTCATGAACAAATCCATTAATATCTTATTTCTCTGCACTGGCAATGCCTGTCGTTCGCAAATAGCCGAAGGCTGGGCCAGAAACTTATCTAGACACTTTGGCCAGGATTCATTTGTAATCCAGTCAGCAGGTATAGAGTCTCATGGTAAAAATCCACGGGCTATTAAAGTAATGCAGGAAGCAGGTATAGATATCTCCCTGCAGGAATCAACCAAAGTCACTGATGAGATGCTTGAACAAACTGATTATGTCGTTACCGTCTGCGGACATGCCGATGAGCATTGCCCCATTCTACCTGCCGGAAGCAGGAAAGAACACTGGCCATTAAATGATCCGGCTAAAGCGCAAGGCAATGAAGATGAAATTATGCAAGTTTTCCGTGCCAGCCGTGATGACATTAAAAACAGAGTTAAAGATTTGCTACAGAGATTAAAGGAATAATCAGCATGAGTGCACAGTGTGAAACCCTTGCTAAAAAAAATGCCACTGAAGGTATGGGAATATTTGAACGTTACTTAAGCCTGTGGGTTTTTCTGTGCATTATTATAGGTATTGGTCTGGGGCATTTATTTCCTGCCCTGTTTCAAGGCATTGGCAAACTTCAGGTCGCGCAGATTAACATTCCTGTTGCTGTGCTGCTCTGGTTAATGATTATTCCAATGCTAATAAAAATTGATTTAAAGGCACTCAAAGATGTGCACCGCTTCTGGCCAGGTATTTCAGTCACTCTGTTTGTAAACTGGGGCATTAAACCCTTTTCCATGGCATTGCTAGGCTGGTTATTTATCGGTTATTTATTTCGTGACTGGTTACCAGCAGAACAAATCGACAGTTACATCGCTGGTTTAATTTTACTTGCGGCAGCTCCCTGCACGGCCATGGTCTTTGTGTGGAGTAATCTTTCACGGGGTGAACCTCACTTTACACTTTCGCAAGTCGCATTGAATGACATTATTATGGTGTTTGCTTTTGCACCTATTGTTGCATTATTGCTTGGCATATCATCAATACATGTGCCGTGGGATACTTTATTACTCTCTGTTCTGCTTTATATTGTTGTGCCTTTAATTATTGCGAATCTGTGGCGAGGCTGGTTATTGTCTGCTGAAGATGGACAACAAAAATTTAATCGCACACTAAAAATAATTCACCCCTGGTCATTACTGGCATTATTAACCACGCTGATTCTGTTATTTGGTTTTCAGGGTAAACAGATTATTAGCCAACCTGCCATTATTTTATTACTGGCTGTGCCTATTTTGATACAGGTATTATTCAATTCAGGGCTGGCTTATTTATTAAACCGTGCCGTGCGTTCTCCCCATTGTGTTGCTGGCCCTTCCGCATTAATTGGCGCCAGTAATTTCTTTGAACTAGCCGTTGCCACCGCTATTGCATTATTTGGTTTTGAATCAGGTGCCGCGCTGGCCACCGTGGTGGGTGTTTTAATTGAAGTACCTATTATGTTATTTGCAGTGCGTATAGTGAACTCAACACAGCACTGGTATGAAAACCGTGGCGGTATTGCAAGTTACGAGGAATGCTGTCCTACAAATGATATTAGCAAGTAAATCTAACCTGATAGGGTTTCAATAATCGGACAGTGACAACTATCACCATCGGTATTGCAGGTATCAATAAGGGTATCCAGTGTTTTTCTCAGATTTCTTAAATCACTAATTTGTTGATTAATCTGCGCCCTTTTTTGTTCAGCTCGTGCACGTACATCATCGCATTGCCCATCATCTAACTGCATTAATTCTTTAATTTCATACAACTTGAAGCCCAGTTGCTTGGCACGTTTAATAAAGTGAAGTCGGGCAATGGCTTCAGCCGGATAGATCCTATACCCCTCAAGCGGTTTATCAGGCTCCGTAATTAGGCCTATTCGCTGGTAATAACGAATGGTTTCGATATTTACCTCAGCGGCCTGGGCCAGGCGGCCTATGGTCAGTGTTCTATTCATATCAGGATCTCTTATAACAAACTCCGTATAAAGGTACAGACTTTTACATTAAAAGATAGTTCATTTATCGCTTGACCTGGAGTTGACTCCAGGTGCTATTGTTTAGTCATTATTCACTTTTTCAATATCTCAGGAGAGATTGATGACAATTAAGGTTGAAGTATTTTCATCCCCCGGTTGCAGCAAGTGCGGTCATGCTAAAGAAGCGCTACGCACACTGGCCACTGAATTGGGCGATGATTCAATTCAATGGTGTGAAGTCAATATTCTGGAAGAGCTGGATCATGCCGTGGAATTAGGGGTGTTATCCACGCCCTCAATTGCCATTAATAATAAGCTGGTATTTACCAGTCTGCCCTCGATGAAAAAGTTACGTTCTGAATTACGTTCACAGCTGGCTGAGGATAATAGACAATGATAACAATGCTCTTACTCACCGCTACAGTGCTAGGGCTATTGGCCTTTTTTGAGCCCTGCACCATTGCTACCCATACTTTGTACTCAGTTAAACTAAATCAATCTGAAAATAGAAGCTGTTGTCAAAACCTGTTTGCAGTCTGGTTAAGTCGCAGCCTTTTACTTATTGTATTATTTACTTCTGTGGTGTTTTTCTCAAAACCACCTGTGTGGAATGCATTCTTGCCGAGCATAATCTTATCTGTGATGGCCATAATTTATATTGTTTCGCGATTTATTTATATTCCCGTTCCTCATCTGGAATTTTATAGATTACTACCTTTTTCAAGACAATTACCCCACTCTATCCAACTGGGTTTAACTTTACCCGCCTGCACATTGCCACTCATTATTATTGTCGGTGGTATGTCAGTTACACTGCACTCAGTTAGTTTAGCGGCTTTATCTGGGCTGTTATTTGCAACATTATTTACAGCGCCTATGGTCATTGCTTCATATAAGGGACTTGATAAAGACGGCCTCGAATTATTAAATCGTGCCGCTAAAGGCAGCCCATATTTTACGGCTGTTTTATTATTTTCATTGGCACTGTATTTACTGCTGCCATCACTTGAAATAAATATTGATGAATTTAAACAGGTCTTAACCGAGGCAAGCTGGGCCGGTATTGGGCTGGCCTTTGTTGCCGGTTTTGTATTTAGTTTTAATCCTGTTTCTTTTGCATCTATTCCTGTTGTATTGGCCTATGTCACCAAAGCACATGAAGAACGCCGTGCTCTGTTTATGGGTAGTGCTTTTGTAGGCGGTATGATTATGACTCATATCACGCTTGGCGTTGCTGCGGCCTTAGGGGGCGAATGGGTACAAGGTATTATGGGGCGACAATGGGGTTTGTTGCTTGGCCCTTTGCTGATTATTATGGGTCTGATGTGGTCAGGCTGGTTAAGTATACGCCTGCCCTGGATAGGTATGAAAGCAAAACCTGTGACAGGACTTTGGGGCGCATTCCTGTTAGGTATTCCATTTACCGTAGCGGTTTGTCCATTTTGTACCCCTGCATTACTGGTAGCACTTACCGCCAGTGCAGCGATTGGTTCAGTCAGTTTTGGGTTTGCACTGTTACTGGCTTTTGCACTTGGGCGCAGCGTACCTGTTATATTAGGTGTCTGGGGCATGGGCTGGTTTGAGTCATTAAAAATTCTGTCACGTTATCAAAAAATATTGGAAATAGTGGCTGGCATTACGTTGATCATGACAGGGCTTTACCTGCTTAATGAATATTTTTTCATCATTTAGTTTTATTCCTTTAAGGAAACAAGACCATGTATAAAATTGGTGAAGTGACAGAACAAACTGGTATTTCAGCAGACACACTGCGTTATTACGAAAAATTCGGTTTGCTTACTGCTATATCACGTAATGCATCTGGCGTTCGTCAATACACAGACAAGGATATTTCAAAACTAAAATTCATTAAACGCGCACAACACATGAATTTCAGTTTGAATGAAATTAAAGATTTACTCAGTATGCGTGAAGACCCTCAACATGCTAAAAATAGTGTACGTCAGCTGACTGATGATAAACTCAAACATATTGAAGCTCAGTTAACAGAGCTTTCAACGCTGCGCAATGAACTACAATTATTGCTTAATTTGTGCCGAGGAAGTAAAGATGGCTGCCCAATTATTGAAGGCATAGATACTGACGACTAATGTTATGTATGATCAAGTGTCGAGAGATACAATAAACTTAATCATCTCTACAGACTTCTTCAGGCATTTCGATTTCTATGGTTGTATGAGCAAGGGAGAATTCTGATAAATGCTCATTAATATTCTCTTTTAACTTATTTTGTTCCATTGCACTAATGGCCTGGCCAATCTTAAGATGCGCTGTTAGTACATGGTGTTCACCATCTAGCGTCCAAAGATGCAAATGATGAATTTCTCTTACATTATCGATTGATCTTAATTTCATATTAATCTGTGACAGCATTTCCTGGTCCGGTGTCGATTGTAGAAATATCTTAACTGTTTGAACAATACTTCTCAGTACGTTAATCAATATGAACATTGTGAATGCAATCGAAAGAATAGGATCAAGAATTGGCCACTCAAAAAAGAACAACGTAACACTAATTATTAAAACAGCCAACCAACCGAGTACGTCTTCCAGTAAATGCCAGTTTAATACGCGCTCATTTAAAGTTTTACCCGCGCTGAGCTTCCATGCAGCAAAGCCATTAACCATAACCCCTAATATAGCCAACCAGAACATACCCTGTGCATGAGGCATTTCTGGTGATGCTAATCTTGGTATGGCCTGTGAAAGCACCCAGATCGAACCGACGACCAGCACTACACCATTTATCAATGCACCTAACAGTGAAAAACGATAATAACCATAGGTAAACACTTCATCTGGATGCTTATCACTTAGCTTGCTTAAAACCCAGGCAAACCCGATGGATAGCGTGTCTCCTAGATCATGTACTGCATCAGCCATGATGGCCGTACTATTTGTTAGTAATCCACCAATAAATTCAATGACTGTAAATAACAGATTAAGAAAAAATGCAATCGTAATGCGATCCGAGTTACCTCCATGGTGATGGTTATGTCTAGTCATTGTTTTCTGTGACACAAGTATTGCTCTGGCAAATTTATGAACATTGGTTTGTCGATTCTTTAGTTATTTTATCAAGCTCTTTTTTTGCATCAAGAATAATATGGCGGGCACCATTTAAAATAACCAACGCTATTAGGACTCCTATTACAAGATCAGGCCAACGTGTATCCAGTAACCAGACAAGTACGCCGCCAATAATAACACCAGTATTAGCAATGACATCATTCTTGGAGAATATCCAGCTGGCTCGCATGTGAACTTCGCCATCTTTATGCTTTTCTATTAATCTCAAACAGACGACATTAGCAATTAATGCAATAACCCCAACAACCATCATAAATTCAGATAGTGGCTCGCTTCCTATAATGATTCGTCGAACAATATCAATCATGATCATTAGGCCTAGCACACCTTGGAACCAACCACTCAGTAAAGCAGCATTTACTTTGTGTTGAATGCTTTTTCCAATAGCGTATAAACCAATACCATAGACAATGGCATCGGCAAGCATATCTAGAGAATCTGCAATCAACCCTGTAGACTGCGCATACCATCCCAGGCTAATTTCAAACACAAACATAAAGCCATTAATGGCTAGCAGACTGATCAATATGCCCTGTTGTTCTTTGTCTGTTACTTCTATTTCACAACCGCAATCCGACATTTTTATAAATCACCTATCAGTGCTTTCAATTTTTTGTTGATTTTTTATTCCACAAAATAACTGCAAGAATAATTAAGCCAAGCTGTACCAGTAACCCCTGAAGATTTGGATAAACCCCCAGTAAATCAATACGAATAAAGTTAACGGGATTGGACACAATTAACCCGGCTTCCTGCAATGCAGAAATACCTTTCCCTGCAAATATAATGGCAAGCATAAACATTAAACCACCGGTCACTGCAAAAAACTGTCGCAGTGGTAAACGCACGCTATAACGCATAATTAACCAGCCAAGTACTGCCAGAACAGCAACAGCTGTAATAAAACCACTCAGCCCCATGGTTTTACCCGCTTCGTTGGTTTGTGCCCACAGCGCCTGATAAAACAAAATGGTTTCAAAAGCTTCACGATATACAGCAATAAATGACAGGCCCGTTAATGTCCATAAGGTGCCGGACGTTAATACTTTATGCATGCTGTCATCAATAAATTTTTTCCATTTGGCTGCACTGGTTTTGTCGTGCATCCAGAAACCGACATAAAGTAAAACCAACGTGGCGACAATAGCCGCAACACCTTCCGTGATTTCGCGGGATGCACCTGAAATATTTACCAGAGATACTGAAGCCCACCATGTAAACACGCCAAGTACCAGTGCACTGATCCAGCCAAGATGAATATAAAGCAACCCATCCTGACGTTTAGTGCGTACCAGAAATGCTGCCAACGCAGCGACAATCAGCAGCGCTTCTAAACCTTCACGTAACAGAATAAAAAATGCACTGGCGAAGGCCGCACCACCAGATAAACTTTTGCTGCTCAATAACTCATCCGCAATGTCTAACTTTTCATTAATCAATGTAATTTCATTTTCAATAACATCAACACTTTCGCCAGCACGGATTTTATTGCGTAAGTCGGTCATGGCAATTTCAATCTCAAGCCTTAACGGTTTGTCGAATGCATTAATATTTTGTTCAACCAGTTCAAAACCTTCAAGATAAGCTTCTACAGCATATTGATAGGCTTTTTTACTGTCATTATTTTTATAAGCAGTAAGCACATCATCGAGACGCTGTTTTGAATAAGCAAGACTGGACTCAGCATCATATAAAACTTCCGGATGATGTCGCAGATAAGCCATGATCTGTGCGCCATTATTACCATACAAGTCTTCTGCCTGATCCGGTGTAGTGGTTGTCAATTTACTCATATTTAGTAATGGACTTTTATTGATATCAATATCAGCTGCCTGCACTGCCAAACTGCCGACATAAAAGGCCAATGACCAGCGATCATCATCACTGAGCTGATCGTATGCTTTCATTGCCGTGTCACTCACGCCCTGCGTAATAGTGCTATGCAAACCAAATAATGTACGTTGTTGATAACGTTCTATATCATGAAAATTAATGGGTGGCGGCTCCATGCCGACTGCAGCAGGACCATCGCCAAAACCTGCTACGCCATGACATGATGCACACTGCTCGGCATACAGTTGTTTTGCTTTTTCGATGTCAGGCTGCTTGCGAGGCACAACGACTATTTCATAAGCCTTAACAATATTATGATGCATCTGAGTTGTTAATTGCCTGACTTTATTAGAAGCTTCTTTTTGCTGTATCCATAATGCCAGGGTTTGAGCCTGTTCTGCTAATTCAGATTTGATGCTGTGTTCTGGCAAATCATCAAGCTGTTGAGATATACCGGCCGAAAAATCCACCATTTCAGCATATTCAGCTTCATTAACCACCTCGCCGTCTTCCACCGCAGCACTGTAGTCCACGCCGACATAATCAATCAGTTGCAATAACTGCTGTGTATCAGCCAGCAATGGCTTGCTTAGTAGCATGAATACTATAAATAGATAAAAAGAAGCTTTCATAACACTATCTCAGTAATTAACCTAAAACAAATGCGAATAATAACAGTTATCATTAACATAATAAACAACCTTTCCCTCTTAGAGCTCAAAAGTCCATGTCATTCCAATCAGACTTAACAGTAGTCAATCCCAAAGCCTCCCAATTTTGCATACCACCGCGATACCAGATCAGTTTATTGGCAGGGTAGCCACGTTTGAGCAGTCCTCTGATGCTGGTGGACGATTGCTTGCACCAGGGGCCATTACAGAACATCACCAGCCTCCTGGCCCTGGAAAAATCCCAGGATCCGTTCCTGTACCTGGCACCAAATTGCTTCTCTATTATTTCCCGTACTGTAATGGGATTGGTCTTAGCGCTATCAAGCCTGTCAGTCGGAATATTCACCGTCCCGGGAATGCTGCCTTTTTCTACTGAGCCCGGCTTACGGGAATCGATAACCAGTATCGACTTGTCGCCGTTGCTCATCTTCTGCAAATAATGCAGCATTTCCAGTTCACCTACGGTTCTCACTCCTGGTGCCAGTTCGATTGGCTGAATGCAGAACGGTGGGCACTTGCGCGACGTTCTGGCGAATGCCGGATTGATCCAGTTATCCTGATTCTGGTTGCGCATAATGGTTACTTTCTGGCCATTATGTAAAACCTGAACCGAAGGTAAATCAGCAGTAATATTTACGTCCAACGCTAATGATAGGCCGGGCAGAAACAGGCCGGTGATCAAGGCAGTCACAGCAAATAATTTATGAAGCGTCATTTTTCTTCTCCTATATTGTTCTAGCTCTTCTTACCCCATCTACATAGCGTGCTTGCGCATATAAGCTGTCAATGTCTCAAGCTCAGTCTCGCCTGGAGCGAAAATCTCATTTCCATTTTGACTCATCGATTGCATTCGAGCGTTCATGCGCTCTATTGTCGGTAACCATCTTTCTGCACTGTGCAGTTTAGGATTGGGTAATGCATGGCACTGTACGCAATACCGATTAACGAGTTTGGCACCTTGAGATTTTGGTTCGGGTAATTCCGTAATGTCGCCAACTTTAGGCTTTCCTTTACCACCCCACATCATCCCGCCACCACAACGACCACACTTCCCCATACCACACATCCCTTGTGACATAATTTTTCTACTCTCAAAAGATGGCGTACTATCTTTTTGTGAAAACGGGTTCTCATCTGCATGGGTTGCATTAACGGATAACAACATGAGTCCTGTAAAGCCAATAAAATTAATTAAGACCAGGCTTACTTTTTTCATGATTTTTCTCCAGTGTGATAACAAACTAGCCTGTATAATTCACAGCGCATTCATCACCCGCTCAAGTTTAGATTTTACGTCTTTACCGGTTTCACTGATTTTAGGATCATTGACTATTCCCAATACTGATTCAGGATCCATAAATTCGACATACACACTGTCATCCTCATTTTTACGAATGACCACATTGCAGGGAAGTAATGCTCCAACTGACGGATCGGCTCCAATCGCCTGATAAGCTAAATTAGGATTACACGCCCCCAGAATTCGATAAGGCTTCATATCAAGATCGAGCTTCTTTTTCATTGTTGCGGAAACATCAATTTCGGTTAATACACCAAACCCCTCTTCCGATAAAGCCTGTTTAACTGAATCGATAGCTTGATCAAAATCGATATTAAGGTTTTTACCAAATGTGTAATTACTTGAACTCATATTAAATCTCCAGATTAAAATAATTTAACTAAAAATATTTAAACTTATTTTCTTAAACTAGCGGGCACAACATGGTGCCCGCATTCATTTATACTCCGTATTTTTTTCCAGAAAAAAATGTATATAAAACGGGAACAACAAACAGGGTTAAAAAAGTTGCACTCACCAAACCGCCCACAACAACCGTAGCCAGAGGTCGTTGAATTTCTGAGCCGACACCGGTTGCTAATAACATGGGAATAAGACCCAGTGCCGCAATGGATGCCGTCATCAATACTGGGCGCAAGCGTGAAAGTGCACCTTCAAATACGGATTGGTGTAAATCCAGTCCGCCTTCATAACGTTGATTAATAGCATTGACCATCACCACACCATTGAGCACAGCAACACCAAACAGGGCAATAAAACCAATTGAACCGGGGACTGATAAATACTGCCCAGATATAAATAACGCTACGATACCACCGATTAAAGCCAGCGGCACATTCAACATAATCAACAATGCCTGACCGATAGAATTAAAAGCAAAGTAGAGCAACAAAAAGATCAGCCCCAGTGATAGCGGCACCACGATCATTAAACGCGCCTGTGCCCGTTTCTGGTTTTCAAACTGACCGCCATACACCACGGAATAACCCGCGGGTAATTCGATATCGCTTTTAATGCGTTGATCGATTTCAGCTACCAGACCACCCATGTCACGACCTTCAACATTGGACTGAATCACTACGCGGCGTTGCACATCATCGCGTCGAATCTGTGGTGGCCCGGATTCAATCGAAACTTTTGCAACATCGCCTAAACGCACCCATGCACCATCCGGTGATTGTAATATCAGGCTATTGATAGCTTCAATATCATTACGGTATTCTTTATCTAAACGTACATAAATGTCATAACGTTCATTACCATTAATCACCTGCCCAGCTTCTTGCCCACCGATGGCATCACTCACCAGTGACATCACCTGATCAATAGAAATGCCATAACGAGACAAGCGATCACGGTCAGGCCTGACAACCAGTTGTGCCTCACCTTCAATCTGCTCCATGGCCACCCCGCGAGTTCCTTCGATACTGTTAACCAGTTTTTTGATTTCCTTACCCTTTTGTGCCAGCACATCCAGATCAGCGCCAAACAGTTTTATCGCCAGTTGGGCTTTTACACCTGACAGCAATTCATCAACACGGGTTGCAATGGGTTGGGAGAAGTTGATCATAATACCGGGAATAATGGACATTTTTTCTTCCATCATCTCCTGTAAAGCTTCGCGATTGCTGGCGGAAGTCCATTCATCGACAGGTTTTAATCCAACAAAAATTTCCACATTGGACACCGGTTCCGGATCCCCTCCCACTTCGGCACGACCTGCTCGACTGGTTGCATAAGTTACTTCTGGAAAACTCAACAATTGATGTTCCAGTTTCTGGGCAACGGATAAAGCGGTATCCAAACTGGAAGATGGCGCCAGGTTAACCCGAATATTCAACGTGCCCTCTTCCAGTTCCGGCACAAACTCGGTTCCTAGAAAAGGTAGCAACACCAGTGCCGAGACAAATAAGCCCATTGCGGCTCCCACCACCATTTTCTTATTCGCCAGTGCCCGGCTAAGAAATTTGCGATAACCACGCTCAATAGGCTGTAAGACCGGACTGACTTTTTCTTTCACGCCCGTTTTAAATACATAGGATGACAAAGCCGGAATCACCATTAACGCAACCAGCAATGAAGCAAACATGGCGAGCACAATGGAAATGGCCATCGGCTGAAATAACTTGCCTTCAACACCTTCGAGGGTAAATAAAGGTGCAAATACGATAGAGATAATCATCACTGCAAAAAATACAGGTCGACCCACTTCTTTAGCCGCTTCCTGTATGCGCACTATCATGCCTTGATCATCATGTGACGCATCGTAGGGATCATGGTCATTTTCAGCCTGAATTTGATGCGACTTGTGTTGTGCATCTGGGTGTGAAAGATGGCTGAAAATATGTTCCATCATCACCACAGAACCATCCACCATCATACCAATGGCAATGGCCAAACCACCCAGTGACATCAGGTTGGCGGATACGCCCCACTGCGCCATGACCATTAATGCAATGCCTATGGAAATAGGTATAGAGAGCAACACCAGCAAGGTGGCCCGCAGATTCATCAAAAATAACAACAATATAATGATAATGAGCACAAAAGCTTCCAGTAACGCTTTGGATACCGTGCCCACTGCTTTACTGACCAGATCAGACTGGTCATAAAATGGATCAATAATCACACCTTCAGGTAAGGCCTGTTGTATAGCAGGCAAGCGCACTTTAATGCCATCGATGGTGGCCTTGGTATTGGCACCCATACGTTTCATGACAATACCCACTACCACTTCACCCAGCGGTTGGATCTGACCTTGTGTATCACGCATGGTCATAGTGACTGCACCCTGGCGGATTTCAGAACCAAATTTAACCTGTGCAACATCCTTCACACGCACCACAGTGCCTTCTTCCTGTTTAAGTGGAATATTGCCAATGTCTGTTATTCCATTGGCACCACTGCGTACCCAGCCGACACCACGAATAATCAGTTGTTCTGCACCGCGGTTCATATACCATCCGCCTGCATTGTGATTATTGGCTTCAACCGCTTCAGTCACCTCATCCGGTGTTAAGCCAAATGACAACAGACGTTGTGGATTTAACTGCACCTGGTACTGGCGTACTTCGCCGCCAAAGGACAACACATCAGTGACACCGCCTACAGGCATCAACAATAGTTTTACAACCCAGTCATTTAAACTGCGAAGGGTTTGCGCATCATAGGTGCCTGCCTGTTCAGCACGAATCATGTACTGAAAGACCTGACCCAGTCCCGAGGTATTGGGCCCCATGGATGGCATACCGACACCGTCTGGAATTTGTTCACGCGCCGACTGCAAACGTTCGAACACCAGCTGGCGGGCAAAGTAAATATCGGTGCCTTCTTTAAATACGACAGTAATGCCTGACAGTCCGGTTTTTGAAATCGAACGCACTTCTTCCACATCCGGTAAGCTGTACATCACCGCTTCAATGGGAAAGGTAATTAACTGCTCTACCTCAGCTGAAGCTAATCCCGGTGCTTCGGTATTGACTGTTACCTGTACATTGGTGACATCGGGGAAGGCATCCAGATTGAGTTTTGGCAGAATCATACTGGCACCAAAGACTATGGCGATCAGTGCAATGATCACCAGCAAACGACTACTTATAGAAATTTCTATGAGTTTATTTAACATGGATATTTCTCCCTAATCATCATCGCCAAAACCAGCTTTCACTGACTCAGACCAGACAAAGAAACTGCCTTTGACCACAACCGATGTACCGGCCTTGATACCGCTGACAATCGCTTGACCATTGACGACACGTTCTACCTCCACGTCCTGTGATATAAACTCTCCAGATTCTGTTTGCACCATCACAATCCACTCGCCATCACTACGCAATACCACTTCTTCTGGTAGCGCTAATTCTTTTAGCTGAGCAGACGTTTCAATTTGTGTACTAACAAACATGCCGGGATGAAGCGATTCATCTGAATTATCAATGGCTAAACGAATTCGACTGGTGCGCGTGGTTTCATCCAGCGAGTGATAACGCTGAATAACTTTTGCAGGCAATGTCTGGCCATCAATATGTACCGTTGCGTTATTACCTATACTGATTTGACTGGTCACAGAAGGCGGCACATTAGCCACTACCCACAGACTGGATTCGTTGGTGATACGAATCAGCTCATGCCCCGGCTCCACCTGTTGACCTAGAATATAGTTTTCCTTTAATACCACTCCACCATGCGTTGCAACCAGTTCAAAACGCCCATTGGCTCGAGAAAAATCTTCACTGGCAAGTAGATTTTTTATCTGGACTTTATTCATGCCATAGGCTCTGACTTTACCTTTAGCCAGTTCCCAGTTTACTTTTGCTTGCGTATAACGACTTTCAGAGACAACTTTACGGCCCAGTTTCTTTACTCGTTTCCATTCACGATCTGCTACCAGTAATGCACCCTGTGCTTCTGCCATTTCTACGCTGGACAAAGTCACAATGGATTGTCCAGGCTGAACCATTTCTCCCAGCTCAACATGACATCCGATAACCTGGGCAGTAATACGCGGAGAAATAGAAGCCATTTTATAAATATTAAATTTAATTTCACCTGGTGCTTTAATTACCGAACGAATAATTTCAGGCTGCAGTGTTTTGACTATAATACCCGCTGCTTCAATCTGTTTTGTTGAGAGAATAACGGCACTGCCTTCTGCGTGCTCCTCAGGTTCGTTGTTACCACCCTGTTCCTCAGCCGCTACCATAGACAAGTTACTGAATGAGCTGCTAAGCAATAGCAACATAAATAGTGTCTTTGTGTTCATGTTAGTTATTTCCTAATGATTTGATATTGATGTTCAGCCACTTATCAATGCTGGCGGTCAGACTCATCCAGTCAAAGGCGACCTGCCAAAGCTGATTTCTTAATTCAAGACCCGTCGCCTGTGTTTCCAGTGCCTGTTTGAGTTTCAATAAATAATCAGCAGCACTGATATCACCCGCTTTCCAGAGTTGCTTTATAAGCATTAATTGTTGCTCAACACGGCTGTGGCTATGTTGTTGCCAACTGTTCCACGCCTTAAGTAAATTACGATAACGTTCTGTGGTGACAAGTAGAGTGGCACGGGTGTCACGGTAAGCCAGGTGAGCGCGTTGCTCACTGGCAATCAAAGCTTGTTGAGCAGCATCCACTTCGGCACTGTAACTATTGCGGATGTTCAGCGGAATGCTGAGATTGAAACCCACCAGGGATTCATCACCTTCTGAACCAGCAGAAACACCAATAGTGGGATTCCAGGCCTTTTCGCTTTTCCGCAAATTAACCTGTTGCCGTGTAGCCCGTACCTCGGCAAGTTGAATACGAATAACGGGTAATTTTTGCAGGGAGGCTTCCAGATCATTATTGAGTTTTGGCTCAGGTAACCGCTCAGGTAAATCCGGTAAATCATCTGGCATGGTAGCTATTGTGGCTCTAAGATCTTCGCGGGCCTTAGCAACATCTGACAATATATTGGCCTGCTCCATTAATGTCTGGTTGTACGCCAATTGAGCTAGATTCAACTCAACCTGGCTTAAATCACCCGCCTGATAACGGCGCTCGGCAACTTGTTTGAACTCTTCCATTAGCTTCAGCGTTTCATTGCTAAGTAGAGCCAGTGTGTTCCTGGTTTGATTTTCAGCAAGACGAGTTAACAGGTCACGAATCAATGATTGAATAGCTATGTCATAACTCGCAGTTGACTTAGCCAGTTCAGCTTGTGCCACAGCAGTGCGACCGCCTTGCTGATCGCCCCAGTCAATGGTCTGGTTGATGCCTATGCTTTTGGTTTTTACATCTGTATTTTCATAGTCAAATTCAAGTTCGGGATTGTAAACAGCCTGATCGGCTGCCCGTAATGCAGCTTTGGCTGACTGAATATCCGCTTTTGCTGCCAGTAGATCCGGGTGATCAGCCAGATTGCCTCTTATAAAATTTGATAAAGCTATGGGTACAGTCTGTGCGCTACCTGATGCTGTCTCTGCTAATGCCGTATTCATTAGCGTAATAATGGCAAACAAGGAAACCCACGCAGCAAGCTGCTGGGGATTTAAAATCTTCATGTGTACTTCCTGATTAAAAATAAAAAACGATAAGCCGTTGTGAACCTGTCACAACAAAGTGTTTTGATTTAAATCAGGGTCTGAGGTGGCTGTGAGGGTAAATCGAGGGTGAGGGAATAAAACGGTTTATTCACCATTGTGAATGACAACGAAGTATCTGGAATTGAAAAAGGTGTTATTAAACTAATAAATCCCATCATATGAGTAAATATATGGCAAAAATCACCACAACTTGACTCATCAATACAACTTACCAATACCGTATCATTCTGCGACTGAACAAGCTGTGATTCAGTTGTTTCCTCAGCATACATATTACTTGCCGAAACCATGCTAACGGCCAGCAAATTGAATATGATAAATAGTATGAGGAGCGGTGATTTCATGGTTGGTACTATTACATGGATGTCTCAAGTTTTCAAATATTGGTTATGTGAGGATGCTTATTGAAGAAAGTTCAATGGGCAATTTAGCCAATTTTCTCTTGACACAAACTACTCAATACCCCGTCATTTTCGAAAATATCGAAATGAGTTTGCATTATAAGCACATCCAATGCCACAGAAATTTGCAAAATACCCTGTTTTGATCAGGACAAGGCAGGAATAATCCAGAAAGTACTGAACCGTGATGAAGCTCGATTGCCCGAACTGGCAGAGTTTTACAAGCTACTGGGCAATGTCACTCGACTGAAAATTTTACTGGCACTGGCGGATGATGAACTATGTGTCTGTGATATTGCCCGCGTACTGGGGCTCAGTACGGCGGCTACCTCCCACCAGCTTAAGCTGTTAAGGGATCAGGGCTGGCTGAAAATGCGCAATGACGGCAAGATGGTATATTACCGACTTCATAGTGAAGATCTTTTAAAAGCCCTTAAAGGCGACTTTTCTTTGCTGGAGGCTCGTTTGGGATGAGCCTTTTTTGTTACCCATTCATTTGTCATTATCGAAAATATAGCCACGTAAGAGTTTTATGCACCTACTAATTTTTATTACTCTGCTTTTTCTTGTATTTCACGCCCAAGTCCAGGCAGATGCCACACAGATTTCAGCTGGCCTTGATGGTCGCACCCTGTCGATGGATCCTCTCTTTGGGGTGCAGGTGAAGAAGACCTTAATTTACACGGTGCATTTGTCAATTTGCGCCAGGTTATCAGCGATGAAAAAAGGGATCGGTATATTTTTGTGGCTCAGCTTGCCAACCAACATGGTTTACAATGACCGCACTTTACGTATTCGCCAACGCCGGGCTTGGCCTGCTGAGCCTGTTTATCCTGGCACCTGTTATCTTACTGTCTGGTTTATGGACGCCACCTGAGGCGATGCCTGAATGGCTAAGTCTCAGCACACAGGTTTCTCCTCTGCGTCATTACATTGACCTTGCATACGGCATATTGCTCAAGGGTGCAGATATAGATATTCTCAGGGACTCAATTCTTGCGCTTGTACTGGTTGGTGGTGCTATCTTTGCCCTGAGTGTGTGGCGTTTGAAACACCAGTTCGGATGATAGGTTCACTGACACGAGACGGCAAAACATTGTTTTATACAATAAAGCGCAAACGCAAAATAAGTGATGCGCTGTCTTTAGTCATATCGCTAATTTACATGCCATAGGTTAAGTAACGATGACGATCAGCAGTACAAAAGCAACTATGCCGATGCAGCTGTACCTGCTTCTCGTTTAAATACCACAAGATGATCGACATCCAGTGTAATGCCCAGTGGTATACCCAGTGCATGGTTATGATGACTCGGCGCAATGCATAACACTTCCTGGCCACTGGGCAATTTAAGGGTGTAAATAAAGTCTGCACCACGGAAAGTTTTTTCGGTCACTTCCAGTGCAATTGGGCTGTTATCGGTATGTATCAGGTCATCCGGGCGAATCAGCACGTCTACAAAGCAACCCTCACGACAGCCCTGTGGCACCTTGCCGTGAATCAGTCCCAGCTCGGTTTCAATGCTGTAGTCACACATCACTTCGCCGGGAATCAACACGCCATCACCGATAAAATCCGCTACATCACGACTCGCGGGCCGGTGGTATAGATTGTAGCCACTGTCCCACTGTGCCAGCTCACCGTTTAGAAGCAACCCAACATAATCAGCCATGGCAAAGGCCTCCTGCTGATCATGGGTTATCAGCAAGGCGGTAATGCCTTCTTGCTTGAGAATACGCCGGACTTCACGCGACAGTTGCTGGCGCAACTCCACGTCCAGTGATGAAAAGGGCTCATCCATCAGCAACAGCTCAGGTCTCGGGGCTAGCGCACGAGCCAGCGCCACCCGCTGTTGCTGACCACCGGATAGCTCGTGCGGATATTTCTCGCCACTATCGGGCAGGCCAATTAATTGCAGCAATTCATGGGTACGTTGCGTAATCGCCACCCGCCCTACCGACTTGTGTAAACCAAAAGCCACATTGTCGAACACGGACAAATGAGGGAAAAGTGCAAAATCCTGGAACACCATGCCAATGCGGCGTTTTTCCGGCGCCAGTACATGCCCACCACCGCTGAACTGTATACCGTTGATACTGATAGAACCGGCAGTCGGTGTTTCAAAGCCGGCAATGGTGCGTAACAGGGTGGTTTTACCGCAACCACTGGGCCCCAGCAAACAGCCGATATCACCTTCATTGAGACTAAAGCTGACATCACGGACTACGCTGTTATTGCCATAAGCGACAGAAATATGTTCAATTTTTAGCAGTTCATTCATCAGTTTTTTCCACTTCTGGAAATCGACCGACTCAGTAGCAGCACCGGAACAATGCCCACGAGCACTATCGCCACCGCAGCTGTCGAAGCATCAGCCAGGCGCTCATCCGAGGCAAGTTCATAGGCGCGTACCGCCAGAGTATTAAAATCAAAGGGCCGCAGTATAAGGGTCGCGGGTAGTTCTTTTAGTACATCCACAAACACCATTAACACCGCAGTGAGTAACGAGCCCCGCATGATCGGCATATGTACATTGCGCAGCACCTGCCACGGCCTGTAACCTAGTGAGCGTGCCGCATCGTCCATCGAGGGTCGAATTTTAGTGAGAGCCGCCTCCACCGTGCCAATAGATACGGCCAGAAAGCGCACGATGTAGGCGAACATCAAGGCCACCAGGGTGCCGGAAAACAACAGGCCGGAGGAAATCCCCCAGTTGACGCGCAGCCAGCTATCCAGTGATTGATCCAGCAATGCCAGGGGAATCATCACCCCCACCGCGATCACCGTACCTGGAATGGCGTAACCCATTGAAGCCACGCGCACCGCAAACTGCACCACCAACACCGGGCGCAGGCGCTGCCCATAGGCCATAAACAGGGCTAGAAACAGGGCCAGCATGGCCGCCATACTGGCCAGAAGCAGGCTGTTAAATACCAGCTGCAGATAGGCCTCATCCACCATTTCGGCGGCGGTTTCCAGTGCCCACATTAGCAGCTGTACAAACGGCAGTAGAAAACCAAACAGCAGCGGTAACAGACAGGCCACTACCGCCAGCCCAGCCTGGCGACGGTTCAGCTGGTAACGCGGTTGGCGTGCACGTTGCAATGAATGATGATGATAACGCACACGACGACGTGAATAGCGCTCGATCACCACCAGCGCAAATACCATCACCAGCAACATCGCCGATAGCTGTGCCGCTGCAGCACTGTCACCGAGTCCATACCAGGTGCGGAATATGCCGGTGGTAAAAGTATCAACACCAAAATACTGCACGGTGCCGAAGTCTGCCAGGGTCTCCATCAGCGCCAGGCTTAAACCGGCAATAATCGCCGGTCGTGCCATCGGCAGTGCGACCTTGAAAAAGCTGCGCCAGGGGCCGGCACCCAGGATACGACTGGCTTCCAGTGCTGCCCCCGACTGCTGCATAAAAGCAGCGCGAGCAAGCAGGTAGACATAGGGATAGAGCACCAGCGAGAGCATCGCCATTGCGCCCCACAATGAACGGATCTCCGGGAACCAGTAATCGCCGTAGCCCCAGCCAGACCACTCCCGCAGGCTAGTTTGCACAGGCCCTGCAAAATCCAGCATGCCGGTATAGGTATAGGCAATAATATAGGCAGGCATGGCCATCGGCAGTAAAAGCATCCACTGGAACCAGCGGCGGCCAGGAAATTCACACACACTGACCAGCCACGCGCAGACTATACCAATGCTCAGAGTGCCATAACTTACCCCCAGCACCAGCCAGACAGTATTGGATATATAATTCAGCAATACCGTCTCTGCCAGATGGGACATCACCTGGGTATCGCCATAAAGAATAAAGCTCAGCACGGTGAGCACCGGCAATGCAAACACTATTGCCACCAGCATAACGCCAAGTCGCCAGGGATCCCAGAGGGGCCACTGGCGACTGAATGGATTACACCATCGGCGAATCGAGGATATCGGGGCTACAAACATCGCGCCATTATTCGCAGCATTAACGCCATCCAGCACGATCCATTAAACGTAATGCATCGGCATTAAGCCGTCCCAGTTCGGTGAGATTAATCGTATCAGCTTTAAATTCACCCCAGCTGTTTAGCAGTTCACTGGATTCAACTCCGTCCACTACAGGGTATTCATGATTGACTCGCGCATACCAGCTTTGCACCTGAGAAGTCGTAAGAAACTCGATCAGTTTGATGGCATTATCTCGATGCCTGGCATGGGCGGTGACTCCAGCACCAGATACATTCACATGGGTGCCGCGGTCGTTCTGGTTGGGCCAGAATACAGCTACTTTTTCACCGGCAGCACGCTCACTGGTCTTGCCACCGCTCAGCATCACCCCTAGATAATAGGTGTTGACTACCGCCACATCGCACTGACCGGCCGCTACCGCCTTGATCTGATCACGATCACCTCCGCGGGGTGGACGGGCAAAGTTGTTCACAAAGTCTGTTGCCCAGGCTTCAGTGGCTACCTCGCCACGACTACTGATCATCGAGGCGACCAGCGACTGATTATAAATATTATTAGACGAGCGGATGCATACCCGGCCTTTCATGTCCTTTTGGGCCAGAGCCTCATAAGTGGATAATTGCTCAGGCTTGACCCGGTCTTTGGCGTAGACAATCGGCCGTGCACGCAACGACAGGCCATACCAGTAGCCATCCGCATCACGATAGTTCGCAGGTACTGCACTATTCAAAACCTCCGACTCAATCGGCTGTAAAACACCGGCCTCACGGGCTCGGTGTAGACGCCCGGCATCAGTAGTGAGTAATACATCCGCCGGGCTATTACGGCCTTCGGTTTGCAAACGCTTCAACAGGGCATCAGCTTTGGAGGTAATCAGCTTCACTTTAATACCGGTTTGTTCAGTAAACTGGTCCAGCACCGGTTTAATCAAAGCCTCTTTACGAGCGGAATAAAGGTGAACCAGCTTTTCATCGTCGGCCTGTGCCGCAGGTATGCTGGTCACTAACAGGCTGGATGTCAGTAATAGTCCGGTAATAAAACGCTGAAATAACATAGAAATCTCGTATGGATAAAATGGGAAGTGAATAATACCAGCTGTAATCACAAATGCAAACGAGAACTATTGTTATTCAGCTGTGTTTTTGCGAGAGTCTTAGAACCTTAAATCTGCGCAGTAGATAGCTAAGACAGGATATAAAGAAGTGTTTGATACTGACAGATGTTTGTTATGTTGTAAGTTAATCCAGGAGTAGACCTTATCGAGTGCTGACGTTGGTGCTGATTGCTTGAGGCCAGGTTACCTGATGTCACTTAAATATCCGACTATTCTCATATTCCTCATGGAAGCCCATATTCTCTGTAGCTAAAAAGGCCGGTGCATTGCACCGGCCTGACCATAACCAGCAGGAGTCAGACTACTGGTATTTACCCACTGCACTGAGCTGGGTAAATCCTGTAAACCCATAGCTACTTACTATCCCGAAGGAGTAGTAAGCACCCGCATAGAACCTTCCCTGGTTTTTATTCAGCACCATTGCATAGTATGCAGGCGATGAATTTGCGTGAGCCAGGTTTGTGCTACCTGATGTTGACTAGAAACCAACCTTCATACCCAGCATTACACTACGTGGCTTGTTGGGGCGTGCGCCATCCGGGCTACGTGCCACTATTTTCTGCTCGTCGAACAGGTTTTCCGCCTTAAAATACACCTCAGCATTTTTATGCAGGCTGTAACGGCTGATGTAATCCACCACAAACAATGCATCGGTCTCTGCCTGTGGGGAAGACGAGCGGTTACATCCTACGGCAACACACATCTCATCAACATATTTGGCAACTGCGTAATTATTCCAGCCACTGCTATGCTCCACACCCAATCGCGCGCTGAATGTATTCTCAGGTATGTCTTTCAACTGATCGCCGTCCCGCAGCCCATTGGTTGGGTTGTCAGCGCTAATTTCAGCCTGGGTATAAGTGTAGGCGATGCTCAATGGCACATTGAACTCATCAACTTGCCATTCAGTACCCAGTTGGGTTTCCAGACCACTTATCACCGCTTCACCATTCACGAATGTACCGGATGTTGCGCCGTCACTACAGGGAGAACCTACGGAACAGTTTTCGGTTTTATCGGAGAAGTCACTGTAAAACGCAATTGCTTCTACAAACAGATGCTCGTTATTGTAACGGCCACCAAATTCCCAGTTAACACTGATTTCCGGCTCTTCTTCCTCTGTCGCGCCACCTCCCAGTGGTGAAAACCCTTTATGCACACCTGCAAGTAATTGCCAACTATCATTCAACATATAAGTAAATGATGCACCTGGAAGCACTTCACTGCTTTGGTTAGAACGGGTTGAGTCAACGGTGCTGCGCGCTTCATCAGCGTATTGCACACGGCTGCTTTCTACATCTTCATAACGAAGGCTGAGGTTAACATTCAGTTTTTCATTCACCTGCCAGTCATCGGTAATCCATACGGTGGTTGCATCGGCTTTTTCAATGCGGTTATTGCTACCGGTGGGAGCAGTAACCGATTGAAACACCAGTGAACCATTTACCTGATCATAAACATCCACGGGTTGGAAACGATCCATTTCATCGTCGTGCAGGCGTGTGCCAATGGCCAGACGATGCAAGCCCAGATCGACATCAAAATTCACTTCAATACCGCTAGACTCATAAGCACGGTTATTGTTCTTGTAGTTTAGACCGGTGGTATCAATATCACCGTCCAGTATACCCTGTGCTGTAGCATCACCATTGTTGGCATCGTCAATCAGGCTGCCACCACCGGACAGTTTGAACCAGTTACGATTGAACTCGTTACGATAAAGCGTGGCACTGGCAGTCACACTATCCGTCAACTCACGGCTATATACGAATTGAACACCGGTATGGTCATTCACCATCTGGTCGATACTCGACAAACCGTAACGGCGATTGGGGTCTGCGTCAAAATCACCATCCGTTAAACCCACGTAAGTGCTATTGGATATTTCATCTGATCGCTGCAGTTTTAACAACGCACTCTGTTTCGGTCCCTTATCAGATTCCCATCTCAATTTAGCAACATAGTCGGAAACATTATATCCGCTGTCTCGGTTACTACGATCAATCGTCTTGAAGCCATCGCTGTTACGCTCAACGGCTTCAAATAACCAGCCCCACTGGCCTTCAGTACCACCGTAGTATGCATGCAAATCACTGCTATTAAATGAGCCGGTGCTGAAGCTTGCCTCACCACTGTATTTCTCTGGAATAGGTGTTGATAACATATTGACTACACCGCCCGTCGTCTGTGGGCCATAACGCAATAGCGGTGCACCTTTTAGTACCTCAATTGAAGACATACGCAAAATGGTGGGGAAATAATACGCGGCCGGGTTGGAGTAAGGTGCTGGTGCAATCATAATACCGTCTTCAAGCAGGGTGATTTTTTCACTGCGCTCACTGGTGGCCCCGCGAATACCGATGTTAGGTCGCAGGCCATTGCCTTCTTCTTCGAGAATATAAACACCGGGAACGGTTTTCAGTAGCTGGTTAATATCACTGGCCACTTCGATTTCCATTTGTTCGCTATCAATCACCGCGCCTGAACCGGCGAGTTGTTTGGCGTCTTCACTGGTGCCAATAATAACCATCTTGTCGAGGGTCGCTTCCTCTGCTTGTAGTAATACAGGACTTAAGGCTAGCGTAATCGCAGTTGCCAGCAAGCCGGGTTGAAAGCGTTTTTTGCTGTTAATGTTTTCGGGATGTTTATGGGAGCATTTCATGCCAGTCTCCGTTTATATTGTGTTGTATTTACAATGATGTTTGAGCTGGCTGGCTACATAGCGGTACTATGGGGCTGGCTTGCGGAATTTTTTCCGGTTTGTATGCCGGGTGATTTAGTCGAATTGTTTAGCTGAAGTTTCTACTTGGTCAGAATCAGTTTACCGTTACTTGTGCGGCGCAAAATATAAAGTTCACCCATATGCTCAATTTGCAGTGACTGTGCACCGGCGAGCAGTGTTTCACTGTTAATGCGCGGAGGGTTACGGGGTGAACTTGTCGCCCTGTTACTTATGTATTTATTCTCACTCATTTACACTACTCTCAGCCTGGGTAACAAAACCAATACGTACAATGCCTGCACGTTGTGCGGCAGCCATACTACGTGCAACCAGATCATAGGTTGCGTTACGATCCGCCTGTAAATAAATTTCCTGCTGCGGATTTCGTTCCGCCAATACACGCAGCCTGGCTTCCAGTTCAGGCAAAGTCAGTGCTGTGTCACCCAGAAAAATCTGTTGATCGGCGCGAATACTCAGTTGCAAAGCCTGTTCATTGGCAGGCGTCGGCTGGCTCGATGCCTGGGGCATTTCCACTTTTACCGAGTGCGTAATCACCGGTGCGGTGATAATAAAAATCACCAGCAGCACCAGCATAATATCCACCAGCGGAATCACATTCATCTCCGCCATGGGCGCATCCTGTGAGGTTTCAAATCCACCAAAAGCCATCAGGCAGCCTCCTGTCCCTGCGCAGTTTTATCGACTGCATCTGCCAACGGGTCAGGCATATTAGCCAGATCTTCAGTGACTTCTTGGCTCATTAAAAATGCATGCAGGTCATGAGCAAAGCCATCCAGCTCTTCCTGTAATGTACGGTTCGCTCGCTGAAAGGCGTTATAAGCGAGCACCGCGGGAATTGCCGCCGCCAGACCCGCCGCAGTTGCCACCAGGGCTTCACCCAATGGGCCCGCGACCATTTCCATGCTGGCGTTACCAGACTGTGCAATGGTGATCAGCGCATGGTAAATACCCCAGACTGTACCGAATAAGCCAATAAAAGGCGCTGTACTACCGATAGAGGCCAGCAATGTCATGCCTGCTGCCGTACGAGAAGTTTCTCGGTTAATGCCGTTACGTAAATTACGCACCAGAAACTCATCCTGATTACCCAGTCGCGGCCGCTGTTGAAATTGCTGCATACCATTAAATGCTGCATCGGCCAGACGTGCCAGCGGGGCTCGAGTATTCTGCGATGCTTGTTGCCAGGCATCACGGGGTGTCTGCGCATTCCAGAAGCGCTGTAAAAACTGGCGGTTATGACGACGCCACTGGTAGGTGGCTACCGACTTCGACAGAATCAGATACCAGGTTAATACCGACATCACTAACAGGCTGAGAAACACACCGATTAAAACGTTGTCGCCTTCCTGAAAAACGATTGCAAGATTCATTTATCCTCCTAGTGCAAATTCAAAAGGTACCACCACCCAGGCGATCACCGGTTTTCCATTACTTTTTGCGGGTTCAAAGCGCCATTGTGAGACCGCTTTTTGCGCTGCCTGGTCCAGCCGGGCATGGCCGCTGCTCTGCTGTAAACTGATTTCCAGCGGCTCACCATCTACTCCAACCCGCACTCTCAGCAACACTTCACCATGCTCCTTTAAGCGTTGCGACAGGCGTGGATAAACCGGCGGCGGATTTTGCAGGTAATCCGCCTGAAACTGTGGTAACTCGATCTCTTCTTGCGTCTCTTGTGACGCTAACACATCCGTACTTTCTACAGGCTCATTTTCTGGCACTATCTCTGGTTCTACCTCTGGTTCTGCCTCTGCCTGCACTTGAGGTTCTGGCTCCAGATCTGGCGTTGGTTCAGGTTTAGACTGTGGTTTAGGTTTAGGCTTTGCTTTCGGCTCAGGTTTTATCGGCAATTTGGGTGCCGGCTTTGCCATCTCCACCATCGATACCATCACTACTGTATTAGGCTTTACTGTTTCCGGCTCTGCCTGTACCACCAGTGTTGCAATAATCAACAAGTGCAAGACCAGACTTAAGCCGCCGGCAAGGATTTGCCTGCGTTTAGTCATAATCGAAAGTAACGTGCTATAGCTCATGCTGCGCATTTTAATGCAAATGATAGTGATTCGCAATACTGTTTGATTGAATTAATTGATAAATTACATAAATACTGCTCCTGATATTGGATACCAGGGATATCACCTCATAGTCGTGAGTAGTATCGTTGTTGACAGCCTCTCATTACAAGTGCCATGCATAATTTCAGTAAAGAGACCGTCACATTTCACAAGGTGAAATAATTTAAAAGATTAATATGTTTGTATAAATAATATTTGAAACTTCTACATAACTTGGTAGTCTACGTACCTCAACTATGTGAACTAGCGGTTTTAAAAACATTTAAATCAAATATGATTCGTCGATGCCTCTCATACCTGCTTATCTCCCTGATAGCACTGCAACCAGTGGTATCGATTGCGGATGCGCATCAATTTCAACAGTCCGGCACAGAACACCTTACGGTTGAACACGAGCATCAACATAGCGCTACGCAATCACTAACTATGACTGACTTAAATGTGTCTAATATTGCTCTAGAAACAGCTGATGCTAATCAGCCTGATTGTGATCATTGCTGTCACTGCCATGGTTCGAGCCAGATCATGCTGACAATGAATTCCGATAATTCCTTCAATACGCAGTTGAAAAACAATACATCACTGTACAGTTTCACCTACCTTTCCTATCTCGTTACACCCGATAACCCACCTCCAATTAGTTAATCCAATCGCCATATTTTTATAAACCCGTGACGGCTTTTTAGTTGCCGATTTGTTTGTATATGAAGAATAACACTCGCTGTTTTCTTAACTCCATATCATTCAACGTCGTTTTCCTGGGCTGGCTTCGGTCTTAGTCATTATATGGCCTACTAAAACATCTCTTGACCTTGCCGTGTTACGGCAAACAGAGTCTTTATTAAACCAAATAATTTAAAGGTTTATTCTATGTTAAACCAGATGATGCAAAAGTCGCGTTATGCTTTTGCTATTTTAAGTTGCTGTTTTATAAGCCCCATTACGCTTCAAGCAGCCACGCAAACAAAAACTCTGAGCCTGGATAAGGCTATTGAGTGGACGCTTGCACAGAATCCACAACTGCATCAATTTACATTTATTCGCCAGGGTATTCTTGGGCAGCGTGAGACCAATGCGCTGACCCCAGGTTACGAATTGGGTCTTGATGTGGAAAATGCAGGTGGTTCAGGCGCAATGGAAGGGTTGGATGCCGCTGAAGTGACCCTGTCGCTGTCCTCAGTTATTGAAATGGGAGACAAGCAAAAGTCTCGCATATCGGTTTTCGATGCCAACCTGGACGTATTTGAATTAAACCGCCAGGCACAAACCCTTGATGTACTGGGCCAACTGACGTCTGCGTTTATCCGTGGTCTTGCCACCCAGGAGCAGCTAAACCTCTCCGCCGAGGCTGTGAAGTTATCGGTTGCCTTACATAAAAAGGTCAGTGAACGCGCCCAACGAGGTGCGGCCTCTGACGCCGAGGTTTTGCGGGCGCAAGCTTTGGTGACGCAATCACACATTCTGCGCAACAAACTTTTGAAAAAACTGGAACGGCAAAAAATTTCACTATCTCGATACTGGGGTGAAACCTTGCCTGTTATTTCAAACTTTCAAGGTGAGTTATTCGCGTTTGGTCAGGAGAAAAGCTTTCAAGCCCTCTTTGAAAAAGTCAAACAGTCACCCGCTATTAATGTGTTTGCCAGTGAACAGCGTTTGAAAGAGGCTGAACTGCGTTTGGCAAAATCACAAAATAGCAGTGACCTCGGATGGCAATTTGGTGTCAGACGCTTCGAAGAAACCGCTGACACTGCCCTCACCCTGGGTGTATCCATACCGCTATTTACGCAAAGTCGTAATACTGGTGAAGTAAAACGCGTTTTGGCAGAACGTAATGCTGTTACCTTTAGACGCACCGATGCTCTGTTGAATCTGCATGAACAGTTATACAAAGCCTATTCATTACGCCAGCAAAACATTGATGCCTACCAGCAATTAAAAACGCATGTCATTCCAGACCTGGAAAAAGCCTTGAGCCTGACTCAGCTTGCCTATGATAGAGGCCGCCTGAAATACCAGGACTGGATTGCTGCCCAGCAAGAACTGTTGAGCGCAAAACAACAAATGATTGAGAGTGCCAGCGCCGCTTTATTAAATCAGGCAATTATAGAGCAACTGACCGCTGAGCCTTTAACCGACTAAATTAAACCGGCATATCATGCCGGACAATAAAACAGGATACTTATTATGAAAACTTTTCAACTATTAACACTTCTACTCGCTTTTGTTTCAACACCTAGCTTCGTGTATGCCTCGCACGATAACAATAGTGAAACTGAAAAGCACCATGCACATAAACATGATGAAGGTAATAAATCAAAAGATCATCAAGACAATGATAACAAGCATGACGATGACGATCACGATGATGATAAACAAGAGCATAAAGACGAAGACGATCATAAACATAAATAACGATGCGCTAAGGCTTTAAAGCGATTGAAATACGCCCGAAACAAACCCGGGCTAAACAAACTGGATTTTTTACTATGAAACCAATTTTACCGATTACATTATTACTATTGGCAGGCTTCACCCACAATCTGAGTTATGCCGCTAAAGAAAATGACCATGGACATGAAGAACAGCATGCGCATGATCATGAGGTAGAAAAAAGTAACACCGATGAACATGCTGATGAAAAAAATAATCAACATGAAGACGAACACGTTCATGATGATGCACATGGCCATAAAGATGACCATGGAGATGAAGATGGGCATGAAGAAGAGCTCGCCACGAAGATTGATCACAACATGGCTGCACAGGTGGGTATACAAACGACGCTGCCCCGCTCCCAGGTGTTAAACCAGACGATTATCAGTTATGGCAGTTTAACCACCGGCCCAAAACAGCTCAGTCATGTGCGGGCACGTTACACCGGGATGATCAAATCGGTTAAACCCAACATCGGCGATGTGGTTAAACGCGGTGATTTGCTGGCCAGAGTGGAATCCAATGAAAGTTTGAAGGTGTATAACATACTGGCACCGATTGACGGCACACTTATTCAGCGACATGCCAATACCGGCGAGGTGACGCAGGATCAGGTGTTATTCTCTATTGCCAATTTCGATACCCTGTGGGCTGAGTTTCGTATTTATCCGGGACAACAGTCACAGGTTTCAGCAGGACAGCGCGTTGATATTCATGTTAATGACAAAATCATTACTGGCAAAATTGCGCATATAATTCCCGCGCTAAACAAACCCTATCAATTGGCACGGGTTCAGTTTAACAACCAGAAATATGGCATGTCTCCCGGCTTGCTGGTTGAAGGCCATATAGTAACTGGCAATATGACGGTGGCATTGGCCGTGGTAAAAGATGCCATTCAAACCATGGGTGAACAACGGGGCGTATATATTCAGCAAGGCGAGCAGTATGAATTTGCCCCGCTTCAACTGGGTCGCAGTGACGACACTTATACCGAAGTGCTGAGCGGACTGACAACTAAACAGTCCTATGTCAGCAAGAACAGTTATCTCATCAAAGCGGATATAGAAAAATCCGAAGCAGAACACGAGCACTAAGGGGCGCATCATGATTGAATCTATTCTGCGCCTGTCGATTGCACGGCGTTATCTCATCCTCAGTTTAATATTTGTCATTGTGGGTATTGGTAGTTGGAGCTATCAACATTTACCTATCGACGCGGTACCCGACATTACCAATGTACAGGTGCAAATTAATACGGCAGCACCGGGCTATTCCCCACTGGAATCGGAACAGCGAATTACTTACCCGGTTGAAACCGCCCTTTATGGTTTGCCGAATCTGGCCTATACACGATCACTCTCACGCTATGGGTTATCACAGGTCACCGTGGTGTTTGAAGAAGGCACCGATATCTACTTTGCCAGAAACCTGATTAACAACCGATTAGGCGCCATAAAAAGTGTGTTACCTCCTGGTATAGAACCTGAGATGGGTCCAATATCCACCGGCCTCGGTGAAATATATATGTACACCGTTCGGGCACAAGCTGATGCAATGCAAAGCAATGGCAAACCGTATGATGCCACTGCGTTAAGGGAAATCCAGGACTGGATTATCAAGCCGCAACTGTCTCAGGTAAAAGGGGTTATCGAGGTTAACAGTATCGGTGGCTATAACAAGCAATATCATGTTTTACCTGATCCGAAAAAATTACTGTTTTACCAGATTAGCGTGGAAAATCTGGTGAATGCTTTACAGGCCAATAATGATAATCGTGGTGCCGGTTATATCGAACGTAATGGCCAGCAGTTGCTGGTGCGCTCACCGGGACAGCTTGCAACCATTGAAGACATTGGCAATGTCATTATTACCGAGCACGAAAGTGTACCGATAAAAATTCATGACGTGGCGGACATCAGTATTGGTAAAGAATTACGCACTGGCGCGGCCACCCAGGATGGTATAGAAACCGTACTGGGTACCGCGATGATGTTAATTGGTGAAAACTCCAGAGCGGTGGCACAGGACGTGGCGGATAAACTCATTGATATTCAGGTATCTCTACCTGCCGGTATTATCGCAGAGCCGGTTTATGATCGTACCAGTCTGGTGGATAAAGCCGTTGCCACGGTCAGCAAAAATTTGCTGGAAGGCGCTTTGCTGGTCATTGTTGTACTGTTTCTGTTACTCGGTAATTTACGTGCGGCATTGATTACCGCAGCGGTGATTCCCTTATCCATGCTGATGACCATTACCGGTATGGTCAAGACCGGGGTTTCTGCAAACCTGATGAGCCTGGGTGCGCTGGATTTTGGATTGATTGTCGATGGTGCGGTAATTATTGTTGAGAATGCGGTTCGTCGCCTGGCGGAAGCCCAGCGCAATGGCACTCAGCAAAACCTGACGGAGCGTTTGAGCACTGTATATGAAGCCACCTCAGAAGTGATTCGCCCCAGCCTGTTTGGTGTAGCGATCATTACCGTTGTGTACATTCCTATCTTCTCACTGACCGGGGTTGAAGGAAAAATGTTCCATCCCATGGCAGCCACTGTGGTGATGGCACTTATATCGGCTATGGTATTATCACTTACAGTGGTACCCGCTGCGGTCGCTGTATTTATGCGTGGAAAAATCAGCGAAAAGGAAAGCCCAATTATTCGCTCAAGCAAAAACGCCTATAAACCGCTTTTACAACTGGCTTTGAAATTTCGCATGCTGGTCCTCGGCCTGGCCACTGTTCTAGTGGTATTTAGTATCTGGTTAGCAACCACCCTGGGATCGGAATTTGTACCCCAACTGAATGAAGGTGATATCGCACTGCATGCCATGCGCATACCGGGCACAGGGCTGGAACAGGCTGTGGAAATGCAGGAAATTCTGGAACAGCGAATAAAATCCTTTCCTGAGGTGGACAAGGTATTTGCCCGCATCGGCACCGCTGAAGTGGCAACCGACCCCATGCCACCCAATGTCGCGGATAATTTTGTTATCCTCAAACCTCGCAGTGAGTGGCCTGATCCTGATAAAACCAAAGCGGAGCTGGTTGAAGAGATGGAAGCATCGGTTGAGCAACTCCCGGGGAATAATTATGAGTTTACCCAACCCATACAGATGCGTTTCAACGAGCTAATTTCAGGCGTACGAGCCGATGTGGGTATCAAGGTGTTTGGTGATGACCTGGATCAGCTGCTGCTCACCGCCAATGAGGTACTCAAGGCGGTACAACAGGTTGATGGGGCTGCAGATGCCCGGGTCGAACAGGTCACCGGTTTACCGACCCTGTCTGTGATCCCTAACCGAACGGCGCTGGGTCGATATGGACTCAATGTGGTGGAACTACAGGACTGGATATCGGCTGCCATTGGCGGGGAGTCGGCGGGCATTTTATACGAAGGGGATCGCCGCTTTGAGCTGGTGGTTCGTTTACCGGAAAACATCCGACGTGATGTAGAAAAACTGGCCTTCCTACCCGTGCCTCTAGCCAATGGCGATTATGTGCCCTTGCAGGAAGTTGCCACCCTGGATATTTCACCCGCACCGGCACAGATCAGTCGTGAAAACGGTAAACGGCGTGTTGTGGTCACCGCCAATGTTAGGGGCCGTGACCTGGGTAGCTTTGTGAATGATATTAAGAACAAGGTTCGCAATGATGTACAACTACCCGCCGGGTACTGGCTGGATTATGGCGGTACGTTTGAGCAACTAGAGTCCGCAAGTAAACGGCTGTCGATCGTTGTCCCCATCACTTTGCTGGTTATTCTTGGTATTCTGGTCATGGCCTTTGCGTCCCTGAAAGATGCATTAATTATTTTCAGCGGGGTTCCCCTGGCCTTAACCGGCGGTGTACTGTCTCTGTATTTGCGCGATATGCCCTTATCCATTTCTGCCGGCGTCGGCTTCATTGCCTTATCAGGTGTGGCCGTGCTCAATGGCCTGGTGATGGTCGCATTTATTCGTGACCTGTGGCATGAAAAAGGTGATCTGATTATGGCCGTGACAGAGGGTGCGCTTACACGCTTACGCCCGGTTTTGATGACGGCCCTGGTGGCAAGCCTTGGTTTTATTCCCATGGCACTCAATACCGGTACGGGTGCTGAAGTTCAGCGTCCACTGGCCACGGTGGTCATTGGCGGGATTATTTCATCCACCCTGCTCACCCTGCTGGTCTTGCCTGTGTTGTATCACTGGCTACATCAAAAGGATGATGTCATGGATGAAAACCCATAAATAAGGTTTGGCGCACTGCCCTGATGCAGTGCGTCATCAATAATTAATCAGGTGGGATTTATGCACCAACACAGCACTAAAGTGAGCAGTTATTCTCTTATTGACTGGGCATTTGTTCTGAATGTTAGCTTTACCATCATAGAGTTTATAGGAGGTATGTTAACCAACAGCACGGCGATTACGGCCGATGCCATTGCATGACATGGGTGACTTACCTTCGGTATAGCACAAACGAGTCTACCTATGCTCTGATTCATTTTTAATGGTGAAACCGAAGAATAAAGTCATCATGCCCCACACCTGTCAGACTGTGCCCTGTTTTTAACGTGTCAGTACTTAATTTTTCCCCGATCCCACTTCCAACAATCGTCTCTTAGCTTGTCCTGGATCAATGCAACGAATGCTTGTGACATTAATATATTAGACGATACTTATAGACGTGCTGCCAATTCAGTAAGCTTACATTTGCGCCCTGGCGGTAGCCGTTTTGTATTTAGGCCATTTAGAACAACACTAACTATGTTAAGCCTATCAGAGGCGCTTGAATACCAGTATCGGAAATTTGCCTAGCAAACACCAATTACAGGAGAGTGTATTTATGAACACTAAAGATAAAAAACGTATTCTTCGACCCCTCAGTGTTGCGATTGCAGCACTACTATTAACGGCATGCGGGAGTGATGGGGACAGTATCTCAGATACTTCTACAGCGACCATTTCAGGTACCGTTCCAGGTACCAGGATAGAAGCGTTTGCCGATAATGGAGGCTATTATGTCACACATTCTAATAACAACGGCACCACTGAACACCCGTTCACTTTAGAGGTACCTGCCGGTATGGGTGTACGGCTTGTCATGACGACTAACGAAGGCACCGCTGACGAGGTTGCGTCGCCGATAGGCTTTCGCGATAACACCGCCCAGCAGCACACTCGGATTGTTTTGGGTAAAGGTGACTCAATAGATATGGGTTATATTCCCCTGGCGATGAGTCGTGCTCAAGCGGCTGGTGATGTTGATGGAGATGGGGATAATGATGATATCGACAACGATGGTATGCTTGACTCACCTTTCATGCTGGCGGATTCCCAGAGTCCACTTATACACGCTGATGCTGATACCGACGGCATAAATGATTTTGACGATCCTGACCACGGAGGTTATCAATACTCAGCTGAGGACATGGACCCACTTGACCATGATGAAGACGGTGTGCCCAATACCATCGATCCTGACTATATGCCAGGTGTCGGATTTATGGATAATGACCGGGACGGTCTGCACGATGAGACCAACGATATGAATCCCGGCAATATAGAAGGGTTAAACTCAAGATTCATAGATGATCTACGAGGCGACGGGTATCACCAGGATGACGAAAATCGCGATGGTTTTCATGATGATGACGCTAACCGTGACGGCTATCACGATGATGATCTGGATATGGATGGTTTCCACGATGATGATCTGGATATGGATGGTTTCCACGATGATGATCTTGATAAGGATGGTTTTCATGATAGCGACATGAACCGTGATGGATTCTATGACGACGATCTGGATCATGACGGAATGCGCGATGGGCGGTAGCGTCCTGATTGATTTTAATGGAAGATGGAGACACTCGCTTTGCCACGAAGTGGGCGTCTCCTGCATTAGATAAAAGGGCTCAGTGACAAGTGATTATGATTTGTCACTGACGCCTAAAAATCATAATAAACCAACCGTGGATTTATCGGGACTATAAATTCGCTCTCCTCTGGTCTGATCAACAAACATCGCAACAATGTATTGAGAAATTCTTCGTCATTTGATTTTGTTTTTATTCTGGTTGGCCAGGAAGTTTAACATTTACGGTTGCTAATACATCGTAAATTACACTGCATTTCATGGCTCTTATGGCTGCGTCTAAATTTATTTCGAATCAATATTTCCCCCTATACCCATAAAATTTAAATATAGTTTTAAAGGTAAATAATGATTCCTGTTAAATAGTTTAGCCGTCTAAGCCTTACCCCCCCACTCGCCTTGTAATTTTGATGTCCGTATTTCTTCTTTTAAGCGGAAACTGGGCTTTTTTTGATAAAGAAGCCGATATCTATGAATGGAATAGTGTTAATGCTGGCTTTCTGCGGTCACTCGGTATTTTTCTATGTAGCTTGTAGATTCTTGTGACAACGTTTTTCTATTTATTATTACCGGTGCGAATTGTAGTAAGCCTGATTATTTCACTAACTGCTGCTATAGGATATTTTTCTGATCAGTTGGGCGTAGTCATCGATAATGAAATGATCAGAAATATTCTTGAAAATAATTATTCTGAGGCTTTAGATTTAATGACTTTCTGGTTTGTGTTTCGCTTTTTATTGCTGGGTGTTTTGCCCGTGGCGCTAATCTGGTGTTTACCTACTCAAAAAATCGAGCAGATTATTGGACATAAGTTCTTGTTATACTAATATGTCCGCAGGCTTACGCTTAAGATATGAAGTCCACCGAGAATTTGCACCTTATATTGGCATTAACTGGGACAAACAGTTTTACCGGCAATGCCGCATGAGAAGAGATCTCGGACAGTCTGATAGTTATAGGTGTTCGAGACGGGCTCTAAAGTCGCTCAATATTTAATAATTTATTGCAGACAGAATCAATACCTGTAAGTTAAGGTAAATTTTGATGATGCAGGTTCGAATTTATTCGAACAAAGCCAGTTATAGTGTAGTTATGTGCAAATAAATTCGCACCAACATTGTTTAACTCATTGACATTGCTTTCAGGTTGCAATAACAATTTAATCAGGAAATCTAAAAAATGAAACTTAAATTTATAGTATTAACGACTATGACAGGCATATTTCTTATCACTGCTTGCAGTGAGTCCCCCAATACTGCTTTTAGTAATCACAACAAAACGGAATCAACCGAGTTGCATAAACAGGTAAATACGCAACGCTGGTACAACGAGCAACAAGTGAAAAATGGTGAAAAACATTTTCAAACTCATTGTGCCAGTTGCCACAATGCGGATGCATCCGGCACAAGCAACTGGCGAGAGAAGGATGCCAATGGAAATTATCCGCCACCGCCACTGAATGGAACAGCGCACACCTGGCACCACCACCTGGATGGTTTAAGGCGCACTGTCCGTATAGGTGGAGTATCTCTCGGTGGCGTAATGCCTGGTTTTGCTGACAAGCTGAACAACCAGGAAATAGATGAAGTACTGGCCTGGGTTCAGTCGCATTGGTCGGCAGAAATTTACGCTGCATGGCAACAAAGAAATATTCAGGCATCAAAATAGTGCAAATATTTCAATTGCCATACTTAAGGGGAGTTTAAAACTCTTCTTATAGCCAGGTAAGTCTACAGGGCATTAGTTTTATACGGTATTAGCCTGGAAATTATGGCTACTACTGACCTTGTTATAGGTACCAGTGGGGATATTATGTTTGGCATGGAAGAGGACGGCTGTGCATTTAAGGCAATGGCGTATGGCAAGCTTGAGGCTGAAACTGAAACCGGTAGCACCACTGAGATGGGCTTTGACTTCAACTATAATATCAACACACCAATCAACAGGCGTTACCTACTCCCTTGTCTGAGGTATGCACATAAGCATAGAATCGCGTATAGAAGTAGATTTACAGCTTTTATGACAGTGATGACTTTTTGGCCCATATAGTTACTACCAGATATTCCTGGGCAATCTACTAGCTCGACATTAGCCATAGGTGGCACCTCTTCGCCCCTGTCTTCAGCAAAGTAGGGGGTGGGTACAACCTTAAAATTGTTTTTAAGATGTTACACCTAACTTACTCGCATGGGTTTGTCTCTACTTATTCGATACCTGAATAAATAATACTTTTAACCTCAATAACTTAAATTGTTTTTTGTGCATCATGGTGTTAATTTGATCTGCATCAAAACATTAATTAATTCTAATATTAGAATAATCAAAAAAACTTAACGGTAATTGTTACTTTTTAAAAACAGATTTTATGCAGTGCTTTTTCAAAAAATTAGTTTACATATTACTGACACTGGCCATAGCCAATATTTCAGTACAATCACTTTATGCATCTTCTGACAGCTGCAATGAAATGAATATGGTGATGTCAAATGATATGCATATGGATATGCATAATGATACGCAAGATAGCGACAAGCACTGCCCTTCACAAAAAATGAAACAGGCCTGCACATGCGATGATTGCAGCTGTGATATGTGTATCACGATGCAGGCTAATATCCCTTCTTTTCCAAAAATATTATTACAAGTTCGATTCTTATCTGATATCTCTATTGATGCTAAGCATCAATACACCTACTACTTTCACAACCCTTTGCTCCGCCCTCCTATCGCCTGACTTTTAAAGGCGTGCCGGGCATTTATTTTTATAAATCTGCTCAGTTTATGATGACTCCTGCATTTCTACATAATTTATAGATTTGCATATCTGATCAGTATGGTCAGCTCAGCCCGCCTTCATTTGATATCTAACTTAAACTTTTTAACTCACTTACTTAAATATTAGGAGAATACGAATGAGTATTTCCAAACGTGCACTGACAAAGTCAATATTGACATTAGCCATTGCCAGCGCATATCCCGTACAGTTGTTGGCGGATTCATCCAGTGAAGAAATTGAAGCCCTGTGGCAAACAGTTGAACAATTACAGCAGCAGGTGGCTCAGGCCGAAGAATGGAAATCGCCAAACACCTTAATACACATGGCAGGTTATGCCGATGTGAATTACGTTAGTGTAGATACCAATGACGGAACTGATAGCAGCTATTCAACCGGCACATTTGCACCGATTTTTCACTATCAATATCAGGATAAAATTATGTTAGAGGCAGAAATAGCTTTTAATGTAAATGATATGGGTGAAACAGAAGTTGACATGGAATACTTCACTATCGATTATTTTATGAATGACAATGCCGTATTAATTATGGGCCGGTTTTTAAGCCCGCTCGGACAGTTCCGTCAAAATCTACACCCCTCATGGATTAATAAACTGCCCTCAGCACCACAGGGCTTTGGTCATGGTGGCGCAGCACCGCTAGCCGATGTGGGTATACAGGTACGAGGTGGCTTTAAAATCGGTTCATCTATTAATGCCAATTATGCTGTTTATACAGGTAATGGTGTGGCCGCTGAAATGAATGGGGATGAATTAGAAGAAGCTCACTCTCCCGGCTTTAATGCTGATTTAGATGGTGCAAAAAATTACGGGGGTCGTTTTGGAATGTATTTGCCAGATAGTAAAGTTGACTTGGGCCTTTCATGGGCCACGGGTAAAGCAGCTGAAATTGCAGGCCTGCCAACAGATTTTTCCATTAAGCGTGACTGGGACTTCATAGGTGCAGACTTTACCTGGCGTCTCGGTGGACTTGATGTTAGAGGTGAATATGTAAAACAAACCTATGGCGAGCGTGCAGATAACACTAGCGAAGGCGCAGATTTTGATGCGGTTTACATTCAGGCAGCTTACCGTTTCCCATCAACAAAATGGGAGATGGTGGCACGTACCAGTACTTACAACACACCAGATGATACCTTAGATCGAACTACAGCGGGTGTGAATTATATTTTTTCTAGCAACGTCATAGCTAAAGTAGCCTATGAAGCCAATGACAATAACGCTAAAACTGCTAATGATAGAATGCTCGTTCAGATGGCCTACGGGTTCTAAGGAGATATAAACATGAAAAATTTAACTAAAAGTATTTGTGCTTTAATGGCAACCGCAGGCTTACTTATGTTGAGCGCAAACGCTCAGTCAGGTGAATGGCCTCCCACCGGTAATGCGAGCAAGGGCGCCAAAGCATGGTCTGATAACTGTGGCCGATGCCATAATATTCGCGACGGTAAAGAGCTTCGTGATGACCAATGGATTAGCACCATGATGCACATGCGTGTTCGAGCAGGTTTAACAGGTGAAGATACCCGTGACATTCTGAGTTTTTTACAGGCATCCAATAATACACCTGTAAAACCAATCAACCGAACTTCATCAAAAGCCAGCACCGCAGCAACGCAAGATTTAACGGGTAAAGATATTTACACGCAAACTTGCATAGCCTGTCATGGTGGTGATGGTAAAGGAACCGTTCCCGGCGTGCCTAACTTTACAGATAAACACGGACGCCTGAGCAAAACCGATGATGAGCTAATGAATAGCTTAATGAATGGCTTGCAAAGCCCCGGTTCGCCTATGGCTATGCCTGCAAAAGGCGGCAATAGTGCTTTAGCAGCAGGTGATTTAAAAAATGTTTTAGAGTATTTAAGAAATACATTTTAATTTCACTTTAGTTAAGCGCACACAAAAAGCCACGCTGTAATTTTTACAACGTGGCTTTTTAGCTGCTAACAAGTCAGATGAAAAATTGGGGTATAAAACTTTGAGTGGTCAGGTCTGCAACCCTATGACTGCATCTGTAATTTAATGATGAAGCTCGGTGATACATCTGAATTTAAGATTAAAATAATTCATCAGATGCATTTTTCCTGTTTATCAAAATGATATAAATAAAAGGGAACAATAATAAGTGAAAGTTTTTAATACTTCCAATTATCATCGTTCCCTTTCATATATCAGCAATCAGCGGCTTTTTTAAACAACCGTAATGCGTGTGCGAGCCGTGCCCACAACTGCACCCGTAACCCAATGAAGAAACTCTACTGTTACTTCATAAACACCGGACAGGTCTGGAACTATAATACAGTCATATCGTTCAGCGGAACTGGCTTTAATAGTTGTAGCCTTAACCGTTTCTGGTAAGGCTCGGCCATCAGACATGTGAATAGTTGCATTAAGCCCGCCAAAGGTAATTCGCTGTGGCAGATAACCTGCACAGATATAACGAATTAACAATGAATCACCCACATTAACGGTTGGCGCTATACCGGGTGCGGTTAGAGCAGACTGCGCCCCATCAACACCGGTAATAATGAAGTAATCAGGATTAAGCGAATTAAAACCCTCATCACCACCACAGGTACCAGCATCCCAGTTTTTATTATGCCAACTGGAATCGATTTCATCACAGGCCCAGATCACTTCCTGGTCATAGGCAGGGCCACCTGAATACAGGGTACCCGGGCCTTCCGGTGGATCAATAATCAGCGCACCGTACATACCCATTTCAGCATGTAATACCGTATTGGTATGACAGTGATAGAAATAAGTCCCCACATGAGAGGCTTTCCATTGGTAGGTGTAAGTCCCATTCACATCGAATGAATAATGACCCACCCCGTCATTTTCAGTACTGGGCTCGATACCGTGGTGATGAATAGTGTGAGTGCCTTGCATCATACTGCCAGCTGTTAGCACAGTATGAACAACCTGGCCCTGGCTCACTCGCATGGCGGGAGAAGGGA
>Ga0316207_10000662_pt1 | contig 51166 bp, 39 predicted proteins | sample 6weekpyrite_MG_FD_204943 | JGI IMG/M metagenome (GOLD analysis project Ga0316207, IMG submission 204943) | Microbial mat bacterial communities from mineral coupon in-situ incubated in ocean water Damariscotta River, Maine, United States -... | ecosystem: Environmental > Aquatic > Marine >...
CTTTAGCTTTGAACTCGGGTGAATGATTTCGTCTCTTTCTTCGTGTCATGCTTTATGTCTCCTATTAGGACAATATAAAGCAGAATTATCACTTAAGCAGCTGTTTTATTTTTGGGGTCCACCTCACAAAGTAATATTCACAGATGAAATAGATAATCTTATTATTTTAAAAATAGACAACGGTACATCATCCTAAAGTTGTTTACTTCCTTATAATTATTCAATGTTCTTTTCTCATAAGATAACTTAATTCACTCAACACAATTATTTGGAAAATTAGATCGAGAGTGAAAAGAATAATGTATTAAATAAACAACTACCAAATTACTAAACAACTAAAAAATAGGAATTCTAGTTACTTAGCTATTAGATAGGCAAAAACGAAACACAGAAACAATAACGATCTAGCGAATAACCGGCAATACACCACGTGGTGTATATTTTAAAATATTATTAAAATACGACTTCTTATCTTCAGCATTTAAGCTATTTAATAGCCATTGCTAAATTGTAATTGCCAGAAAAACATCATTAGCACGCCCGAGGATTTTATATATAGCAGGTAGGGTAAAATTAGTATAAATAATACAAGCCCCGTTTATGGCATAATGAAAGCTACGAAATATACTCTCACTCCTGTGTTTTCCCATCACATTACTTGTAAGCTGAGCATCCACTTTTGCCGAAGATAATTCTTAAAAGACTTTTAATATAGAGTTGTGAGCGGTAACTGCGAATTGCGGACATACGGTTTGCGAATTGAAAAATCACACCGAAATAATTGAGGTTTTATACTACCTCTTTCTTACTTATTGTTTTCATAGCATGAGCTAGAATTTTCGGCCAGTACTCAAAATACATATAAAGGCCTTGTTCTGGGATTAAGTGAATTCGTTTATTGTTTACTTCTCGCAGAGTATCCTCCACAAGTTTCAAAGGCGAATGATGATTTTTCTCGCCAAGCCATACATCCACTGGACATGTAATTTGATTAATTGGAATTCCCCATTCCCTTGTGTAAATCGAAACCTCATTACTTATATGGGAAAAATCATTTATTAAGCATTCAGAAAAACATTTATCAACTACAAGTCTGACTCCATCAGACATGAGAGTTTGTTTATCAATATCACTTTCAGCAAGCCTTTCTATCACTTTGCTAGTATTTCCTCTTAGCCTTGTACACTCTTTTTCCAATAAAATACACGCAACAGATGGCATATACATTGAAAATGCACTAAAAAATCTGATATTTGAAGAAACATGTTGTAGGTCCCTCCATGAATTTAATTTTGGAGGAATATTTATCGCAGAATAATGTGTAACTCTATCATTCATTAGACTAGCTACCGCAGCAGCATAAATAGCCCCAATTGATAAACCTGCAATTGAAAACTCAGAAATATTTAAATATTTTAGTAAAACTTCGAGATCTTTAACCCAACTAATGTAGTTGGAGTTCTCCTTCTTATCAGACAACCCAAATCCCGGACGCTCTGGGATTATTACCCGACAGCCTTCTATATTTTTGGATGCAGGATGTTCCGATCGAGAACCAAACATAGAATGACAATAAACCACAGGATAACCATCTGGGCTACCATACTCTGCGTATCCTATAACCCGGCCACTCCCTAATTTTAGGGTTTTGCTTTGACCATGATCTTCTTTTTTTGTTTCTTTTACTGGTGAGTGGATATAATCTTCTATACTTATTCTCGCTAAACTGGTCAATATTTTCCGAACTAAATGGACTTGTCCATTTATTCTTGTTTTTCTAAAAATATTCTTGAACTGAGTTCGAGTTGTTTTAACGCTGGTATGTCGAATCTCAGCAATTTCCTCAATACTTAAACCATGAATCAAATGGATACATAGATCGGCTTCGGCGTTTGTCACAGGAAATAATTGCTGCAATGAACGTCTAGATATGTATTCTTGTCCCTTGTCATCTGAGATAAATATTATGTAGTGATTTTCTGATTTTGAACCTGTAACCAATAGTGACAAGTTTTCAAAATCATTATTTAAAAAAGCGTGAGTACTTTCTTCATTACTCTGTTTCTTCGAAAGCTTGTTTTCTTGTACAAATTGCGTCAGGCTTTTTCCTAAAATTGAAAGTTCACCATCCAGAATATTTATCAATTGGCTGTTCTCACATAATCTACTTGCTAAACGATTTTGAGAAGCAACAGAATTATTTTTATCAACAACCATGATACCCATAGGCATAGACTCTATAAGGCTTGCAGTTAGATCACTTTTTTGCTCAAAAAAAATAAACTTTTGCTGAATAGACATTACACGTTGTAGATGGGGTAATACGGAACCTAATATATCCCTTTGTTCTTGGGTAATCCCGTCATTCTCAAATGTGAGAGCTTTATCGTTTGACTCAACAACTTTTCCTGAATCGATATTTGAAAGTGCGATCTTTTCAAGATCAGAAACAATATTTGACCAATATTTTGGTTCAGGCGCGATTTCATAGAGCAGATCTATTAACGAGGATTTGTTATTCATTTTTTTAATTGTTGTTTTATAGACCACCATCACTCATGGTGATCTTTATTGCTGTATATAAAAAATATACCAATCCAAAGAATATCAATAATTTCATGAACTTATACATGGAATTGCTTAATATTTTCGGGTATAGGAAGAATTAAACACATATTAGCGAAAATCCACAAGTATTCTTTCGGGGGACAAGGTCATTCTCCCCTTAATATTGCTTAATTCTTCGACCATTCTTTAAGTTGCAATCAATTTTTTCCCTTCAGTTTCACTGTTGGGCGACTAAATATCAATCTAATTGGTAATGGAGTTTTTCCGAGGGCGAGTCGGGATTGTCACGCTACCTAAATATGACTGGATAGATAATTGATACCACCTGCGGGGTCAGGCTTGAGTAATTGAGTTATTATTGTTGGCATGTTGCTTTAACGTATGGCTAGAAGACCAAGAATACACATCCCCGGTGGTTTTTACCACGTAATGCTCAGAGGTAACGGCGGGCAGGATATCTTTTATAGCGCAGAAGATAGGCATCATTTCTATCTATTATTGCAGCAAGGTGTATCTCGCTACAGCCACCGTATACACGGCTTTTGCTGTATGACCAATCATGTTCATTTGTTGATACAAGTCGCTGAAGAGCCGCTATCAAAAATCATGCAAAACCTGTCTTTTCGATATACACGTTGGATCAATAAACGTAAGAAACGAATAGGGCATCTATTCCAGGGTCGGTACAAGGCTATCCTTGTTGATGCTGATCAGTATCTTCTGGAACTTATTCGCTATATTCATCTAAATCCAGTAAGAGCGGGCTTGGTCAAACAAGTAGAAGATTATGCCTGGAGTAGTCACGTTGCTTATACCGAAAAAGAAACGCTTCCCTGGCTTACTACAGACTGGGTTTATGGTCATTTTAGCCGTCAACGGGCAGCTTGCATTCGTCAGTACATAAAATTCGTCGATGAAGGCATGGGAGAGCAGTATCGGAAAGAGTTTGTTGCGGTATGTTCAGTGTGCAAGGTAAATGAAAAGGAGCTTAGTAAACCAGGCCGCCAACGAATATTGGCTGAAGCCCGTGGCATCATTGCCTGGTTTGCGATGCAGAAGAAGAGTGCAACTTTAACAAGTCTTGCCCAAAGGTTTCAACGTGATTTATCCGCAATGAGTCTCGCTGCGAAAAAAATAGAAGAAAAGCGGGTTAAGAACAAAGCATTGAGGGACAAAATAAGGGAAATCGATAACTCAATAACTCAAGCCTGACCCTGCAGGCCCTAGTCATGCTGAGATTTGTTTCCAACAAGATGATCAGGATATCTTGTTGGAAACAAATCTCAGTATGACTAGGAAGGAGCGTGCTAGATGGCGTTTTGAAAACGGTATCTTAGGGGCACCCATGAAACCTTTTTTAAAATTATTTTTGCTGCCCTATAAATTCATCTCCGGTCGATTATAAGATCATGAGGCCAGTTCACAAAATTGATACCCCAAATAACAGGTCAAATTATTCTCATGCTTACGCCCAAACATTATTTTAAAAAACTACGATAAAGAGTATAAATTACATTTTATTCCTATTCCTAACACAGTTGCAGATACAAACAGAAAAAGAGGAACTTGCAATACACCAGCGTTATAATTTATCACAGAGTGAGGAAAACCTAGATCCAGGCACAAGCTGAGCCACGTAAAAAAATCACTGTGATGTTTCAGGTTTTTTAAACAGCGTTTGTTCTTTTACTGTTGACAACCGGGCAGAACCTGTGTGGCGAGCAAACTAGTAGGCGGATGGCGCCTGGAGTCGTATCAACAACAAGAACAACTGTGGCCATTAACGGCGAATAAAGAGAGGCAGCCACCCACAAAATTCCCGTCAATCCAGGGCCTCAACGTAATGAAGTATAAGACCTGCTTTAACCAGCAAAATTAATAGTGTAACTGTCAACTTGCTTGTTATTTTAATTTGTGTTCCGCACCTATTTAATAGACGATATGTCTCATATTATCCCCGGTGGATGAAGTATTTGGAAATAGTGGTTCGTTTGAATGATTATTTTGCTATTGTTTAACTAAGCCACCTATTCTCTATCTATGAGTTGATAAAACAATTATTATGACTAGTATGATTAGCTTTCTTCTATGGATTACATCTGCTTTTTTAGTGCTGAATATGGCGCTGTATACCTTTCAAGATCATTATATTCTTTATCCTCCGAGTAAAAGCGATTTCTCAGATAGAATACCTAATAAGCATCACATAACTCTTAACATTAATGGGGTGGAGTTAAATGGTATTCAACGAATGGAAAGATCGTCACAAAATATTACAATCATTTATTTTGGTGGTAATGCTGAGGATGTCAACTATAACTATTTTGATTTCATTAATGCGTTGAATGCGAATTTTGTTGCAATAAATTACCGTGGATTTGCCGGTAATCCAGGGAAAGCAAAATTGGAGCAAATTTCGCTTGATGCTGATGCCATCATAGCACAGATCATAGAGCGCTTTGAGCTGAAAACAGAACGCATCATTTTAATGGGAAGAAGCCTTGGCAGCGCATTTGCCATCAATTTAGTTCAAAAATATGATATTGCCGGAATTATTGCGATAACGCCATTTGACAGTTTATCTAAACTCGGTAAAAGACATTACCCGTTTCTTCCGGTTTCACTTTTATTAAAAAAAGACTTTAATAATGTTGTTATTGCTAAAACAAGCTTAAAACCAATACTGATTATAAGCGGCGACAAGGATAATATTATCCCAGCCATTCATTCAAAAACTCTCTATGAAGCATGGCAGGGAAATAATAAAAAATTCGTTACGATTAAAAATGCAGGTCACAATAACATTCAAGATTTTCCAGCCTATTATCATGAAATTAATAAATTTATTGATTCTCTGAAATAATAATTCTGATATGACTATACCAATCGCAGCAGTACAAGGAACGATGCGATAGCGAGTAACGTACTGCAAGCCCCCAGTAGGCGCCAGGGCGACTTGCAACAGCTTTCGTAGTTTACGGAGAAAGTGTAGCAATCGCATACTAGGGCCGTCAGTCATAAGAGAGCGAACAAAAGTGAGTGACGTGGACGTCTGGGGCAAAATAGGTTGTCGGTGAACGCAGTGAAATTTGGCCATGGACGGCCAAATTTTTTATCGAGTACGCCGACTCCCCGTTTAGATACACAAGATTAGCGAAATGAAATGGAGCTTTAAGAATGCCTATGATGGGGGATCCTAGAGCTTCACCGGAGCTCAACCCCCGACATTAGTCAAAAATTCACAAGTAGAAATCCAAAATAGTGCATAAGAACTAAATTTGGATAACATGTAACGTGTTGAAATATATATATTTAATAATGCCGACTCTTTTGTAAGATCGAAGTAAGAGGCCATTATGCACAATAATAAACGTGTTATCAGTTTTTATCACCTTAATAATCTGGTGAGACAAATATAAATTGTATATACAACGGAAAACTCAATTGAAATTTAATAAAACCGGGAGAATTTATGAAAAAGAAAATACTCGCAGGACTAACACTAAGCCTGCTTTCAAGCTTAACGATGGCGGCTCAAACAACCGATACAGTAACGGTTAGTGCCACTATCCCCGCTGGCGCCACTTGTAATATCACAAAGTCAGTATCAAATGTGGATTTAGGTGACTATGACGATGCGACACAGAGCATTGGATTCGTGCTTTTTGACATTGGTTGTACTGGTGCCGCTAGTGGAACAATTGATATCTACGGTAGCAATGGATCACCGAGTCAAGAAGTATTGCTGGGCCCGTCTGGCGGATTAGCATTGCTTTATGACATATTTCCTTCTAACGGTATTTCTCCAGGACTTTCTCCATGGGCTTCTGGAACGCCCTTCAACGTTGACGGAACTGCTGATTTTAATTCAGGATTTGCGATTGTTATACCTGCAGGTGAAATATCCAGAAATCAAGGAAATCTCTTACCAGGGGTATACAGCGATACGATTACCATTGATGTTAATTATTTGTAAACTTCAATGCAATTAAATGAAAACAGGAGAAATTATGAAAAATAAATTATTTGCCGGCCTAACGCTAAGCCTGTTTGCAAACTTAACGATGGCTGCCCAAACAACCGACACAGTGACGGTTAGCGCCACTATCCCCGCTGGAGCGACTTGTTCTATTTCAAAGTCTGTATCAAATGTTGATTTAGGTGACTATAGTAATGATACAGGGAGTACTGCCAATGTACCTTTTGGAATCTTTTGTACTGGAGATGCAAGTGGCACAATCGATATCTACGGTAGTAATGGATCAGGTGTAGCGTGGCAACTGACGGGCCCAGGTGGTGGACTAAATTATGGAATATTATTGGGATCTGATCCATGGGGTACTGCGTTTCCTTTCAGCGCAACAAGCAGCACTGGATTTGAACCATATTTTACAATAGACATACCTCCTGGAGAAATCACACGAAATGGTGGCTCTTTAACACCGGGTGTGTACACCGATATTGTTACCATTGATGTAAACTATTTGTAAATATTTAACCTATCTAATAGGCAGTTATCGCGCACTAAAATCGTGATAACTGCTTTAAGTAAAACTATTCGATAAAAAGTACAATTGAAAAATGAGAATATCAAAACGAGTTACTGGATTGTTTGGTCTGCTTTTTCTAATATCGCCATTGGTTATATTTGCCCACGCAAAATGTCACATCGAAATATCAAATATTGATTTTTCTGAAATATTTCCTAATGTGGAAAACGTCATGATACAACCTGTTGTTGTTAGTTGTGATGAATCAGCAACGGGATCTATGAGTGTATTATTTAATAAGTCGTTACTTGGAACAAATGGAGATTCTATTCAATACTCCGCAAAATGGTTAAGAGAGGGTTATAGACGTTCTTTTAGCGGTCAAACACTATTTTTTTCTCTAAAAGAAGACCAGGAATTGAAGGTAAACCTTGAATTAAAAATTACCAGCCCACAACGCGGCATGGTTGATCCCGGTCGATACAATGATAATTTATCTATTATTTTGGATTATTTTTAGAGTGTTGTTTTACAGTATTACTTTAGAGGACATCTTGTAATGCGAATTTTTCAGTTTCTAATTTTTCTTTTCATCTTTTATTCTATCGAAGGTCTGGCATCCGGATTTACTATTTACCCAAACCGTGTTGAATTGAATGAGAGTAAATATCGACAGACGTTTAAACTGGTTAATGATGACGAGGGAATAAAAGTTATTCAAATACGCCTATTTAAATGGAGCCAGAAAGACGGTTTGGATATCAAAGAACCCAGTAAAGATCTTATTATCATGCCCCCTGTAATAAAATTACCGAAAGGCGTTGAGAAAATAGTGCGTATTGGGTTCCGTCAGCCAATGGTTGCTGATAGTGAAATCACCTATCGAGTCGAATTTAAAGAGATTATACAAAAAGAACAAACCACGGGTATCAGTTTGGCATTCAAGCAAAGTGTGCCAATTTATTATTCTTACAATGAGAAATGGAAATCCAACCTCTCCGCATCAGAAAAATATGGTACGGATGAAATGGCCGAGTTTGTATTGTCCAATAGTGGACGCCGCCATAGCATTATTAAAAATATGAAAATCGTTGACCAAGAGAATCAGACTACAATTTGGCAATCCGATAATGCGTTTGCCGTGTTATCTAACGCTTCGCGAAAATTTACTGTTGCCAGTATCGAACCAAATAAAAAATATAATCTGGAAATAAAAACGAAAAATGGCGATTATCAACAAACACTGTTATTTGAAAAGTAATAATTTATTTATTTTATTATTCAGCCTATTGTTATGTGATCTGATATTTAATAACGCATTTGCAGAATACAATGAATTGCTTGTAGGTTTGGAAATCAATGGTGAATCTCAAGCAGGGGAATATTTTGTACTTCGCGATCATCAAGGTCGTATTGCGATGGTTGTTGATGATCTGCAAACATTACGCATAGTTTTAGATTCTAAAAAATATTTTGATAATCAAGAAACAGCATTTATTTGGTTAGATGAAGTAAAACATCTACAGTACCAGTATAATGAGGAAACCGCATATATTACGTTAACACTTCTATCAAAGTATTTGCAACTTTCGGAAATCAAGCAGCAAAGCATTCAGCGAAATTTTCTGTTTAATTCACTACCCAGTTCCTATCTTAATTATGATCTATCGTATTCTACGCATACAACCACAAGCGGGGGATTATTTGAGTGGGTGGTTGCTGACTCCCCAAAATTTGGTGTATTTAGTCAAAGTTTCAGCATAGATAATTCCACTAATTCACAAGCGATTAGAAGGCTAAACACCACCTACACCAAAGACTTACATAAATTAAGATCTCGACTAATCATTGGCGATGCCATTGGTGTCAATCCAGAGTGGACAGGTGGAATGCGTTTTGGTGGGGCGTCAATAAGCAGTAAAAATTTTAATCTACGTTCACAGCAAGCTGACTCTGTTAATATTATCGGTGGCGTATTAGAACAAGACAGTACTATTGACCTCTATGTGAATGATGTAAGTGTGCAGCGTGAAGAATTACCTCAAGGGCCTTATGAGCTCAATTATCACCCGTCACTGGATCGTTTGTCTCAAGTGGACCTAAAGGTTACCGATGCATTGGGTAGGGAGCACTTTATTCGCCGATCGCTTTATCTTAGCAGTAAAAATTTAGCATTGGGTGAGCAACGCTATGCCTTACAAATAGGGAAGTTTGTAAATCAGTATGGCAATTTAACTCAGAGTTATGGTCAAGCCTTTATGGCGGCAAATTATCTTTATGGTTTAACACGAAATTTCCATGTGGACAGTTTTGTTGGTTGGCGTGAAAGTGGTGCCGAAAATGGCACAATGTTAGGTATTAAATCTGTTTTATCATCGATTTATACGGGGGTTTTGGAGTCAGGAATCTCTCGTTCAAGCTATGGAAGTGCAACTGGTTATAAGGGATTTATCAACCTGCAATATGTTTTTAGTGACGCCAGATTTTCCCTACAATATGAAACATACAAAAAGAGCTACCGTGAATTTAACCATACCGCCGAGGAGCAAATCGATAAAGTTAGCCGTATTGTTATAAATGCTGGTACTAGATTATATGGACGAACTTTTCTTAGTTGCCTGGTCATTAAAACAGAGTATCGCGTGCGAGATAGATTTGGAAATTACCAATGTAATTTAAGCATACCCATTGATCGATATCATTTTACTGTCTCAGGAAGAAACAGCTTTGATGATAGTGATCAAAAATCTATTTTGTTTTCCTTATACTTTCCACTCGGCGGAAGCTACAACGTTGGTACCTCTTTTCAGCAACAGTCACAAAATAGAAAGCAAACGCATCTGTATTTTTCCAAGCAACAATCTGCTAGTGAACTCGGCTTGGGTTACAGTGCGAATTTAGCGTATCAGCAACCCACAAATCAAGAAACCATACATCTTCGGGCAGACTATAAAACCTCCGTGACGCAGTTCCAATATGATTACAGAAAATACCTTGCAAATAAAGATCATAATATTGGTATGGCAGGTTCGTTTTCGTTTGTTGAAAATAAATGGTATTTGTCTCGTCCAATAAAAGATAGCGCAGTGCTTGTGAAGACAAACGGCTTGTCTGATATTGCCATCACAAGAAATAATCGATATGTCGGTGAAACGAGTTCCAAAGGTCTATTGATTCCTAATCTAGCCGCTTATCAGCTAAATCGTATCGGCGTGGATACTAAGGAGCTACCGTTGGAAGTATCCATTGATCGAAAAAATATTTTTGTAAAACCCTACTATCGCTCTATTGCTAAAGCAGAATTTAGCTTAAAAAAAGCCAATTCATTATTTATTACATTAATTGACAAGAATGGAAAAGTTCTACCGTCAGGTTCAGACTTTAGCATTAAAGGAATCACAGAAAATTATTTTGTGGTCGACGACGGGCAGGTTTTTATAGAAAATATTCCATTGGGACAATATCAAATTGAATCCAATGATGGCAATAGCGCTTGTTTTGGTGAGTTGAATATCCCCGATACCCTAGATTTTCAACAACATCTTGGTGAAATTCATTGCCTCTAGCAAGACAAAATTCATAGCGCCATGCGGGTAGATGAGTTTATTGGACTAAACACATCTCATTAGTAGTATAAAATGGTGTTTGGATTTTTTAAATTAAGATGTTTCTTTCTTTTATGATAACCATCCATTAGTAGGTGAATTTGAGACCCTATAATTTGACAATTTGGGTGGTTTCTTTTCCTTTGGCAATTGTTAATTTTTGCCTGCAAAGCAATTTCATTCACGACTCTAACATGTACTTTGATCTTGCTAGTCGTGTTAGCGGCAAATACCTCAGCTGACCCCAAAACGAGTGACAGCGTGAATAGTGCTATTATTGTAAAAGAAAAAGTAGTTTTCATTATATCCCCTAATATTGTTATCGGTAGCAACGGCGTGTTTCTTAAATCAATTTGTGTGTTTTTAGTACAAAAATCACAAGCAACCCTTTAGTATGAGTGGTATTTGGATTGATGTAGAGATTCAATTATGCTTCCTAAAATTAAAAGACTTAACAATTCTTGTTTTATATTTAGATATACAAATGAATCGGATGAAAGGGATACTAACTCATCCGATCCTCTGCTCTATACAGGTTATTTGACTACACATACTAGATGGATAAGAAATCGTGTAGGTAAATACCACACATTATAATAGCCAACATTATGCAACAATCACTTAATTACAGAGTGAAAAAACCACGTTTCTGAATTAAATCGTATCTGGTAGGTTTAATGCTAGCTAAAAATTGGACAAAAAGTTACTATCGGGAGCTTTCTTAGTGGGCGATATAAAAAATATGGATATGCCACAAACGACTCAACTCGCAAAAATCAGCACACCACAAAGTAAAAACATCGTTAAACGACAACGATTGTTTAAAGAACTGGATCAAGCACGTAAAAGCCATTCTGCCATTTGGATCAGCGCCCCTGCTGGCTCCGGTAAAACGACATTAGTCACGAGTTATCTTCAGCAAAAAAAGATCAAACCGCTTTGGTATCAGATCGATGAAGGTGACGCTGACACCGCGTCATTCTTTTATTATTTGGGTATCGCAGGTAAAGAACAATCAGTAACACAACGAAACTTTCCCCAGCTTACGCCAGAATATTTATTGGGATTACCCACATTCACCCGAAATTTCTTTCGACAACTCTATGGCGAATTGACATTACCCGGTGTTATTGTTTTTGATAATTATCAAGATGTCGCCTCCGATGCGGCGCTACATGATCTACTGACCTTGGCCATCGCTGAACTGCCAGAGAAACTGACGATGATTATTGTCAGTCGTATCAATCCACCACCAGCGTTTGCCAAGCTCAAATTATCTAAAAAAATGACTCAAATGGATTTTGCTAACCTGTCATTAACACAAGAAGAGTCAAATGAAATTGCGTTATTGCAGATTAAAAAACAAAACAATAGTCAAGCACTCGATGAAAAAACACTAGTAGCCATTCACGCTCAAACCCAAGGATGGACCGCAGGTTTAATTCTTTATCTGCAACAAGCTCATTTGAAACCAACATTGGAAAACAAAAAAAGCGAACTCGATCCTCAATCAATATTTGACTATTTTGCCGGTGAATTGTTTGATCAAATTGATGAAGAGACACAGAGTGTATTAATCAAAACCGCTTTTTTTCCATCCATAAATATTCAATCTGCCAAAATAATTACTAACTATCTAAATGCTCAAGATGTGTTGGAAAGTTTATGTCATCGCAACTATTTTACGGTGCGTCATTCGAGTGCTGAGCCAAGTTATGAATATCACCCCTTATTTAGAGCATTTCTCCAAAGCAAAGCAGAAAAGATATTAGCGCATAATCAACTTGTGGATTTACAACGGCAAACCGCCAAATTGTTAGCAGAAACAAATTATATTGACGAGGCTGCTAATTTATCCATAAAAACAAAAGATTGGCAAAGCTTAATTGGACTAATCGTAACACAAGCGCAAAATATGCTGGTTGCGGGTAAGTGGCAAACCTTGCAGCGTTGGATTAATGCCCTGCCGAAAGAAATCGTTCAACAACAACCCTGGTTATTATTTTGGTTGGCATCTGCCACCATGGCGACTGATTTATTTATTGCGCGTGATTATTATAAGGCCGCCCTAGTTTTATTTATTGAAAAAAGCGATGCCGTCGGGAGTTACCTTGCCTGGAGTGGCGGCGTTGATAGTTTTAATTACTTGTGGATTGACTTTGAACCGTTGGATGAATGGTTGGAGATATTTTCTGAATTGCAGAATCAGTTTCCAGAAATTCCTGGTATAGAAGTTGAGGCGAGGGCAACTTATGCCATGTTAAGTGCCTGCATGTGGCGAAGAGCCGATAAGCCAGAGATGATTGAATGGGCTGATCGCGCCAATAAATTACTCACAATAAAGTTTGATCCAAGTATCAAATTGATGATGGGCTGTTACCTTTTATTGTATCACTTGTGGTGGCAGGGAAACTTAAATCAGGCCGATATTATATTTGAGAAAGTAAAAGCAATTACCGAGCATGAGAAAGTCAGTTTTTTAGCGTTATTGTTTTGGCATGTGATGGAATCGTGTAATGAATATAGTCATAATAATTACAATAACGCTATAAATATAGCACAAAAAGGTATAAAGCTGGCAGACGATACCGGCGTTGTGCATATGAATCTTTTATTACATGCTCAGGCAACCTATGGGTTCTTAACAAAATTTGATAATGAAGACGCTCACTTGGAACTTAATAAGATGGAATCTTTGTTGCAGAACACAGAAACTTTTGATTATGCTCATTATCATTACTTATTGGCATGGACTTATCTTAATAAAGGTAATCAAAAGGTGGCGTTAGAACACGCAAAGATAGCCGCTGATACTGCAGTAAATATACAAGGCTCTATTTATGTGCCCTTTTCTAAACTCACTTTAGCATATTGCATTTACGAAGATGGTGGAACTGCTCAGGCATTTTTCATACTGGAAGAGGCGCTAAGATGGGGGCGTAAAGTTGGCAACAAGTTTTTTGATTGTAGTTATTTTATTCTTAAAGCTTATCATGCAGGACAAGAAAATGATCTTCCCAGTTTTCATAAATATTTGAACCAAGTCTTGGAAATAAGTAAAGCTAATAATCTTATTGCAATGCCCTGGGGTGGATGGCGATTACCTATACTACGATCAATCTATGGCAAGGCCTTGAGCGAAAATATCGAGCCAGAATTTGTCAGCTCGATCATCCGGCAACGACATATATTGCCAACACCCGATTCTGTCGTCCCTGAAAACTGGCCTTACCCAGTAAAAATATACACCCTGGGTCGCTTTGGCTTGTTGATTGATAACGAGCCACAAACACTCACCAGCAAATCGGCCCAAAAACCCATGGAGTTATTAAAATGTTTATTGGCCTTTGGTGGTCGTCAGGTCAGCCAGGAAAAAATCAATGAGACGTTGTGGCCGGATGCCGAAGGAGACAGTGCTCGGCGAAATTTTGATACCACATTATTCCGGTTACGGAAGTTATTAAACCACGAGCAAGCACTGGTGTTAAAAGAAGGGTTACTGAGTTTTAATTCTTCTTATGTTTGGGCAGACAACTGGGCATTGGAAAGATTGTTGAGCCAACTGGAAAAGTTGGAAAAAACCGAAGATAGAAGTCAGTTTCAAGCACTTCAAGATAAGCTATTTGACTTATACAAAAGTGATTTTTTAAGCGTTGAAGCAGATCGCCCCTGGTCGATAGTGCAAAAAGAGCGATTACGCAATCGTATGTTAAAAGGCCTGTTACAACTCAGCATTTTTTGGCAGCAGCAAGCGCAATTTTCTCAAGCGGAAAAATGTTACGAGAAAGGCTTAACACTCGATCCATTGCACGAGCCCTTTTATCAACAATTAATTCAGCTTTATCTTAAACAAGGCAATAAAGCACAAGCGGCAAAAACCTATGAAACCTGTCGTAAGGTTTTATCAACTTCATTGGGTGTCATGCCTTCCCAGCAAACCACAGCATTATCTAAACAATTCGGACTTCAATAATTGTGTCTCAAACGCTCGCAAAAATCACCGCACCACAAAGTAAAAATGTTTACAAACGGAAGCGTTTGTTTAAAGAGCTTGATATAGCGCGCGAGAAACACGCCGTTATTTGGATTAGCTCGCCAGCAGGTTCGGGAAAAACCACACTTGTCGCTAGTTATCTGCAACAGAAAAAAATCAAACCACTTTGGTATCAAGTTGATGAAGGTGACACTGATCCCGCGTCATTTTTTTATTATTTGGGATTGTTATCCAAGCAAGTTGCTGCGCTCAAAAAAGCGTTACCGCTATTAACTGCTGAATATCATCAAGGAATTCCGGCTTTTGCCAGAAATTATTTTAGGGAATTTTTTACACGTATTACCGATCCTTCCGTCGTCGTCTTCGATAATTATCAGCTCGCTGACACGAATAAAGAGTTTCAAGAATGCGTGAATATTGCCTTAGAACAAATCCCCCCTCATATTCAAATTATTATCATTAGTAGGCTACAGCCAGATCAGGCGTATAGTCGATTACTCGCTACTGAAAGCATAATGGAAATCGGTTGGGATAAAATTCAGCTTGCAGACGATGAATATAGCGGCATTGTTAAGGTTTTGGCAAATACCACGAAAATTCCTGCTGCAGTAGTGAGTAATTTTCAACGTTATTCAAAAGGTTGGGTTACCGGCCTGGTGCTGTTATTACAGCAGGGACACAGCCCGATACAAGACATTGCGAATGAAATAGAAGCCATTGACGTTGATGATGAATTTGAGAATCAGGAAGCTTTATTTAATTATTTTGCCAGTGAGATTCTGTCGAACACCGATAAAGTGACTCAAGGATTTTTATACCAAACTGCGTTGCTATCTATATTTACTCCCTCAGTTGCAAAAGACCTGACAGGGATAAGTCAGGCTAAACGTATTTTAATTCAACTGGTGAGTAATAATTTTTTCACCGTTCGGCATGGTTTCATAAAGGTGAGTTTTGAATACCATCCATTATTCAGACAATTTTTACTTAATCGCTTAGAAAGTCATTATGAAAATAGTGAATTGGATGAAATAAAAATTAAAGCGGGTTATATTTTAGCTGAATCTGGTCAGTTTGATATGGCGGTTAAATTGTTTATTGAAACACAAAACTGGCAAGCATTGTCAAATATCATAATAAAACAGGCCGATCAATTAAATAAACAAGGTCGAGATCATGTTTTACAAAATGCGTTGGATGCATTACCAACTGAAATAAGACAACAAAACCCATGGTTGCTCTATTGGCATGGCATGGTGCGACTCCATATTCATTCTGATTCAGCATACCCATATTTTGTGTCATCTTATCACTTATTTAAACAATCAAAAGATTCAGCGGGTATATATCGATCCTGGTTAGGCATTGCAGAAAGTCTATTTTTTTCTCTTGATGATTACGCGCCGGCGATTACGTGGATTAAAGAATTTGAAGAAATGCGTAAGACATTTAAAACGTATCCTAATCAGGAAGTCAAAGGTCGAATTGCATTGTCTATTGTTAGCTTATTAACCTTTGCAGATCCCAAATATGACACATTTCAAAATTGGATCACGTCAGCAGAGCGTGCTTTTAAATATATTCCTAATTCAGAAGTAAAGTGTTTTGCAGGTGCCACGTTAGGGCGATATTATACATTTTTTGGTAAAAATTCAAAAATACACGAAATTGCAAAAGTTTTAAAGCCAATTTCACAATCTGAAAAAGTATTGCCATTTGCCCGTTTATTAGCTCACTGGACCTTAACCACGGATGCCTGGCAATTTGGGAATTTAGATGAAGCGTTAGTATATGCAGAAAAGGGGCTAGCATTTGAAAAAGAAGCTGGGATTAATGTTGTTAACATTTGGATGCTGTCAGTTTCGATCATGACCTATCTGGCAAAAGGTAATGTTATTGAAAGTGACAATGTAATCCAAAGAATATTTAATGTAGCCAATATGAACCATGCCCTGGAATCAAACCATGTGCACATGCTAAGTGCCTGGTTTCAGGTTTTAAATAACAATTATGATATTGCAGAAGAGCAAATTCATTTATCTGTACTGGATTCAAAAAAAATGCATGCCCCGTTTTTTGAGTCAACTACGCATGTAGCTTATGCCCAAGTTTTAATTTTTCAAAATAAATATGATAAAGCAGAAGAACAACTCCAAATAGCAATTGAGTTGGATAAACGAATGGATAACCTTATGGTAACTCAATGGTATATCTCGTACGTCCACGCTTGGCTTTATTTAAAGCGAAATAATAGACTAAAAGCAAAAATATATTTACAAATGATGTTTTCAAAAGGCCAAAATCACGGCTTCCAAACAACAACATTCTGGTTTCCAGAGGTAATGTCACTATTAAGTTATGAAGCATTAGATAGCAACATTGAAATCTCACAGGTAAAGAAATTTATCAGGCAGCATCAGCTTCAAATCCCCAGTGATCAACCGCCAATTGATGCTTGGCCATATCCCATAAAAATATACACCCTGGGCCGTTTTAGTTTGCTGAGCGATGATGAGCCACAAACACTCACGAGTAAATCAGCCCAAAAACCCATGGCGTTATTAAAATGCCTGATCGCGTTTGGTGGTCGTCAAGTTAGCCAAGAGAAAATCAATGAAGCCCTGTGGCCAGATGCTGAAGGCGATAGTGCTCGTCGAAATTTTGATACCACCTTATTTCGTTTACGTAAACTTTTAAACCATGATCAAGCTCTGGTATTAAAAGAAGGTTTGCTAAGTTTGGATTCATCCTATGTTTGGGCAGATAATTGGGCCTTGGAAAGACTACTGAGTCAGTTGGAAAGATATGAAAAAAGTGCAGACAAAAGTCAAATTCTAATCCTTCAAGAAAAGTTATTTCTTTTATACAAAGGTGATTTTTTAAGTGTTGAAGCGGACCGTTCGTGGTCGATCGTATTAAAAGAACGTTTGCGTAACCGCATGTTGAAGTGCCTGTTGCAACTAGGTAATTTCTGGCAAGAACAAAAACAATTTGATCAAGCGGAAAAGTGTTATGAAAAAGGCTTAACACTGAACCCGTTGCACGAGCAGTTTTATCAACAGTTAATGCAAATGCATGTTAATCAGGGGAATAATGCGCAGATGGCAGCAACTTATGAGCAATGTCGTAAGATATTATCCACCACGCTGGGGGTGATGCCGTCTGAACAAACCACCGTAATTTATCAGAATCTGGAAAATTTATAACAAGGTAAGTTTTATGCGTGAAATATTTGAACAATTTCTTAAAGCAATTGAAGCCAAAGATGCACCGGTAGCTTTTTCGCTTTTAACCGACGATGTAGAATTATTTGATCCCCATTACCCTGTGCAAGATATGCGAGGAATAGAAGAGGTTAAGGAGGGATTGACCTGGGGTTTGAAAAGTTTGAAAAGCATGAGCTTCACCATACGACACTGTAGTGAAAACTCAACGTCTTCGTTGGCTTTTTTTGAAGCTGATTGTTTACATGTATTACCGAACAATAAGCCAATTAAATTTCCGCAAGTATTTGTTGTGGAATATCGAGAGCAAAAAATTAAAGCTATTCGTGCTTACGAGCCATTTGGTCCGCATGGATTTGTGGGTTTCATGTTAAAGCTTAATCGATTTATTTGGCGTTTGACGCATAAATAGATTAATGATGGAATCCCCTAAAAATAGAAAACCCGTTCAGCAATTAGCAAAACTTAGTCGTCCTCAACTGAGAAGTGTTTATTCGCGTACACGATTATTTGAACAACTGGATAATAGCCGGCCTATCACATGGATTACTGCACCGCCAGGTTCTGGTAAAACGACGTTGGTATCTTCCTATCTAGAGAGTCGAAAATTGACTACGTTATGGTATCAGATAGATCTACGCGATGAGGATGCGCCAACCTTATTTCATTACCTCGCTTTGGCGGTTAAACAAAATTGGCCGCGCACCCGTCAAACCTTTCCTGCACTATCGCCAGAGTATAATCTTGGTCTGGAAGTCTTCACTTTAAATTATTTTGAGAAACTCTATGGTTTGTTTAAGAAACCCGGTGTTTTAGTTTTTGATAATTATCAAGAATTGAATAATGACTCGGTAACTCACCAGTTGTTGGCCAAAGCGCTTGAGTACATTCCGCCACATCTTAAAGTGATCGTGATATCTCGAAGTGCTGTTCATGAGCGATATTTGCGATTAAAGCTTAACAATCAACTCACAGAAATCACTCGACAGGCGTTGGCACTTGATCTAGAAGAGGCGCAAGGCATTGTAAAGTTACATGCGGTAAATACAACTAAGTTGGAAAATTCCGCGCACATTTTAAAACAAACTCGTGGTTGGGCTGCGGGTTTTGTTTTAGCACTGGAAAGTCTCAATCAAAATACGCTGAAGATTGATCAGATAGATAATTTAACGTTAACTGATGTCTTTAATTATTTTGCAGGCGAAATATTTTCACAGCTTAATAAGGAAACGCAAGAGCAGCTATTATACAGCGCCTTTTTACCCAAAATAACGTCAGAACAATTAGCTGAGTTAAGTCAGCACAAAAATGATAGTTTGCTTGAGGATCTTGCGCAGCGGAATTATTTTACGGTTAGCCATCCAGGGCAGCCTACCATTTATGAGTTTCATCCTTTGTTTCGAGAATTTTTGGTAAATCAAACAGAGAAATATTGGGATAAGACGAAAATTCATCAAGTTAAATTAACATCTGCCCAGCTTTTACAAGATAGTTTAAAAATTGAAGATGCCATCACGTTATATATTGATTTACAGCAGTGGTTAAGTGCAGCAGCGCTTTTGGAAGTTCAGTCGCAAGCATTTATTGATGAGGGTCGACAAGGTTTATTAGGGCAATGGTTATTGCTTTGTTCCGAAAACCTAACTGAATCTCGACCGTGGATAAGTTATTGGTTAGCACGATGTCAGTTGCTGAAAAATCCCTATCAAGGTATAGAAACCTTTATCCTAGCTTATACCGGTTTCGAAACCAGCAATAATACGCGAGGTTTATTACTTGCCTGGGCTGGAGCTGTTGACGCGATCTGTCTGGCACAGCAAGATTTTTCCACACTTGATCCCTGGTTAGTGAAACTCGAAAATATTATTTCAAAAAACGCCTGGCCAAATCAGGAATTAAAAGCACAAATCATTGCCAGTTCCCTGTTTGCAATTAGCTGGTATGCCCCCACTCATAAACTCGCTCAATTAATAGTGCAACAAGCTCAAGAGTTAGTAAAAACCCCCTTGAGTTCGTCGCTGCGCGCACAGCTGTTGATGCACTTGAATACGTTTAACTGGTTTGCTGGAAAAATAAAATATGTCGTTATGTCTGGGCAGCAGTTGAATGCGTTAAAAGATGGGGAAGATATCGGTCCTTTAGAAAAACTATATATAATGTCAACAATGGCAATTGTTTCATTCAATCAGGGAAAAATTGGATACGTCAAACAGCAATCAGAGGAAGCGCTTGCTCTCGCTAAAGAAACGGGTATTTACGTCATGGATGCCAGATCGTATATCGCATCGATTTATGCAACGTTGATAAATGGTGATGATAAGCAAGTTGAATTATTATTACATAAGTTGGAAGAAGTACTTGCGGTGCGCTCGAACAATCTTGAGTTGGCACGTTATTACGCACTGCAGTCCTGGTACGCCCTTAAAGTGGGAGAGTATACCATTGCGGCTTCCCATGCGGAAAATGGCTTTAATTTAGCTAAACAAGTTGGCGCTCCATCAGGGCAGTTTTATTGCAGTATTGGAAGGGCGATTTGCCAAATAGAATTAGCAGATTACAATGGTGCAAAACAAGAATTGGCGCTGGCCGCAAAAATCAATGCGTCAAGCAGTGAAAGTTTTAATTTTATATTCCATATAACCTCAGCTCATTTATATTATTGTTTAAATGAGTTGCCAACAGTCATTCAACATATGAACGCTGCAATCGATTTAAGCCGAGCTGGAATGGTTTTGTGTTTTTTCTGGCGGTCGGAAGTGATGACAAAATTGTTTACTGTCATGTTAGAAAATCGTTGCCAGGTGTCATACATTCAGCAATGGATTAAGCGTTCCCACCTCATTGCAGAAAAACCACCATTGCATCTGGATAATTGGCCTTATCCGATAAAAATATTCACTTTAGGGCGGTTTAGTTTATTGATTGATGACGAGCCTCAAGCCTTCACGGCAAAATCAGCGCAAAAACCTATGGAACTTTTAAAGTGTCTTATCGCATTTGGTGGACGTCAGGTGAGTCAGGAGAATATTACTGAAGCTTTATGGCCAGATGCTGAAGGTGATAGTGCACGTCGAAATTTGGATACCACTTTATTTCGCTTGCGCAAGCTTTTAAAACACGAACAAGCCTTGGTATTAAAAGAAGGTTTGCTGAGTTTGAATTCCAAATACATTTGGGTAGATAATTGGGCTGCAGAGCGGTTATTGAGTCAGCTGGAAGATCTACTACACAGGACTGATATTAACAAAATTGAAGCATTACAACATAAGTTAATTACTTTCTATAATGGTGATTTTCTTGGTTTTGAAACTGATCGTCCTTGGTCGATAGTACAGAAAGAACGATTGTGCAATCGAATGTTGAAAGGCCTGTTGCAACTTGGGGCTTTCTGGCAAGCGCAAGATCATTTTGAACACGCAGAAATATGCTATAAAAAAGGCCTAACGTTAGATCCGTTACATGAGCCATTTTATCAGCAATTAATTCAATTGAATCTTGCGCAAGACAAAAAATCCCAAGCCGCATCAACGTATGAACAGTGTCGTAAAATGTTATCGACACAACTTGGTGTTATGCCCTCTGAAGAAACAATGCGCCTGTACAATCAAATAAAGAATAAAATCTAGTTGTTAATTTCAAAATCCACTGCCTCATGAGGTGGGTTTCGTTTGTCCCAAACTCCCGATCAAATAGTATTCTCTAATCAAAATACTGCGAAATAGTAAATTGCGCATTTTTTCTGAATGTTTTAAGTCACTCTTTTCTCCAGTGTAACTGATTGAATTATCGGGAATTAAAATAAGCGCCATTTTGTAAGATCGAAGTAAGAGCCGTTGTCTTACTCTAGTCTCAATTAAAACAGATCACAAAATTGACAAAGATTGTCTTATTTATAAAGGCGAAAATTATGCTAAGTGTTGTGGTTCGCATATACAGAATTGAAGAAAAAAACAGAAAATTAATCGGCACTGCACAAGCTGTTAATAGCGACCAAATATTTTCATTCTCAGATATGAATGAGCTTTGGTTTATATTGTATTCGCAATTTAATAGTGCAGAACAAGCGGTGAATATTTTGTTTGATGAACCCTGATTGAATGAATATAAGTGTCACTACCAGCATACGAGTCCTAATCAAAATTGAGTTATTGTTAAAGTCACTCAACAATGCTCCGCCTTAAGTATTTTTACCGGAAAATAGGAATAGTAGATATACTATGAAAAGAGAAATATTGTTGAAAGTTGTGATATTACTTTGCCCGCTAGCGTTGATGGCAATTACAAATGGTCAAGCAACAGAAAGAGCAGATGGAATGCGTTTTGTTGCTGATGTCCCTGGTCAATTCAGAGGACTCACGCGTTATGCTGATCCGCTCGGGTTTCACCTTGGCAACTCACCAAATCCCAGTGATTGCAGACATTATCAGGGATTGGCGCGAGTTGATGGCGAAGATGGTACTCCCTTTTTCATGGTCTCACGCAGTGGCAATACGCCGGACCTCACTTCACTTGGTTTTGTCAATGAAGCATTGTGTAATGATTCATATGATGAAACTTACAATGGGCATTTAATTATTTTTAAAGCGGAATCCCGTGATAAAAATGGTGAACGACTGCGAAGTAATCGTTTAAGTCAGGGGGAAAGTGTTAGTAATACCCGATCACCCTGGGGAGATGTTGCGTCAAAATACTACACCGTTGTTGGCGGCGATCCTGATGATCCGGATTCGAGCAAACATCCGGGTTTGATTCCTGGTAATGGCCCAGATGGACAGTTACCACGTGTCTATCAACACCCCGGTGGAATGCAGGCCATTGGTAATATGTTGGCACTTGCTGCGGATGGTCCCCGTGGTATCTATGCTCCATGTCTATATGACGACTATCCACATGGTATCCCAATGTTTGAATCATTGTGTTACTCGAATTATGACTTCGCAACTGATCCATCGATAGTGATGTTTTTCGACGTGAGTGATCCGGAAAACCCAGTTTTCAAGAGCCAGTTTGTGCCAGTGGATGAATCTGGTAGACGCCTTTTAAATGCTGATGGACTAGGCGTTACAGCACTGCCTGACGATCGATATTTGTTGGTGGTTACAAGTGGTTTTGAAGATGATGCATATCATTTTTATCGGTCGACGTTGGGTGATCTTTCCAGTCCTGCCTTATCATGGGAATATGTAGGAAATGCGCCAGCCCCCTCTACTGGCGACAACATTAATCAATCTTTAAACTTTGTGCGACAAGGCAATATCAACGGGCACCTATATCTTGCTGGTGCTCGTGGCCATATTACGGTAGGCCCGCTTTATCACAATCAAGATCGTATCGGGCTTTATGAAGTAAAATGTGCAACACCTGCTTGCGCGCCAGGAGATCAGGTCACCTTAATCGAAGAGGTTAGTAGCAAATTACTCACTCCGTCTCCGAGTATTGGTGGTGACTTAGTTGCAAATCTTGCAGCGGCTTCTGGTTTTTACGTCAGTCCAAGCGGCGAATTACTCTTTTATGCGACTACCCATGATAATGATGGCATTGGTGGAATGGTTCAAATGGGTGAGTGGCGGCATAGAGATGTTGTACGGCATAGATCCACCCTATTACCTGGTATTGAGCTAGGCGAGCCGACCGAAGTGGATGAAGGCAGCAGCGTGAATTTGTTCGGCTCAACGAGTCTACCGATTACCAAAGCTTGGATCCAACCTATTGGCGACCAGCTCCCCAGTGGGACGATCATAACCATTCCAGGTAACAATCCGATCCCTCTTATATATCCCTATGGCGGATATTATCCGGTGGTTGATTTCGATGATTATGCGCTAGATGATTTTGATGATTTTAAAAAGTTTCCTTTTCGAAATTTACCCGATTTCTATAATGTTAGTGGCAAGGCCCACTCCTGGTCTTGGTACGCACCTGTCGGTTGTACGATACAAGCTCTAGATGAGGATGGAAATGTGTTGCGCACGCTTGTAGGAAACGGCAACAAGCATCGTGATAGTAATTTAAGTCAAATTCTGAATGATGCCGGAACCGATAATATTGATTTGAAAATCAATAGCGTCAGGTTTCTTAATGATTGTAATCAATATTACAATACGTCGGTTTCCTTGCAATGGGATCTCGATAGGGATGGTAGTTACGAAACAACAGGGGAAACGGTTTCTTTCAGTGCAGAATTAATTGATGGCCCAGCCACTATCACAATTCCTGCTCAGGCGCAGCATCCGACCGGTGGAACACCGAATAAGACAACGACTTCTGTCACTGTTGTAAATGTTGCACCAAACATTGGTCAGTTTCGTTTGACTAATGAAACCGGTCAGTTGATTAATGATGATATCCCTTTTGTGTTGATCAATCAGCAGTTGACTGCCAGCGGCGAGTTTAGCGACCCAGGTGTGCTTGACCATCAAACGGCAACGTTGGATTGGGGTGATGGATTTGTTGACTTTCATAATATATTCACTACTTATGATGATGCCTATGGTGATGGTGAAGGGTTGTTATCACACAATCATCGTTACACTACACCCGGTTCGTATTCAATTGAGCTTGCAGTATCCGATGATGATAGTGGTTTAGATACTCATGTTTCATCTATTACGGTATTAACTCCCGAGGAAGCGGTAGAAAGTATTATTGGCTTGTTGGATACAATCATTTCAAATACCGCAAATAACAAAATTCGCCGTAATCTTGAAAAAGCACGTAAGGCTTTGGCCGGCAGTTCTGCCAAGAGTAATAATGGCGCGTTAAAGAAAATTGCTGTGGGCAAAAACAAGGCTGCAACCGCCTTTTTTCACCAGGCAATTAACAGGATGGAAAAAGCTGGGGTAAATAATACAGACGTCGCGACACTTATCACATTGTTGGATCAAGTGATTATTGCTTTGGCTGCAGGAGAGTAATTAGAGTTTTTTAAGATTTTGTTTTGCACGGATGATCATAATAGTAGTAAGTCTGCACTTGATATTTTTATTGATAAAATATAAAAAATTATATTGATCAGGCGAGATGTGGCTTTTTTTTTGGTTTTCTCTGCTACTAGTTAACTATCAGTCGCAAGGAGCATTTTCTGTTGTTTAGAATTTAAGAATTGGGTTTAGCTAAACCAACGAAATAAGAGCGAATAAATATGTTGTTTTCATCACCACGTAAAAACCAGTATCTTGGTTTAAGCATCGCATTCATCGGCGCTGTGTCAGTAATTAGTTGCAGCTCAGTTGGCTATGGCGAGTGGTTCCATTCGCCGGGGAAAATAAATTCCGGCCATCAAAATACCCGTTGTGAGTATTGTCATAGAGAGTCAATCGGAAATTTTCGGCAACAGATTCAGGCAAGCTTAAAATATGTAGAATACGCTGTTGTATTCCGATAGAAGTTTATAATAACGAATCCGAAAGTGGTTCATGCAACTTTAATTCATCACGCTGTTTTTGAACATAATCTTCTAGTTGTCGATTAGCTGCGTGGAATGCGTCACGAATTGCAATATTGACATCTTCATGGGAGTGATGTTCGCTGGGTGACCGATTAATAATTAATACCTGTCCAGTCAAGCTTATGTCAATACGAACATGGTATAAATTACCTTTATGATGATGTTTGTGAGGCGCTTCAACGACCACTTTGAAAGCGATAATATGTTTAGAAAAACGATCAAGTTTTTCAGTTTTACTTCGAACGGCTTGCTCCAATGTTTCTAACGGGTCCATGTGGCGAAAACAAAGCTCTAATGGTATTGTCATTTGCTTTTCCTCCGTATAAGTTTAGTTTTACGTGTTATTGATGTACTTTTAAAAGAACGCACCATGGCAATGTGGGATTAAACCAGAGGAAGTGTTCCTCTCCTGGTGATATCAGTGATTAGTCTCATAAATACTATCTAAACAAAGATTAATACCACACTCTTATTGTAACTCAATCATCATAATAGTAGTCACTAAAATACCAATATGAATAGTTATTTAACCGCTAATTAGTTCAGTTGATTGTAGGAATACTTATACCTGCCGAGATTGGGTAGTTACGTAATTTGTTGCCGGATTGTATTTTAGATAAGAATAATTTTCCGACGGGTAAAACAGTAAATCCACTCAATAGTCCGTCAAACACTGGAAAAAAATGCCTACGAATCAAATAACGAAATAATGGAATTCATTCATGCTAATATTTAGCACCAATATTCAAGGGTAATGGAAAACATTAAGGTAAAGGAACATGAAAAAATCAATTGTCAACTTGGAAGATATTGAGTTAATGCCGCGAGCACCTTCATTCGCTGCCACTGGTGATGCTGCTGAGCGCTATGATGCAAAGATGGGTATGGTAGCGCAGGTAATTGGAGCGCAGAAGCTGGGATACAATATTACATCTGTTCCACCTGGCAAACGTGCATTTCCATTTCATAATCATCGAATAAATGAAGAAATGTTTTTGATCCTCGATGGCTCGGGAGAAGTTCGTATTGGTGATCAAGTACACGCTGTTCGAGTAAACGATATCATTGCTTGTCCAGCGGGTGATGAAAATACAGCTCACCAAATCATTAATACCGGAGATGTCGATTTAAAATATTTAGCAGTCAGTACCAAGTTGTCACCAGAGATCGTTGACTATCCTGACTCGGGGAAGTTTGGCGTTCTTGCAGATTACCCAGCTGACGCAAACGGTAAACCTCAACGGTTCATGTACGTCGGTCGCTGTGAAGAAAGTAAAGATTATTGGGAGGGAGAATGATTTAGACTAACAGCCAGGCGTACTCCCGTTCAAGGAATTTAACATATCTTATTGATAATATGGGGATTTAGCTGTATTTGGAATTGAGGGAGATTAAAGGATTTGTTTGTGCTGTTGTAATAGCAACATATTATGCTATAATTACAACATCCCTTAAAGCAGGAAACGTTATGTCTGCAATCGAACCATTTGAGGACCGACAAGCCGATCGGTCTGAGTTAGCCAAAATGTTGATGACGTTATTTTCTCATTGGCAACTGACCTCTGAAGAACAATTGGCTCTGCTAGGGCTCTCTACTAAAAATCGAAGTGTTTTGGCGCGTTATCGCAAGGGTGACCCATTAGCGCCGAACCGTGATCTTCTCGAACGAGCCGGTATTCTGCTCAGTATTCACAAATCTCTTCGAATACTCTTCCCTAAAAATCGCGATTTGGCCTATGCCTGGATGAAGCAACACAACAAGGCATTTGATGGTTCAACACCGGTTGATGCAATTAAGGAGTGGGGCTTTACAGGTTTACTAATGGTGCGATCGTATTTAGACAAAGCGAGAGGGCGGTGATTGATGTTTTTTTTAACGGCGTTACATTAAAAGAATGCCACTCAGATATACATAGAAACATCGCTTCTTTACGTGAGACAGAAAATCTATTTGATGATTTAACTGACGCTCCACAAGGTTGGCAAGCCGCCACAGAACTGGAAATTCTGACTAAGCCTCATACCTATTTATCTAATCAACCAATAATAGATCGTCCTTTTGAAGAAGCAGATTATTGCGAAGCTATTACTTATCCCTTTGACAATTGGTCAGCGAGTCGCTACTCAGATGGCAGTTATGGTGTCTGGTATGGTGCAAAAACCTTAGAAACTACGATATATGAAACGGCTTATCATTGGCGTCACGGTTTGCTTAAAGATGTCGGTTGGGAAAATATTGATGACGTAGTTATTCAACGAAAGGTGTATTTCGTACGTTGTGATTCTAGCCTGTTAAATTTTATTCCAAAACTTGATTTATTCCCTGAATTGATAAACCCTAACAGTTATCATTTCACGCAACAAATAGGCGCCCGTATCCATCATGAGGGGCATCCTGGATTGCTTAGTCAATCTGCGCGGTGTGAAGGAAATGTCTATGCCATTTTTAATAAACAAATACTCTCTAATCCACGGCAGCAGTGTTATTTAAGCTATCGTATAGACGCAGAGAATATAGTGATTGAAAGACAACCTAATGAAATTATTCTTACAATAAAATCTTGATTAAATAATGTCTGCGGCTAATCAACTACCAAATAATACTAATGACGCTGTTGGAAGTTGAGTAAACTCTCGATTGAATTTTTATTATTCTGAACGATAATTGATCTTTTAAAAAATAAGGTACTTAAGTCGTTTGGGATTATAATGGTCTTTTTCATTACTGAAACCAAGGACACATCATGGACCCTATGCTGGAAGACGTTTTAAATTCATTGTTTGGATTTTGGATTGGTTTTGCCATTGTCGTCATTATTCTATTAAAAACTTCCATTAAATTTGTTCCTCAAAATCGGGCTTATGTCATTGAGCGTTTCGGGAAATTTCATTCTACCAAGATAGCAGGCTTAAATTTTATCATGCCGTTTATTGATAAGGTCGGATACGACCGCACATTGAAAGAGCAGGCCATCGATGTGCCTAGCCAAAGTGCGATTACAAAAGACAACATTGGGCTAACTGTTGATGGTGTTTTATATATTAAAGTGCTTGATCCCTACAAGGCCAGTTACGGTGTGGAAAATTATGCTTTTGCTGTTACCCAATTGGCGCAAACCACCATGCGGTCGGAAATTGGTAAAATGGATTTGGACAAAACGTTTGAAGAACGCGACACCCTAAATGTTGCCATTGTGAATGCAATCAATGAGGCAGCAGAGCCTTGGGGTGTACAAGTGTTACGGTATGAAATTTCTGATATCGTGCCACCACGCAGTGTTCTCGAAGCCATGGAACGACAAATGAAAGCAGAACGTGACAAACGTGCGACCATATTAGAATCTGAAGGCGAACGACAATCTTCCATAAACATGGCTGAAGGGGATAAAAGAGCAAAAGTACTTGCAGCCGAAGCAGACAAAGAACAACAAATCTTACAAGCTGAAGGTGAGGCGAGAGCCATAGAAATGGTTGCCGAAGCGAAAGCCAAGGCGCTGCGAACTATCGGTGAAGCAGCTGCAACTGCTCAAGGACAAAAAGCTGTCCAATTAGATTTGGCAACTTTAGCCATTGATGCCAAGAAAGCCATTGCAAAAGATTCTACGGTAGTTCTGATGGATGGAAAATCCAATGAAACAGGCTCAGTTGTCGCAGAAGCGGTTGCTGTTGTTACGGCAATGAATGAGTCCAAGGCATTTGAATCCCGACAATCTTAATTTGAGGTTTTGAAAATGGAATATTTTGCTGAACATCAACATGCAGGCTGGTTTACTTTGGGCTTTTTGCTACTTGGTGTTGAGATGTTAGTGCTGGGCTTCGCGACAGGATTCGTTCTCTTTATTGGACTCGCTGCCATCTTGACAGGGACTTTGATTTGGATGGAGCTCATTCCACACACATGGTTAGCGGGTGTTGCCTGTTTCGGTATCAGTTCGGCTGTGATTTCTGTCCTTTTATACAAACCGCTTAAAATGTTGCAATCTGATGAAACCAATGTTGAAAAAGATACCAGCAGCGACATGATCGGATTGGAGTTTCGATTAGAGCAAGATATTTCTATCACTCAGCCGGGGATAAAACGTTATTCTGGTATCGAGTGGAAAATAGAAATTGACAAGAGTGTGGCGCAAAACGAATTAAATGCAGGAACTTTGGTATCTGTGGTTTCAGTTGATGTCGCGTTGCTGCGTATTAAACCGGTATAAAAATTAAGGCTAAAGTTTATTATTATGGAAAATAATGACAGCAATACGATAGCAATTTTGTTTTTTGCTATTTTCGGTATCGCCTTTTTTGTTGGGCTATATTACGAAATGCGACGACATGGCGCTCTTAAAGAATTGGCAGAAAAATTAGGACTCGGATTTGAAAAGAAATCGACTCTCGATACCCTTAAAAATATAGAGAATCTAGAATTATTTAATTCAGGTTATGCTCGACGAATTAAAAATAAACTATTTAGCTCCAATAGCCAAATGGAGGAAATGATTTTCGGCTATGAATATGTATCGGGGGCAGGTAGAAATTCATCAAAATCTCATCAAACCGTGGTTTATTTTCATGACAGCGATTTAATACTTCCACACTTCAAACTCAATCCCGAAAATATTTTTCACAAAATTGGTGACGCTTTTGGATACAAAGATATCGACTTTGACGAGCAACCAGCGTTTTCAAAAAAATACTTTTTAAAAGGCCAAGATGAACGGGCGATTCGTAAAGTGTTTAATACCCTGGTTATAAACTGGTGCATGGAACATTCTGGCATCACCATTGAGTGCAATGGTAACAGTCTCGTTATTTACCACAAATCAAAACGGGTTTCAGTAAAAGAAATGCAATCGTTTTTTAACGATGCCAAAATGCTCTTCAAAATGTTGCCGAAACACGTTGAATGAGGATCTGAAAAGATCATTTTCAAATCCTCACAATTATATAACTTAGCGTTAACATCAATCGTCTAATGAGAGCGATATACGATCTCTACTGGATGAGGATTGAGTAACGCTTGCTTACCAGTGTGGCTGTGCATACTCACCATTTCTAGGCTTTCGCAGTCGGGGCATTTCACACTATTAAATCGGATAATGTGATAAATGGTCCAGGCGAGAGGCACTAAAAGTAATGGTAGTAATTGGGACATACCTGCTAGAAAGCCGAAATACAACCAAATGACAGCATCAACAGAAAAGCTTGATTTGGCTTGTGGGATTGGTTTTCCAATAAAGCCACATTCAGTGCAGATTTTATATTTCATGACTTTTCTCCCGTGTTAATAAATCTCTATTTCATCTCCAGTATAGTCTTATACGCTTAAACATGACACACTTAGAACATTAAAAGATCTTATTAAGTACTTAATTTTCTTATGAAAATCTTGAGAGCAATGGTGGGGTATTGAGAGAATTATTCTAATTCCAGCCAGTATTGTTAGCTGGAATTATTGCACAACACACAAAGCCTAATTGGCTGTGGTTACTGAATGTTGCTTGCTAGTGCGTTTGCGATATTTAAAATTAATAATAATGATAGGGTAAAGGTGAGAGCAAGTAGAAGTTTATTTTTCATTAATTTCCCTCGGCAAATAAATCGTGAATTACAGTGTGGTGTGAAAACGACACTTTAGCGATTTTTCCTGAATCTCACATGAGAAAAACGAGAGCAGATAATTAGTACAAATAAAAACCATAATACAAAAGCGACTAAGACATAATTTTATGGTAAGCCTAAATATGAACAACCAAAAGCTAGAAAAAGTTTTTAAACAACTTGGCAACAAAGAAGTTGCAAATCATTCACAACGATTTTTTAAAACCGGAAAGGGCGAATATGGGGAAGGGGATATATTTCTCGGTATCCGAGTACCCGTTGTCCGTAAATTGGTGAAAGAATATCTCGCATTGCCGCTTGAAGAAATTCCAAACATTCTTCAATCCCAATATCATGAAATGCGATTGTTCGCTGTCATACTGATGACTGAAAAATATAAAAAGGCAGATGAAAAAACAAAAAAAGCCATTTACCAGCTTTATATATCTAACTTGGATTTTGTAAACAACTGGGATATTGTTGATGCCTCTGCCCACAAAATCGTGGGACCCTATTTAATGAATAAGGATAGAAAACCGCTCTATAAGTTGGCAAAATCAAATAATATTTGGCGCCGGAGAGTGTCTGTCATATCCACCTTTCACTTCATCGATAACGGTCAATTTGATGACGCATTAAACATAAGTTTATTGCTGATTAATGACACACATGATCTGATACATAAGGCCACCGGCTGGGTGTTAAGGGAAGTCGGAAAAAAAAATAATAAAGTGGAAGAAGAATTTCTAATCTCTAATTATAAAAATATGCCACGTACAATGTTACGATATGCCATTGAAAAGTTTCCTGAGAAAAAACGTAAGGCGTATTTACATGGAAAAGTATAAAACGTGTTTCATATCTTGCATTTTATGGATTTTATTGTGGCACAGCTTACCTGTAAATTCAGAGCCTAGCGCAAAAGATATCATTCAAGCCGCAATTGATTACTATCGAGATGAATCTTCCTTTTCCGTTGCAGAAATGACCATACATCGTCCCGATTGGGAACGGACCATGAAAATGCAGGTATGGACACAAGGTATTGATAAATCGTTAGTGAGAATCATTGCTCCCAAAAAAGATAAAGGAAATGGCAATCTGGTAATCGGCGATGATATGTGGAGTTTCACCCCGAAAATAAATCGTGTTATTAAAATTCCCGCGAGTATGGCTCATCAAGGTTGGATGGGATCTGATTTTTCCAATAATGATGTTGCAAAAGCTGACGACTTAATCGAAAAATTTACGCATAGAATTCTTGATACCCAACATCATGACAATAAGATTTTGTACATCATAGAATCCATACCTCATGAAGACGCGCCGGTAGTTTGGGGTAAAGAAATCGTTAAAGTTCGAGAAGACTTTCTTATGATCGCGCAGGAATTTTATGATCAAGATAATCAATTAGTCAAAACCTTGAGTACCAGCGATATAAAGATGATGTCCGGTAAATTAACGGTGGCTACTCAACGTATGCAAAAGGTGGACAAACCCAATGAGTGGACGGAGTTTCATATCTTAGAAGCTGACTACGGTGTGCAGATACCCGATCGATATTTTACTTTATCGCATTTACGTAATCCCAGGCGTTAATTGATCTTATGAACACGACCTTCCGTTTTGCGTGGCGTAATATTTGGCGCCATCCACGTCGCACGATCTTAACCATGATCGCTATCGGTTTTGGTTGTGCTTTACTCGTATTTAGCATCGGATTTCAATTGGGGCAATACGATCTGATGATTGCCAATTCCGTAAAGATATTTGAAGGATTAATCCAGGTACAGAAAAAGGGATATTTTGAAGATTCAAAAATGCGCTCCAGTATTCCTGACATACAAACACTGACGGAAAGGTTGAGAAAACAAACAGGAATAATGGATATTTCTCCGCGGGCCAATGGATTTGCTTTGGTCTCATCGGAAACGCGGACATATGGCACTATGATAATTGGCGTGGATCCAAAGTATGAAGACAAGGTGTCAATCATACCCGGCTTGGTCAAAGAAGGACGTTATCTCGCTCAAGAAGATGCGAACGAGGTAGTGATTGGAAAAAGTCTTGCCAAAAATATGAAGCTCTCCATCGGTGATGAGATTACCTTGATGGGTAATGGTCGCGATGGATCAATTGCTGCCACCATATTACCCGTGGTAGGTATATTCGAGTCGGGTTCCAAGGATTTGGATAGAAACATCATTGAAATGCCATTAGCCACGTTTCAAGATACCTTCTCTATGGAAGGACATGGCCATTCCATTGTCATCTACCACAAGGATGCGAAGTTGGTGAATGAATTGCAAAAAACTGTGCTGCAACTAGTGGAAGACCAGGAAACATTAACAGCGTTGCGATGGGATCAATTACAACCCGGTTTAAAAGAAGCAATTGAATTGGATTATTCCTCAGGCTGGTTTACGTATATTGTATTGGTAGTCATTATCGTCTTTAGCATAATGAATACTTTTTTGATGTCTGTTATGGAGCGTACACGAGAGTTCGGCATCATGTTGGCGCTGGGTTATAAAGCCTTAAACATTGGAAAGCTCGTTATGTTAGAGGCATGCTTATTAACCATCGTTGCTGTTTTTATCGGTACACTTCTCGGTGTGGCGATTAACTACTATTTTTACGTCCATGGCTTAACATTAAGTGGCATGGAAGAAATTGCTCAAATGTACAATATGCCATCCACTATAACGCCACAAATTTCCTTTGAAAGTATTGTCATTGGTCCTCTCATTATTTTTTTTAGTACCATACTGTCTGCACTCTATCCTGCGCTGAGAATTCGATTACTTCAACCCATAGAAGCGATGAGGCGCGTCTAGTGCAAGGTTTATTACTCCTATTATCACTCGCTTCGCGAAACCTGTGGCGTAATAGACGTCGAACCTTAGTGATCTTATTTGCCATGGTTTTAGGTGTTTGGGCAATGATTGTTATGGCAGCGTTCATGCGTGGTATTAGCGATAAAATGCTGTCTGATGGCATTCAAAACCTGACGGGACATATTCAAATTCATGCTGTCGATTATCTGGACGACCCGGTAATTAACAATTCCATGAGTCGCACCGAATCATTAATAAAAGTTTTAACCTCCAACCCAAATATTACACATTTTACAGCGCGTATCAGAGTTCCAGCAGTAATGGCTAGTGAACAAGATACCGTTGGTTTGGTATTAGTGGGCATAAATCCAGAAAAAGAAATAAAGCTCTCCTTTTTAAAATCTTCCTTATCTGATGGACGTTATTTTAAAAATGCCAGTGATAAAGGTGTCATTATTGGGAAAAAGTTAGCAGAAAAATTGGAAACACGCGTTGGCAAGCGCGTGGTTATTATGTCTCAAAATATGGATAATGATATTGCCGACCGCGGTTTTCGGGTCATTGGTTTGTTCGACGCGGAAACGGATGCCATGGAAAAAGGTTTTGCCTTTGTCACCATACAATCTGCAATATCATTACTAAAAGTTACGGAGGAAATCTCAGAAATTGCAATTGCTTTGGATGATATTGATAAAGTTGATCAGACGGTTAATCAGTTAAAAGCAGCCTTGCCGAAGGTCGATGTTAAAGCCTGGTATGAAGTAGAACCTATGATCAAAATGATCACAGACTTGTATAATAGTGTTGGCATAATATGGCATTTAATCGTCTTTATGGCCATGGGATTTGGAATCGTTAATACGCTATTAATGGCGGTGTTTGAACGTACCCATGAGTTTGGTTTATTTCAGGCCTTAGGTCTCAAACCGAGATTCATTTTAATACAAGTTTGGTTAGAGGCAATTTTGCTATTGGTGTTGGGGTTGATCGTAGGTAATTTTATTTCCTGGCTCACGGTACTAGCGACCGGTGATGGGATCGATATGGCGCAGTTTGCCGAAGGCATGCAATTGGCTGGAATGGGAAATGTCATCCCATTTCTTATCGTATCCGAAGATTTAATATTAGCAAACCTAGTTGTTATTGTATTGGGATTATTGACCGGATTGTATCCAGCCTGGCGAGCTTCGAGACTTGTACCGGCTGATGCGATTACACGGGTTTAATATTGTTTAGGATTTGACGAGTTACTAGCTACGATAGATTGTTTTTTAGCGAGGTTTCAAACTTGTTGTTAAATTCCAGAGAAATAATTGGTTTTACCTGGGTTGCGTTGCACTTCACCCAGGCTACGAAATATTGTATTTAGTAAAAGAATTGTAGCCTGGGTGAAGCTAGCGTAACCCAGGAAGAAAATCCTAGGGTATCCAAAAGATCTTCCCCATTAAACCTAGGTTGCCATAAAAGTGATAAACACGTTGTGAATTATTCAGCGTTTATAAATCTATAAATTAGGAAACCAAAATGTCAATTGTTGTCAGCTGTAAGCAAGTTGTCAAAACCTATTTACAAGGTGAACTTTCAGTTCACGCACTATCAGATGTCAGTCTTGATGTAACAAAAGGGGATTTCATTTGTTTATCGGGTCCATCAGGCTCAGGAAAAAGTACATTACTCAACATGATAGGCGGTTTGGACTCTCCGACGTCCGGCGAAATAATTGTTGATGGTGAACATATTGAGAATATGCAAAAAGGGCAGCTTGCCGAAATGCGTTTATCAAAAATCGGATTTGTTTTCCAGGCTTATAACCTTATTCCAGTTTTATCAGCACAGGAAAATGTAGAAATGGTTATGCAAATGCAGGGAGTTTCGAAAACTCAAAGGGAAACTGAGTCTATGAACATTCTTAATGAAGTTGGCCTAAAAGGTTTAGAATCCAGAAGACCTGCCGCATTATCTGGCGGCCAACAACAACGTGTTGCCGTGGCACGTGCGATAGTATCCCGACCCAGTCTGGTATTAGCAGATGAACCTACCGCTAATCTTGATTCTCACACAGCGAAAAAACTACTAGATCTTATGCTTTCGATGAATCAACAACATGATATTACTTTTATTATTTCCACTCATGATCCCATGGTGATGGAAATGTCAAAAAGATTAATACGCTTACATGATGGCAAAATCATAAGCAATGAATCGAGCGAAATTAGTGCTTAAATTTCCAATTTCTCTTTTGCTATGGCTAGCAATTTTCAATGCCTATGCATCAGATTGGGAGTACTCCGGCAATATAAAACTATTAAGCAATGCAACACTCTTTAAAGAAAATGATATTGCCACGCTCAATGATAAAAAGCTCCAATATTCGACCAGTATAGCGACTCGTTTAATGACAAACTATCAGAAAAGGGCGTTTTCGTTTGAACTTCATTACGATTTAATTTCCCAATACTCAACTTACAATAGCGACATATCAAATACCTTTGATGATCAATATATCGATTTGGATAAATCAATTTATGAAAATAATAATTTTCTACTGAAAAATAGAATAGACCGACTCATTTTAAGTTATGTTGATAAGAGCTGGGTATTCCATATGGGAAGGCAAGCAATAAGCTGGGGAAACGGTTTTTTGTTTAATCCGTTTGATTTTTTTAATCCATTTTCTCAAACAGCAATTGATAAGGATTACAAATCAGGAAGTGACATGTTGTATGTTCAATGGTTGGCCCCCAATGGTGACGACATACAATGGGTATTTGTTCCAAGAAAGTCACCTGCCTCTGACAAAGTCATTAATAGAGATAGTACGGTTGCCGTAAAATACAAGCGTTTTCTACCTTCAGTAGAAGTCGATGTAATTGCTGCACATCACTATGACGATCCACTTCTAGGATTAGGAATATTAAAATCTATCGCTGAAACAATATGGCGCCTGGATACCACATTGTTATTTCTTGACGATGAAAAAACCGAGTTTACGTTAATGTCTAATGTCGATTATTCATGGACATGGATAGATTACAATATGTATGGCTATCTTGAGTTCTTTTATAACAGCATGGGGATATCTTCTTATGATGATTTTGACGGTTCTCAAATCGCAGATCGAATTCAACGTGCCGAGTTATTTACTGTAGGTAGAAGTTATCTAGCCACTGGTTTGACCATTGAGACCAGTCCGCTAACAAACATGTCATCGAATATCATAGTAAATATTGGCGATGGCAGTGTTCTTATTCCTCTGAGTTACAACTATTCATGGAAGCAGAATACCAATATCACCATTGGCGCCACTTTAGGCTTTGGCAAGCGAGATACTGAGTATGGAGGTTATCAGGTCAACGGACTTTATTTGGGAAATGGCCAATCAACGTATATTTTAATCTCTAATTATTTCTAATAATTGATGATTACTTCGTCATTTTCTTGTTATTAATTTCAAAATTTTCCTTAATAAATTAATGGTTTATGCTTCAGTTTTTCCTCAGCATTGGCTAACCATTAAGTATCACAGCAGTCTCTGTCACTTTATTAGTAATTTATTACCGAAATTAGACTAAAAAACACTCGTTTGAGCCGATTTAACGATGGTTTTTGTGCATTTTATTTAGCGCTAACCGCTAAATATAACAAGTTAAATTGAAAGAATCCCATTTGGCTCTGTGTTATGTCTGACTTGCTCGAAAATATTGATTCCCGTGGTTCAAGCCAATGATTTGTTATTTTTCATGATTAAGAATGTGTCTATAAAGAATGCGCTCGTCATTCTGATCTTATCGGTATCAGTGCTGCCTTTGTTGGTGCTATCAATTTTTCTCGCTCCTTCGATTTACGAAGAACAATTAAGAACATCGATCAGAAACGGTGAGATATACAATCACACTATTCAAAGACAGATTGAAAATGAAACTAAAAGACTCATATCTAAAATGGGGAGTAAAAGCGAATCGTTCGCTAAATGGTTAGAGAAAGACAAAAGCCAAGATGAGGCCGTAAGTATATTGCAGCAATTCGGTGAATGGGAGCCTGTTATAAAAGCGGCTGCATTATTTGATGCCAATGAAAATATAATTATTGGATTGAATAAAGTTGAGGGTGAATTTAGAAATTATACAGCTCCAACAGACCGGTTAGCATTTATAAATTTATTGAACATAAATTCACAAAATATAAAACGAGCCATTGAAACATCACTGAAAGGCAAATTGTTTATTGGTGAGCCAATAATTAATAGTGATCGGCCCATGTTTGTCATTAGCGTCCCAATAGAAATAAAAACACAGCAATTTGTCGCATTCCTTGCATACATAGATATAGAGAATATGTGGAAAAATCTTGTGGATACTCAAGACTCAAACCAATTTACCTCTTATTTATTGTCGCATGATGGTCGGATAATTTCGTCAAACTTGAATGATCAGAGTTTAAAGAATCAATCCTTTTTAACATTGGATATTGTTAGTGAATGGTTTAAATACGGTTCTTGGAATAATTTAACAAGTTATCAAAATTATGAAGGTACTGATGTTTACGGCGTGATTGACACCATTCCCATGGTTGGTTGGTTTATTATGAGCGAGGTTAACAAAGTTAGTATTGAACAGCCCATCAGTAATAGTTTGGTTACATCATTGATATTTTCAGCGGCGATTGTTGGTTTGTGTATAATTGTCGCTTACTACATTGCTAACTTATTATTAAAACCCATCACCCAGCTTACCACAGCAATTAATCATTTTAGCGATGGAGAAACATTTGATATAAATTATCGATCTCCAATCGCTGAGATACAGAAATTGATAGCGTGTTTTCACGATATGGTAAGAGCACGCTCCAATTCTGAAAATAACTTGAAGTTATCCAAACAAAAACTGCAACTACATAGAGATCAATCGCCTTTGGCAGTAATTGAGTGTGATATAGATTTTAATATTACGGATTGGAATGCAGCCGCTGAACACATTTTTGGCTATGACCGGGAAGAAGTTATTGGATCAAGTGCACGGGATAAGTTATTTCCCCCCGATGTAATGCTACAAGAGGCAAAATGGCAGCAGCTATTGCTGAACGAAAATATTGAAAATGTCACCAAGAGTGGAAATCGAATTGTATGTGACTGGCATAACACGCCATTGGTAGATAGCGAGGGTGGAATCGTTGGTATTACGTCAACCGTGGAAGATATTACCTATCGATTACAATCTGAAAAAATACTAAGAAATAGCGATGAAGAAAAACAACTGATACTAGATAATATGGTCGTCGCTGTAATAACAATTGATCAACAAGGAATAATTAAAAACATGAACAAAATGGTTTCCATCATTTTTGGTTATTCCTGGGATGAACTTATAGGTTCCAATATTAGTAAACTAATGCCGGCTTCTATTGCTGAAAAACACTCTAATTATTTGTCTCAATATGATGAAACGGGAAAAAGAAATGTTGTCGGTTTCGCAAGGGAAGTTGAAGGCCAACGAAAAGGTGGGGAAATATTTCCTATGAGACTATCCGTTGCAGAATTTCCTAAAGACAACGATGGCAAACGGATATTCATTGGCTCTTGCATTGATTTAACCGAAGACAAAATAAAAGATGAACTGCTTAGGCGGTCACAAAAGATGGACGCGATTGGTACATTAACCGGCGGTATAGCACACGATTACAATAATATGTTGGGTGTAATTTTGGGTTACGCAGAATTATTAAAAACCAAATTGGCTGATAACGAAAAATTATTGAAGTTTGCAGTTGAAATTTACAAAGCGGGAGAACGGAGTAGATTAATCACAGAAAAGTTACTAGCCTTTTCACGACCCACAGATTCAAAAACTAAGGTAACTAACCTGAATCACCAACTCCTTAAACAAAGGGAATTGATAGAGCGAACATTAACTTCTGTGATAGAGGTGAAGTACGAATTATGTGATGAGAGCTGGAATACAGAAATAAACACAAGTGATTTCGACGACGCAATATTGAACATGGCAATAAATGCAAAACATGCCATGCCTAAAGGCGGCATATTAGCGATCACAACAGAAGTTAAAACTCTAAATAAGAATGATGCTGAGTTAGCGAAACTGACAGAAGGTGAATACCTGGTTGTATCCCTGAAAGATACGGGTATGGGTATGAATAAGGAAACACAACATCGTATTTTTGATCCATTTTATTCGACTAAAGGCGATCTAGGTACCGGATTGGGGTTGAGTCAGGTGTTTGGATTTGTTAATCGATCAAAAGGTAGTATTAATGTTGTATCACAGAAAAATAAGGGGACTACTTTTACACTCTATTTTCCAAGATCCATTGTTGAGGAATCAGAAAAGACTAAAAATGAAGAAATACTTATCAGTGAAATTAATAACACAGGTGTAATTCTCGTTGTGGAAGATGAAAGGGCAATGGCGAATCTTGCACATCACATATTAGAATCTACAGGGTATCAAGTTCATCAAGTTAGTGGCGGAGAAGAAGCACTAAAATTTCTAAGCCAACAAAACGTTGATTTGATCATTTCTGACGTTGTAATGCCTAAAATGAATGGTTATCAATTTGCGGAAAATGTACATACATTATTTCCGAAACAAAAAATGATATTGGCAAGTGGCTTCTGCGACGATATCGAGAGCTCCAATGATGAGTTTATCAGTGAATTACGAAAGAATATTATAAGAAAACCATACAGCAAAGAAGATTTATTGAATGCTGTAAAAAAGAATATGAGAGATGTAGCCTAATATGAAACACATACTTATATTGAATTTGTTCAGTGAGGTAAAACCATGTCGGTGCTAACTGAAAACATTGTTAATAATTATCCAGGAATGGTGATCCGTTATAATAAGAAGACTGGAAAAATTATACTACTTGGCGGTCTACTGACGGAACATATTCTGAATAATTTGGATGGCGTCAAGCTAAAATCAATTGATCAATTTCGTGTCCTAATCAATAAAACAGATTATAAAAGCGCATCCAAAGAAATTGAAAATAAACTTAAAGTAGACGAAAACTGGAATATAGAGTACCGCATTAAATGCAATACTGAAACGCTTTGGTTGCGCGAACAATCTCAAATTTGTAACGATAAAAAGGGCAATGAAATAGATCTATTTTTTCATGATGTTACCGAATTCAAAGAGAAGAATAAGAAGCTTAAAAAAGAACTTACGATGGTTAATAAGTCCATTGAGAAAAAAAATGAATATTTTGCAAGTATGAGTCACGAAATAAGGACACCTATGAATGCAGTTATGGGTATGGCGCAAATACTGGCTAAAACACCTATGGATCAAGATCAAAAGCAATATCTGGGAACTATAGTGAATGCGAGTAATTCACTTGTTCAAATAATTAATGATATTTTGGATGTTGCTAAACTCGAAGCGGGAAAAATTGAGTTGTTACTTGAAGAAGTGGATATTGAGAATTTATGTCTTGATGTTTGTCAATTACTCGCATCGAGAGCAGAGGAAAAACAAATAGATTTATTTTTGGATTTTTCCGCAATTGAAGAAAAAGTAATAATTACAGACGCTGGTAGAATTCGTCAAATTCTCATTAACCTGATTGGTAATGCGATTAAATTCACAGAAACCGGTCATGTTTGTTTAAGTGTAGAGTCAATCTCCAATGGTAAAGGTAACAAGGTCAAATTTTCCATTCGAGACACGGGAATTGGTATACCAAAAGAAGCACAAAAAACCGTATTTAGAGCATTTTCACAAGCAGATGCAACGATCGCACACCAGTTTGGGGGTACGGGACTAGGCCTACAAATTTGTAAACAATTGGTAACCATGCTTAATGGTGACTTGGGCGTAGAATCCGAAGCGAATCAAGGATCGTGTTTTTGGTTTACATTGCCTGTTGATATAGTCAAACATGAAGCTTTATTGGATACAAATTATTCGAATAAGTATTGTCTCGTAGTTATAAATAATAAATTCAATGCAGAAATAATCGAAAAACACCTTAAATACTTACACTTCAACGTAACTGTCGTGAATGACTCTGAAGATGTGCTTGCTATGTTAACGAATATCGATCAGGCATTTGATTACATTATTTTGGATAAACATTTATCAGGCTTGGACGGGCTAAGACTCAGCAACCTTGTTAAGAAAGATAAACGATACCTGGATGTGCCCATAATTCTTTTAACAGAAATACATGAAAAAGAAAATCGAATTCAATTATTTGAACATGGTGTTAATGCTTATGCTTCAAAGCCGTTAACACCAACAATTTTAGCTGCCGCATTAAAAGCAGCTAGATCACCTAATAAATTGAATGAAGCAATCTATATTTCAATTGATCAAACAGATGCCGATGAAGTACAAGAAGACCAATATAGCGTTAGCGGTTCTATATTGATTGCAGATGATTTAGAGGTAAATCGATTTATTCTGAATAGTATGTTATCTCAATTGGGGTTGGTAGCAGAATTTGCAGTAAACGGTCAACAAGCAGTTGAAAAAGTTAGTAATCAGGATTTTGATTTAATATTTATGGACTGCAGAATGCCTGTGTTAGATGGTTTTGAAGCCTCTCAACAGATTAAAGCAATGGGTGGCTCAAAAGCAAACATACCCATTATTGCACTTACTGCAAATGCGGGAGAACGAGATAAACAACAATGTCTCGATGCTGGTATGGATGGATTTCTATCGAAACCCTATACCGAAAAAGAAATACGAAGTACGGTAAAAAACTGGATTAGTACTGATAATATCCAGATTACTGAACCGGTGAATGAAGCCAAAGATAGTTTAGAGTCAGAAGTACTTGATATAACGCAATTTGAAATTATACGAGAAACCCTGGATGACGAATTTACCGTATTTGCAACGGGCATGCCCGATAAATTTAGAAATTATGAAGAAGAACTTATTACATCACTTAAGCTAGGTAAAATGGCTGAGGTGCATGAGGCAGCACATGCTTTAAAAGGTTTATCCGGAATTATTGGTGCCAAACGTGTTTCAGAATTAGCACAGCAATTGGAATCGGCAGGTGAAAACAAAGATCTTGCGGCAGCCAATGTGGCTATTTCGAAATTGGATACCGCAATTTGTGACACTCAAGCAATCATACTAGAAAAAATCAATCCTAATTTCGGCGATTCAGTTGTCTTATTTTAGTTGCGTATGAGCATTTAATAAACAAATCTCTCATGATCATGTGGAGTAGTTCATTATGATTCATTGCTACACTAATCAGACTTATAATTAATATCCCCCCAGTTTACATATTCAATATCAACGTTGATAGGGTTTCATTATCGTGATGGTGAAAAGCTCAGTGTGAAAGAAAAAAATAATATCATGCATGTTCTAACATTATTTTACATCGGTATAATTTAGATCACTATATTCATTATCTAACTGACATATAATCCTGTAAAACTTGGTTAATTAAGACGTGTCTGATGACTGAAATAAGTTGATTAATGAGCAATTTCGATTATCTTCATAACGCCAATTAAACTGAATAATTATTTCAAATGTAAATTCAATAAAAAGGAATGACTATGTACCTTAATGTCAATTATGTCACCCAATTAGAATTTGGCCACAATCAAAATCAAATGGATCCAACCGGCTGCTGGTATTCAAGCGCTTGCATGGTTGCTTATGGCTTCTCCGCAGGTCCACGGCTTGGCGTTCCTGAACTTCACTCTATGGCGGTCAGCCATAAAGATGGGTCCAGTGGAACAGGGCACTGGGCATTACCCTTGGGTTGGCTGCCCACATTCATGAGTAATGAAGATTTAGTAGCAGTTTCGGGTGGCTTGCCAACGTCCGGAAAAGATATTCAAGAACTGCTAAAAAAATGGGGGCCTATGATCGTATTTTGGCAAAAAACTAACGAAAGAGGTCAAACCTATGGCCACGCATCCGTTTTAATCGGCGCAACTGATACTGACGTCATTATCCATGACCCGGAAAATGAACCCAATAAAACAATCCCTCTTTCAGTCTTTCGACCTAAGGTTGATGTATTTAGTGCTTCTTGGCCGTTATTGCGACACAATGCACCTAAATTTTCTTTTCAGGGCGGCACGGTAGGAGAAACTCGGACTCGTAGCAATGCAGTTACAAGTCGATAAATCGAATCGGGACAGGTGTTAACCGAACTATATTACTTTCTTGTAAGCAATGCGATAAATACAGAACACAGATTGTAACGGTAACATTAAGAATAATACGTGTGAATCATTGTTTATCAATGATTCACACGATTCTATTTTTATTCAGCGAAAGCGATAGATGTTGCTCTGATCTTGCGTGGTGCCTCGCCTGGGGCCGATATTAAAATGCCGGTTACGGTCACTAGCTTGCCAAAGATATTATTTTGTCGTGTAAAGTCATCTATAACGACGCTTGGGTATTCAATCGTAATTGTTTGACCTGATGTTGAATCAGTGATCGCCATATAATACAAAGGGCTGCCATTTGGATCACCAGGATCGCCTATCGAAAAACTAATATAACCTGTAATTGAAACCGACTCTTGATTGACAGTTGTATTCACGGTATTTGGCGTATACCAATTCGATGCCCAAACTTCGCTTTTATCTGCCAAGAAGACAGCATCATCCACGAATAAGGCTCTGGGGTTTTCAAAATAAAAATTATTGGTTCCGCCAGAATTTGCTGTTGCTACAGTCAACAGACCATCGTTACTAAAATTCAAAGTGCCGCTTTCTTCTGATAACGAAAATAACTGTAAACCGGAAGATTGCCATTTATAATATGTGGATGCAGAATTGTTGTTGTAGTAAGCCGGCTCACCCCCATGAATGGTTACGGGAAAAGCAAAACGAACGACGCCAGAGTCTTTGTTATCGAAATAGGTGAATGCGTGATGATTACTTAAAGCGATACTGTCTGTACCGCGCTTACCGATGATAGATTCTTGGATTACCTGAGGATTGGTTTTATCGCTAATATCAAAAATCCCAACTTTAATACCTTGATAAAATGCCGTTCCACTTTCTTCTACGGCGTCTTTACCCAATCCAATTAATATATTTTCACTCACTGGATGCAAGTAATCCGAATACCCAGGCAGCTCCAATTCCCCTTCGATAAAAGGTGCAAGAGGATCAGTGAGATTGAGCACATAAAGTGGATCAACTTTTTTGAAAGTTACCACATATCCATAGTTTCCATTGAAGCGTACGCCATAAATTTGTTCGCCTGGTTTACCTATGGCTGCAGGCAGGTTTTCATTTGGCAGCTGAGAAACAGTGGTTAATTGGCCAACTGAGGTTTTATCTTCTTTCAAGATAAATAAATGATGTGTTTGATTACTGCCTCTCCATATTGGTGCGCCTATGCTAGGTAAGTCCGGGTTGTCGTTGTAAGATTGACTCACTGAGGTTACAAGTCGAAAATAATCCTCATGTTCACTCATGCGAAATGCGTTGTTTCGCCAACCGATGGTTCCGGCAACACGGCCTGATGCTCGGTAGGACAAACCCGAATTATTTAATGCAAATTTGTGAATTAAAGTCCCTTCACCCAGATCTTGTACGTAGTCATTCTTTGTCATATACAATGCATTAGGAGATACATAGATTTCGCCACTGCTTTCTAAGGTACATATGGCGTCCGTAGTGTCAGGGTTCGTAAGTGGAATAGTTAATATTGTCGTTAATGAATTGTCAAAATAACTTTGCGCATTGGCGGAGACTGGCACAATACAATCTGATGCATCAACCAGGTTAACAAGTTCGGTATCGATGCGTGTTTCTGGGAGTACATCATCCACAGTTATTTTTTCGATGGCTTGCTGACGTGTCGCTTTATCGTCTTTTTCATTCGCAATATACGGTTCAGTTAATTTATAGAGATCCAGGTATTGGCGAGTGATTAACAATAATTTACCGTTTAACAGTCGTGAACTAATGGAGGAGCCATCAATATCCAGAGCCCAGGATACAGTTGGTGCTTGTGGATCGCTTAGGTCATAAGAAATTACACGGGTAATTTCCTGGTAGTTATTCAGATCGTTTAAAGCAGCACTGGTTAATACAATTAACTGCTGAGTGTTTGACTGAGTATTATTGTTAAGGTACAAGCCATGAATACGTGTAATGTCTTGCGCCAAATCGATAGTCAAAGTAGGGTTTGCTCTAGGTGTTGCTGTATCCAAAGCATAAATTAAAATACTGGACTTCTGAGTTTCTTTGGTCGGCGCGATTGCCGCATCGGAAGTGCTTGAGACCTCATCTGTGACTGCTGCTCCGATTCCTATTCCGCCGCCATAGTAATAATTTTGATGATTCCTAGCGACATATAAATATTTGCCATCACTTTTTATTAAATCAGCTTCATCCACGCCTTGTTCGATTAAATTTGTACTACTAACATTGGATGAGGAACTGGATTCGCTGGCATCTGTCGCGGGTGCGGTAGTTCCTGCGGCTCCGCCATTACCACCCCCACCACCGCCTGTTGCGGCTGTACTACCAGTATCACTAAACTCAGCAACACCTGAACCTCGATAGAAATAATTGTCAGACAAAGTCGAACTAAGGTAAGTTTTTAGACTTTTTTCAAACGCGCCACTGGTATTTGGTTTCAATTGAAAGTATTTCTTTTTATCCAAAACGGGCTGATCAATGGGATCAGGTCCTGGGTCAGGTTGTTGTTGGGTTTTGCCGCTATCATCGATATCTTCATCTGTTGAAATTGGGTGAAAACATGCACTGACAAAAACTGATAATAGTAATAATACCAATAACTTACGTAACATGACGAACCTCCCTAAGGTTGCTGTTTTTAGAGTATGTGGGAATATTTCCCATATTATCAAAAGAATTTCCGAGAATCAAACCTCGTAATAAGATTTTGTGAATCCTGTTGAAAATCGGAGCTGGAGCTTTGCTTGTTCTGCGACAACGTTTACACTCTTAAAAAATTACAATTATCTGATGAAGTATGATCTTTCAACGCAACACATTATTTTTTCTATTTACGTTTTTTACTAGCTTTGGATTGGCACAAGCCCAGAGTTTTGCGCTGGAAAGTGGGGTGTATTACAGCCAGGGCGATTATCATCGGGAAAAGTCGACCCGTATTACATTCGTGCCTATTGTAATCAAATACCATCTTGGAAGAATCCGAATCAAGTTAACCGGCGGTTTGCTCTCACTCAAAGGTCCGGGAAATATTGAAGCTGGTTCGCAAACTGCCACAGAATATGATGAGAATGGTTTGGCCGATATTTTTCTCGCAAGCTCGTATTGGTGGAGAACGCCCTTCTTAAAACAAATTGATTGGTTGGCACCGGAAATAAAAATCAAGTTTCCAACAGCAGACAAGAATAAAGCATTGGGTACTGGTGAATTTGACGGTCAGTTTTTAATGGGATTTTATCGTATTCGACTACCTCTAACATTACATTCGACGATTTCTTATCGACTGCGAGGCGATAGGGCCGATCTAAATATGAATAATAGCTGGGGTTTTAATGTTGGCGGTGTGTGGAAGTTTTATAAATTCCTCGATGCCGGTTTGATGTTTGATACAGAGCAAGCTTCTTCGTCCCTGAGCCATGGCAAACGAGAAATGGTTTTACATATGTCAGTAAAAATTACGAGACGAGTAAAGGCAACGCTGTATTCGCAGTATGGTATGAGTAAAGGAAGCCCAGATTTTTCCATTGGTACTCAGGTTGGATATAAGTTTTAATATATTAATTTCTGACGACAAATCAAAAGTCCACACTATGGTGGTGGTGAGGTTGCCGTCCCAGTTGAGGTTCCGGTTGATACAGCTGTGTCTGCAGCGGCGCCAGCGCCACCACCTCCGCCACTTGTATTATCTCCTAATTCTTGTGCTGCTTGTGGTATGTCTATCACATCGGGTAATTCTACGCGTTCTGGCAAATCGGGTTTGTGAAATAAATCAAGTAACGTTTCTGCTTCGTTAATACTATTACCGGTACCACCAAGACCACTTTCGTCTGGCTCCGCTGCAATTAATTGTGAGCTCAAAAGAAAGTGAAGAATCCATATAAAGGAGACTTTATTTTTCATCACTTTTTTCTCCGTTATTATTTTGGTTTTGATTTTCTGAATGAAAAAAGGAACCAAAGTGAATGCGATATTTCTCGCCATCAGATCCGCTGTCTTGTTTTTGCAGACTGCGTCCCTTACGGTTGATTTGTTTTATTAACTCTGCCGCTTGTTGACGTGCATATTGATCTAGCTCATTTCGAGACGTTTCGCTTAAGTTATTCATATATACACATCGGTCAAAATGTGGTGGTTCGTTACTGAGAATGTTCTCCACACTCGCATCTAAATGTTGCTGTAAATTTCGTTTAAAGAAAAAGATTTTCTCATCAAATTCTTCCGCTGGTCCGAATGACTCTACGTTTAATTGCACTTTATTTTCATCAATTAGTGAAATAGTTCCCGAACGTAACCACTCGTCTAACAATGAGCGGGCTCGTAAATCCTGCTTGCTTACCTGTTCTACTAAGCTTTCAAAACTGGGCTCTGATTCATGAAGCTGACGCCATAAGATTTTGGGTTGTCCTGTATCGTCACAATAATCGGTATCACTCAACCAGGTGGAAATAACTTGGGCGCTTAGGGAAATGATTTTTTCGCCAGAGGGTTGTAATAGTTCTGGCTCCTGTTTTAGTCGTCGAATATCCTTTCGATGAACCCCAGTTAACAAGCTTAATCGGCTATCTGTTAGTTTGACACCTTCAGTAGGGATGTCATGAATCGCCACATCCAAGTAAAGGCGTTTTAGTAAATTACTCAGGTAAGGGAAGGTTATATGCTTATTAATCAATAGCTTAATAAGTGGTCGCAGAATGCGCAAGGCCGCATTGATTACAGCATTTTGTGGCGAGTTTCGTTCAAAATCAGTCATAGAGCAAAGCGTACAATGGGAAACTTTCCCGCATATTAAGGGGTGAGAGGTAGTCTTGTCCAGTAAATCAAAAGATTATTACCTATTAAATGTTGAAGGATGCGTCAAAACCGATCGCACAAACAACAAATTTTGGATGAACTTAATAATTTAAAATTGACACCATAATTAGCTTCCCTAGTGACTCATCCCTTTTAGAGTATTAATAGTGATCTAGAATCATGTATGATTTTGATTGTTTGTGGCAGTATTTAAATTGCATTTCTACGTTTATTATTCAACTGTTTTAAAAGAGAAAATATTGGTGAACATTATTCGTTTCTTACTCGTTTTACCCGCTGTCGTTATTTTATTTGCTTGTCAGTTTAATTCAGTGAAATCGAATGATCCTCATATGCCTTCTAATGAATATCTCAATGGTAAGGATTCGACTATCGGTGTCGTACTCTGTCATGGGAGGGGTAAACATCCTACATGGTTTGTTGTAGACCCGTTAAGGAAAGGAATTAATCACCAGCTTGGTTATCACACGCTATCGATACAAATGCCAACAGGCGATATTGATTGGAGTGAGTACGAGTTCTTTTTTCCAGAAGCACATAAACGAATAGATAGTGCGGTTCGTTTTCTTAAAAATACAAAACATGTTAAAACAGTCTATCTCATGGGTCACAGTATGGGTAGCCGGATGGCTACCTCGTATCTTGCAGATAACCCGAATTCAGGTATAGCAGGATTCATAGGAGTAGGCGTAAGGAATGGAGGAGACGGAGCGCTTGATAGCGACTCTAATTTAAGGCGGATAAATATCCCAGTGTTAGATGTGTATGGCGATGGTGGTGACGGTAAGGATGCTGATGATGCAGATGTCAGATCAGATATGGTTGATAAAAATTATCGGCAAGTTTTAATCCCTGATGCAGATCATAAGTTTACAATGCATGAAAAAGAAATGGTAAATTCTGTAGTAAGTTGGTTAAAAAGTCAGTTGTAAGCTAACGCTTCAAGTCTGAACGTGTCTTAGTTTAGAACTTCAACTGGTGGGGTCTATTATTAATGGATCGGATAAAAAGAATACCCTGGATTTAGATTCTGTAGACAACATGGACGTTGTCTTCAAGTTTACAGGACGTATTTACAACGTGAATATAAATTCAGGGTATTCTTTTTATCCGGCTCGATCGTAAGTAAAGAATGTAGATATATCGGATATAGTCCTAACTACCTCATCCTAGCCACAAGTTGTAGTGGTCTATAACATTTACATAAAATTAACTATCGTAGCCCCTTAAATTCGATCTACAGATTTGATGCGGACCTTTATATTGCCATTAGGTAACTCTTCTGGCTCATCCCAAATGATCGTGCTATCTCCGGTGTTAGTAATCGATATGCTAAAACTTTTAGCAAATCCCATAGGCATTGTTGTTTCAGTGGCTAGCTCTTCGCCCAACCATCCTGTTATTGGGTCATAGATATTGGCATAAATATTATGCGTTGTTTCCAGCGGATCTGTCCACGCAACAGCAATCTGACCTTTATTATTAATACTTATTTTAGGCCCATCCAATGACCCATAATTCCAAGCTTCAGGCGTTGGTAATGGTCGAGGGTTGTTTATTAATGTGAGAGGAGACCATCCACTGTTTGGATCATATATACGGACAATAACACGAAATTCAAAACCTGGATTTCCTGGGCTAATTTCGCCAACTGAAAAGTTAGATATCACCAATACTGCCTGACCTTCTGAGTTGTAAGCGACATTAGGGGTAAATGGGCTGCTAGGTGCTTCAGGGAAAAGGGGGGTAATTTTTTCCCATACATTTGATTTTCGTTGCAACGTTTCTAAGCCCTGTGGCCCATTCATTAATAGCATTAGGTTGCCACTGGGTTCCGCGATGGTTTCAAATAGGTGGTAGGCCCAAGTTGCTTCTGTTATTCCTTCAGAGATAGTTTGAACGGATTGCCATGCGGTTCCTGCAACATCGGTTAGATTAATCGCACTCTGTTTTACGGAGACAAGCGAGGGAGAACCCACTGAATAATAAGCGACCCAAAAAATCTCTAGAACGCCGTCATTAGATATCCAACCGCTCATGTTGAAGTCAAAAAGTGTTTTTCCTATTTCACCTATATTCAAGGATTCCAACATGCTCACGTTCCCGCTTGCGTCAATATAGTTAGCCTGTAATTGATCTGTTCCATCAGCTTGGGCCTGTAACCAATAGACAACTATCTCATTATTTGGTCCAACAATAGCATTTACAAAGTCGGTTCCATTGAGTGCTAAAGCGTTTGACCATCCTTGATTTGGTGAATAACGACTCAGATAAGTCGTTGTTGATCCGGCATTCCAGTAATTCCACATAACGAATAAGGATAGGTTGTGCGAGCAACGCGAGCCACAACCTTATCGTATTGTTGGACAAGCCCGGTATCGTTTTACCTTACTATAGAAAATATGTCGATCTTGGTTTTTCTTTTTCTTGTG
>Ga0316207_10000663_pt1 | contig 50983 bp, 45 predicted proteins | sample 6weekpyrite_MG_FD_204943 | JGI IMG/M metagenome (GOLD analysis project Ga0316207, IMG submission 204943) | Microbial mat bacterial communities from mineral coupon in-situ incubated in ocean water Damariscotta River, Maine, United States -... | ecosystem: Environmental > Aquatic > Marine >...
TCGGTTTCCTCGCCGCCTATGGTTTTGTTGGTCCTATGGCCACCTCCATGGAACACCGTGCGGCGGCTGAATCCCATTACCTTCAATGCATCAAGGTCTGCATCCTGTCTACGCTGAATGGCTATAGCCCACAAATCGCCGTTGAATTTGGACGCAAAACGCTGAGTTCTGATGTACGTCCCAGTTTCCCCGAGCTCGAGGAACACCTCAAGTCAGCGAAGGGCTAATCACGCGGTCGTCAGGTAATGGAAGATAAAAAGCAACCGATAATCGTCAAGCGCATCAAGAAAGGTGGCCATGGTCACCATGGTGGTGCGTGGAAGGTGGCATTTGCCGACTTCGTGACGGCGATGATGGCCTTCTTCATGTTGATGTGGCTACTCGGTTCTGTCCCCCAGGAAACCCTTGCCGGTATTTCTGATTACTTTGAAAGTGTCAGTCTGACCGAAGGTCAGGCGCCCGTTCCTACACAAGGAATGAATGGGCCCGGTGGTGCCAGTACCAGTATGATTAAACTCGGTGGCTCGATGGATATTGTCCGCGGCGAAGGTGATCAGATCAATAAGAAGAACAAGGATGGCTCTGACAGCGATTCGAAAACCAAGAAAGATCAGGAAAAAGAGGCCAAAGAAAAACAGCTTGAGATGGCCGAAGAAGCCCAACTCAAGGAACTTCTCAAAGATATTATTGATGCAATCGGTAATAACTCGGCCCTGTCCCCGTACAAAGACCAGCTTATCCTCACGGTGACGCCAGAAGGTCTGCAAATTCAAATCATTGATAAAGAGAATCGCCCGATGTTCTCTAGCGGTGGTTCGAATATCCAGTATTACATGCAAGAAATACTCTATGAAATTGCCGGCTTCCTGAACACTGTGAACAACAAAGTAAGCGTCAGTGGCCACACCGATGCCAGCCCGTTTAAGGGTGATGATGAATACAGTAACTGGGAACTCTCGGCTGATCGTGCCAACTCTGCCCGACGCACACTCGAAGATGGTGGCCTGGATATCCACAAGATTGGCCGTGTCGAAGGGCTTGCCTCTTCGAACCTGTTTAACAAGGATGATCCTATGGACCAATCAAACCGGCGGATCAGTATTCTTGTCATGAACAGGAAGACAGAGATGGCGCTCACCGGCGGCATCGATCCATTTGAAGGTGCGCTTAACGATTACAATCCGGGCGGACCTGCTCCGGCAAGATTTAGAAATCTTGAGCCGCCAACAGAATTCAAGCCGATTGATCGAACACCAGCACCTGAACAAATAACGCCAGGGCAACAACAGGCCGCCCCTGCGCCCACTCCACAGGCACCTGCCCTCGTTCCAGCAGAACCACAAGCACCTGCACCCCAGCAGCCTGAACCCGAGACGTTTAATCCTGCTGGGCTGGATCTACCCCGTATTAACTAATCAGTCAGATTGAGCCCCACTATATAACCGTGGGTTCCTACCCTCCCTATAAACAAAAAACCGCCCCTTCGGGACGGTTTCTTGTTTATGGCGGAGAGGGTGGGATTCGAACCCACGGATCCCGCGAGGGATCACTTGATTTCGAGTCAAGCCCGTTCGGCCAGCTCCGGCACCTCTCCAAATTTTTATACTTTCATTACATAAGACGCGCTACGCACGTCATTCACTTGATTTCACTGCGGGCCAAAAAATGGCCCTTGCCCTACGGGCGTCGCCCTGGCGACGTGCTAAACGCCTTCGCGTTTAGTCGAATCAAGCCCGTTCGGCCAGCTCCGGCACCTCTCCAAATTTTTATACTTTCATTACATAAGACGCGCTACGCACGTCATTCACTTGATTTCACTGCGGGCCATAAAATGGCCCTGGCGACGTGTAAACCAGCCTCAACGGTTTGTTATCGTAGCGAAGCGTAGGGTATACCTAATGAAACCCGAAGGGTTTCTAAGGTGCGAATCAAGCCCATTCGGCCAGCTCTGGCACCTCTCCCTAAATCTTATTCTGCCATGACTAAGAAACAACCACTACTTGTTCAGCTGCTTTCGTGAGAGAAAATATCAAATAAATTCATTTAGTGTTATTAATGAACAAGTCCCACAAGCACATATTTTTTTATCTGAAATTGCTAAACTTGTAACCCTTTGATGCCGACAAGTTGTACAAGCCAATATTAAACAACAGGTTTTCTATATTGCGTTATTTGATCATTTTAATTCTGTCATTGAGTTTAATGTCATGTAAAAAACCGCTCAGTCACCTTGAGCAGGTCAAGCTTGCTGGCGAATTGGTTGTCGCTTCCCGTAACAGCCCGACCACTTATTATGAAGGGCCAGAGGGCAGCCAGGGGTTTGAGTATGATCTGGTCAAGGGCTTCGCTAAGGAGATCGGTGTTAAATTAAAAGTCGTTACGCCACCCAACCTTGCTGATATTCTTTCTTCGGTATCCCTTAAAGAGGTCGACCTTGCTGCCGCAGGCCTGACCATCACTGATGCTCGAAAACACACTGTGCGCTTTGGCCCCTCTTATCAGGAAATTACTCCGCAACTCGTATACCGTTCAGGTACTAAACGCCCTAAAAGTATTGCTGATCTGGCGAACAAGCACCTAGAAGTCGTTGCCAATAGCAGTCATGTCGACCAACTTGAAGAACTGCAGGCAGCCGTACCTGGACTGGAATGGATAGAAAACCCTGAGCTTGGCAGTGACGAATTACTCAACCTTGTTTGGGAACAGGTAATCGATTACAGCATTGCAGATTCAAACGAAGTAGATTTAAACCGTCGCTTTTACCCCGAACTAAAAGTTGCCTTCGATTTAAGCCCCCCGCAATCCCTGGCATGGGCCTTCGCCAAGGGCAATGATGACAGCCTCTTTACTGCCGCCAGTCAATATATTGAGAGAATGCGTAAGAGTGGTGAACTCGATATCATTCTTGAACGCTATTATGGTCATGTCGAACGACTTAACTATGTCGGCACACGTACCTATATCCGTCACATTCACAAGCGCTTACCAAGGTTTCGTCCACTGTTTGAGTCTGCCGGGCAAGAAAATCAACTCGACTGGCGTTTATTGGCTGCAATCGGTTACCAGGAGTCACATTGGGATCCTGGTGCACGTTCACCCACCGGGGTACGCGGCATCATGATGCTGACCCTGCCAACGGCTAAATACCTTGGTATCAAGGACCGACTCGATCCAGCGCAGAGTATTCAGGGTGGTGCCAGCTACGTAAAAAACCTGATTGGTAGAATCCCGACGAGAATCACTGATCCGGACCGTACCTGGTTTGCGCTCGCCGCCTATAACGTTGGCCTGGGACACCTGGAAGATGCCCGTGTAATTACTCAAAAACGGGGTGGTAACCCGGATGCATGGAAGGATGTTAAAGAAAACCTGCCACTACTGAGCAGGAAGAAATGGTACAAAACGACTAAGTATGGCTATGCACGTGGTCATGAGCCAGTACTGTATGTTGAAAATATACGCAGTTATTATGACTTGCTGATTTGGTACAACAAACAGCAAGAAGAGCTAGTTAGTCAGCCTGAAGAGGAGTCCGTCGGTGGGACTGTCGAAATTACTTCACCCGCTCTTTAGGTATTACGCGCTTTCAGTCACCGCAACATGATTCTGAACATATGTCTCCAGCAGAGAGACCAGGTGAGCAGGCTCAAACGTCTTTAACATCGCTTCGTTGGCACCGTGCTGACGTGCCTTTTTCAGCAGCTGTTCTTCGTCAGATAAAGCTATAATTTTTGTATTCAAATCTCTGCTACGGATTTTTTGAATCAAACCGATCCCGTCGACATTGTCGATATGCATATCGACTATCACCAACTCAGGCAACGTGCATTCATATTTTATCGACGCATCATTACCGTCAATTGCCTCGATAATATTTAAGACGGACGAATCAAGAATACGTTTTAAATATTGCCTAAAGCACTTATTTGCTTCAACCAACAGTAGTGAAGGCTGAGTACTGGATAGATTCATTATTATTCTCACGCTTCCATGTGATTAGTATTAATAGTCGATTATTTTACGCCTACTCATTCCATCACGTTACGGTTAAGCAAATATTAACAAGTGTTGGCTTTCAGAGGATATAAGGGATACTACTTATGGGTGAGACAAACCACCTTAAACGGGAAGGTAATGGTTTCTTTCAATTCATGTATCGAACCAACTCCACAACAGACTTGATTTCCAACTTATTCATGACATTTTTCCGGTGAACCTCGACTGTACGCGGACTGATACTCAGTGATCGCGCAATTTCCTTGTTGCTTTTTGATTCAGCCAGTAACTGCATCACTTCATGTTCACGGGGGGTAAGCAATGAGACTTTGTCATTGAACGTCTTGTCACTTGATTGTTCGAATCTATTTTCCCAGTGTTGAAACACGTCTTCGATACATACCCTTAATTTATCCAGGTTATATGGCTTCTGAAAAAAGTCGATTGCCCCGGCCTTCATTGCCTCAACGGCCTCAGGAACTTCCCCATATCCTGATATAAAAATAATGGGTAAGTTATTACCACGATCATTTATTTCTTGTTGTAGCTCAAGTCCCGTCATATCAGGCATCTGTAGGTCAAGCACAAGACATGACCTGCCGGTCCCGTCATACGAGGCCAGAAAGCTTTCTGCACTTGAATACGTGTAAGATTTTATCCCGATCGTATCAAGAAAATTTTTCATCAAAGACAATGACGCACGGTCATCATCAACAACGTGAACTATATTTTCTTCCATTTTAGGTATTTATTACTGCCGATTATCAATAATATCAATTGCTTATGGGGAATTCTTATTTCTAAATATAATGGCTATCACCCTTCCAAACAGTTCCTTGTTTAAAAGTTGTTGATTTCAAAGCTTATTATTAACTAAAAACGCAATACCACTACAATTCGTAACCCTTTCAAAGATAAAGAATATATAGATTTTATAGTGTGAAACGCAACCATTATTAATACTTACGTATAACACTAAAGTATTATTAGGTAAGAGAAAAAACCATTGATTGCTTGATTGAAAAAAATTGGGTAGATATTTCAATATGCTCAAGTTTGCCGCGTTTTCAGACTAACATGCATAAATGCCATTACATACCTTCTTATAATCGTTTTCGACGAAAAAAATCTTTTAGAACCTGTCCACACTCATCTGCAAGCATACCGCCCTCAACCAGGATGTGATGATTCAATTTGCGATCTTCGGGGATTGTATAAATACTGTGAATGGCGCCTGCCCGTGGGTCCGTTGCCCCATATACAAGTCGCTCAATACGAGCATGGGTAATCGCCCCAATACACATAATGCAGGGCTCAAGCGTGACGTACAGAGTCGTGTCAGGGAGTCGATAATTACCTACGCACGCAGCCGCAGCGCGTATTGTCTGGATCTCGGCATGCGCAGTGGGATCATGGCCCGCAATCGGTCGGTTATAACCCTCAGCAATGATCACGTTATCTTTCACGATCACAGCACCAACTGGCACCTCACCCTCAGCCTCAGCCTGGTGCGCCAATTCCAGCGCCCGCTGCATGTGTTTTTCGTCGTCAGAAGTGAGGGTTGAAGTATCGGGCATACTGCATTATTACCTATAAGTAACGGGGTTCAATCAAACCGAAAATGACAAGGCAGATGGCATAGAAAGAGCGCAGCTTACAAGACGTAAGTGAACATTATGAAACGGAATCTAACGCCGCTAGCGCGCCTTCAGCAAATTTATCATCATTATAAAACCTAAATTGAGGTAAGGTCATAATTGTTTCTAATATTAGAGAATATTGTGACCTGACCCCAATTATTATCCATACAAGCCTTAAGTCATTAGCGTTTTCAGCTTAGCACGACACTTTTCTCCCTGTTTAGCTTGTGTCATATTACGACATAGAATTACAGAGTCGTGATTAGAAGATAATTATGTACGATTATAATAATAAACCATCTCGTTTAAGGTGTACGTACAATGTTCCACACTCGTCGACTAATTGCATTTTGTTTTTTATTTAACACTTCAACAGTTTTTGCAAACGATGCTCAACTAACTGAGGATGAGTTCTTTTCCGATATTCCAATCGTGCTAACCGCATCGCGTTTAGTACAACCACTTAATGAAGTTCCCGTTGCGGTAACGGTGATTGATCGGGAAATGATCGAGGCTTCGGGCTTTACTGAAATTTCAGATATTTTCCGACTCGTACCCGGTTTTGTAGCAGGTTATTATCGTGCAAATAATCAAATTGTTGGCAACTTCTTTCTAAACGATTCTTTATCACGGCGCATGCAAGTATTAGTTGATGGGCGCTCAATCTATACCCCCGGTGTTGGTGGTCCTGCCTGGTCTACCTTGCCATTAAATATCGATGACATCGAACGTATCGAAGTGGTGCGCGGTCCGAATGCAGTAACTTATGGTTCAAATTCATTTACTGGCGTAATCAGTATTATTACCCGTGATCCACTACTTGAAAGTGGTAGTTACTTTCGAACTAACTTGGGTGAGAACGGACTCAAAGAAGGAACATTTCGTTATAGCAACACCAATGACGACCTAAGTTATCGGCTCAGCCTCTGGTATCAAGGCAATGATGGGTTTGATCATCAGTTCGATGGTAGGCAAGTGCGACACCTTTCAGGCCGTATGGACTATCGGCTCTCAGATAATGATCTTATTAAGATGCAGTTCGGTATAAGTGATGGTGCACTGCAACGTAACGAACCTTCCGACAATAGTACACCCGAACACTACAATGATGTTTCTGCCAATTTCCAGATGATAAAGTGGGAACACGTTTTTAATTCAGACTCAGAACTTTACGTCAGGCTATACCGCAATGAAGACAAACACGTCGAAGAGTTTTCATTACAAAATGTTCCGATTGTCGGCACGCTCCCCTACGATCAAAACTACAAATCAGAACGTCTCGACCTTGAGTTCCAAATGACGCAACGACTATTCCCGTCACTTAATATTGCATGGGGAGGAAGCACACGAACGGATAAAGTTGTGTCACGACGTTTTTTAGGCGTTAACAGCCCTACCAAAATAAAAGTTCATCGTGCATTTATTAATGCGGCATGGAATATCAATGACAAACTTTTATTAAATAGCGGCATGATGGTCGAAAAAACTAACATTACCGGTGATTCCTATTCACCCTTGCTGTCTTTGCATTACAACATAAATAAAAATAACAGTATTCGCCTGAGCATGACAGAAGCTAGCCGCATCCCTGTTGCCCTTGAAGAATTCACGGATGTAAGCATTACCATCCCTCCACCTTTTAACATTACCAACCAGATTTTCTTTGATAAAAAAGATCTCGATGCAGAAACGATCTCCTCTCGAAGTATTGGTCTAGTCGGCCACTATCCTGAATATGGCATTGAATACGACATTAACTATAGTCATCATAAATTAAAGAATATTTTTACAGTAGATCAAGAAGCCTTTCCTACCGATGTATTTGATGGTACAGCCGCTTTTTTAGATGACCGTGATAGTGCAACCATTAGAAGTGCACAGGCCTCTGTTCGCTATGCAAGCCCTGGCGGCTCCCGAATTATTGCTTCATATGCGCACACCACTATCAATGCAAGTGATTTAAATAATGCTGACGAATTCATTAGCAATGCCGGCCCTAAACACAATTTCAGCTTACTTGGTATTTATAAAGTGAATAATCTTTATACTGCCAGTGCAGGGTATTACTATCTTGGTGAATCTCGCTATATTGATGGCGTAACACTACGTCCTGAAATCAATCGCCTCGACCTTCGACTTGCGAGGAAAATAAAATCCAGTGGCTTAAATGGAGAGATCGCACTTGTTGGTCAAAACATCACTGGGGATGAAGACGCATTCTATGAACAGAACAAACTTAATCCAAAATGGTACTTATCGCTAAAACTGCACCACTAACCAGGTTGTATTCTTATCACTTCTTGCGCTCTATTCTTTCAATATTTCCCTCTAAACACTTAGGGCAAATACCATGACTAAAAGGATACGGGCTATAAATATTGCGGACAAAAAAGCCTCCATGAAGGAGGCTTTTTACTATTATCAACTATAACGATGAATATTAATCTAATATCCTCATGGGTTTCTTCAACGGCCTATTGAATTGAGCCAATAAAGTGTTTTCGCTGCTGTGCGGTGGCATTGTTCCACCAGTACTGAAGCATAGCTAGTGGTAAATCACCCTTTTTATCTGTTGCTGACTGTTTCGTTGTTGCTGAATTGTTGAGCGGGATAGCGGCCACATAGGAACCAGATGCTGTTGTTTGCGGACGTTTTACATTTCCACCTGCCAGGAGATTAAACCGTTCAAACAGACTCTGCTCAGCTGTTTCCTGGTAAATAGCCTCTGCCGAAGCCACCTGACTTGTAGAGCGATCGATGAGTTTGAATGCAGGTTTTTCTGCGTAATGCTGAGCGCTATCCACGTCATCAAAGCTTGGTAACTGAATGGAATACTGCCTGGCCGGTTCAGCAGTAAATGAAATCTGGAATGGCTTGGATAAAATACGCACATGGTCATCGGTGCTAATATCCCAAATCACATCATATTCTACCACGATCCGGTGTTCGCCCGGCTCAAGCTTCAAGGTCACATCATCATTTGAAAATAACTTACTGGTGTATTTTGTGTTGTTAACAGTAATGATATTGAGTTCTTCTGGAACAACCAGTGTCGCCTGTTGAGCAACGGCTTTCACACTCATACCCGCGAAGAGTAATACCAATACAAAAACTAATCTACGTATAATCATTTGAAGGGCTATTCCTTATCAGTAACCAGAATTTAGCTTCGATCAATCCACACTATTGTGCCGGATCTCTCATACTTGTGATTCAACAGACGAGTTTAGCAAGATAATATTTAAGTTATGTGACACAGCCCCTTTCAATTTATACATGCTAGTTAGGAGAAGCTTGAACGTACTAGTTCAAATGTCGGAGGTATAGTGCCAGACGTGGAATCACTCCCATTCGATCGTGCCGGGTGGTTTACCTGTTATATCGTATACGACTCGAGAGATCCCATCGATCTCATTGACAATACGTCGTGACACATGGTCAAGGAAGTCATACGGCAGGTGTGCCCAACGCGCCGTCATAAAATCAATCGTCTCTACCGCACGCAAGGCAACAACATACTGGTAACGGCGACCATCACCCGTCACACCGACTGACTTGACCGGCAGGAACACGGTAAAGGCCTGTGACACACCATGATAAAGTTCATGGTTGAACAGCTCTTCAATAAAGATGTGGTCAGCGAGGCGCAATAGGTCGGCGTATTCTTTTTTGACCTCGCCAAGGATGCGTACACCGAGACCCGGTCCCGGGAATGGGTGACGGTAGACCATGTCATGCGGCAGACCGAGTTCGACACCAAGTTTACGGACTTCGTCTTTAAACAATTCGCGTAACGGTTCACACAATTTCAATTGCATGTAATCAGGCAGGCCGCCAACATTATGGTGTGATTTAATAAGGTGGGCCTTGCCTGTCTTGGCGCCGGCTGACTCGATGACATCCGGATATATCGTGCCCTGGGCAAGCCACTTGGCATTGACAAGATTGTTTGATTCTTCCTCAAAAATATCTACAAACAGTTTGCCAATAATTTTCCGTTTCTGTTCCGGATCGGTCTGCCCTGCCAGTGCGTTGAGGAAACGCTCTTCAGCATCCACGCGGATCACCTTAACGCCCATGTTTTTGGCAAACGTCGCCATGACCTGGTCACCTTCCTGGTAACGCAACAGGCCATTATCCACGAACACGCAGGTCAGCTGGTCACCGATCGCCTTGTGCAGTAACGCCGCCACGACAGATGAATCTACACCGCCTGAAAGGCCGAGAACGACTTCTTCGTCGCCGACATCTTTGCGAATCGTCTCAATCGCATCGTCGATGATGTTGCTCGGGTTCCAGAGCGCTTCACAGCCACAGATACTGTGTACAAAACGGTCGATGATACGTTGACCCTGCTGGGTATGGGTCACTTCAGGATGGAACTGCAGACCGTAGAACTGCTTTTCTTCATTGGCAATACCCGCTATCGGTGCAGAATCCGTTGAGGCCATCAGCTTGAAGCCCTCTGGCAACTCGACCACACGGTCACCGTGTGACATCCATACGTCTAGCAGGCCAAAACCTTCTGCAGAGACTTCGTCTTCAATATCTTTAAGCAGAGCAGTATGGCCACGGGCGCGTACCTTGGCATAACCGTACTCATGGTGATCGGCATTTTCGACCTTGCCACCGAGCTGAGCGGACATCGTCTGCATGCCATAGCAAATACCAAGTACCGGCACACCAAGCTCAAACACGGCCTGTGGCGCGACAGGGGCATCATCACCGGTGGTGCTCTCCGGACCACCTGACAGGATAATGCCCTTTGGGTTGAAGGCCTTCACATCTTCATCCGTGATGTCCCATGCATAGAGTTCACAATAAACACCGGCCTCACGCACACGGCGGGCAATCAACTGGGTGTACTGGGAACCGAAATCGAGGATCAGGATACGATCAGCGTGGATATTGGACATGTAAAAACCTGTTTAACCTAAATTGAGTAAAAAACAATCAAAAAGGCGGGCTCATGGCCCGCCTCAAATTTCTAGCTGGTGCGGTAATTCGGCGCTTCCTTGGTGATGGTCACATCATGAACATGACTCTCACTCATCCCCGCACTCGTGACCCGGACAAATTCGGGTTTGCTACGCATTTCTTCAATATCAGCACAGCCCGTGTAACCCATGCTGGCACGTACACCACCGAGTAGCTGGTGGACGATATTCAGCAGAGAACCTTTGTACGGCACACGACCTTCAATCCCTTCCGGTACCAATTTGTCCTGTTCTGAACTTTCCTGGAAATAACGGTCACTGGAGCCTTCTTTCTGGCCCATCGCACCGATAGAGCCCATACCACGGTATGACTTGTAGGAACGCCCCTGGAACAACTCTACCTCACCCGGCGCCTCTTCCGTGCCAGCAAACATACTGCCCATCATAACGGTGTAAGCGCCGGCAGCGATGGCCTTGGCAACATCACCTGAGAATCGAATGCCGCCATCTGCAATCAACGGGATACCATCTTTGGCCAGTGCCTTGGCAACATTACTGACAGCAGTAATCTGGGGCACACCGATCCCGGCCACGATACGAGTCGTACAAATGGAACCCGGGCCAATCCCGACCTTAACGGCATCAGCCCCTGCATCACGCAGCGCTTCAGCTGCCGACGCCGTGGCAATATTTCCACCAATCACCTGTACATCGGGGAAGGTCTTCTTCACCCAGGCGACCTTGTCAATCACACCCTGTGAGTGGCCATGGGCCGTATCAACGACAATCACGTCCACACCCGCCTCTACAAGCGCTGTGACGCGCTCATCATCCATTGCCGTACCGACAGCCGCACCGACACGCAGGCGCTCCTGGTCATCCTTACAGGCCAAAGGCTTTTCAGTGGCCTTCTGGATGTCTTTAACTGTAATCAGACCACGCAGCTCAAAATTGTCATTGACCACGAGCACCTTCTCAATGCGGTATTTTTGAAGCAAGTTACTGACTTCTTCCTTACTGGCACCTTCCATGACGGTCACAAGCTTGTCTTTTTGGGTCATAACCTCGGAAACCGGTGCGTCATAACGAGTCTCAAAACGGACATCACGACTGGTAACAATTCCGACCAGTTCACCATTATCGACGACAGGTACGCCAGAAATATTGTTTTTTCTTGTCAATTCAAGGAGTTCACCGATTTTCATAGTCGGTGCAACGGTGATCGGGTCCTTGATGACACCACTTTCAAATTTTTTCACGCGTCTGACTTCATTCGCCTGCTGTTCAACCGTCAGGTTCTTGTGAATGATGCCCATTCCACCTTCCTGTGCCATCGCAATTGCCAGACGGGCCTCTGTCACGGTATCCATAGCGGCCGATACAAGCGGCATATTCAGGGTAATATCGCGGGTTAGACGCGTTGCCAGGCTTACCTCCTTGGGCAGCACGGTCGAGTGCGCGGGGAGCAGTAGGACGTCGTCAAAGGTAAGGGCTTCTTCAATTATGCGCATACAGGGCTTCCATATTGTCGGGCCGACCGGCTGGCCGGTTAATTAGCAGATAATTATAGAGATTGACGTGGGCCGGGTAAACTAGATAGCCTATAGAAATCGTCAGTACCATTTGGGGTCCGCTGGCGACCCGGACCAGATATTAATGTATATTGAACGTCCAGCAAAATAACATATTATGACAATAACAATGTACTACTCGGAGGAGAACCACCCATGAAAAAAATCGCACTTTTAGCCGCTGCTGCATCACTTGCCATCTCTGGCGCTGCATTTGCTGGTGGCCATTCAGGTAAAGGCCCTAGCAAGAAAGATGTTGGCGCAGCCGTTCAGGCCGCTGTGAAGTCTATTGAAGCAGCCAAGAAGGTTCGTGGAGAATGGCGTGACAGCTACAAAATCCTGGGCAAGGCTAAGAAAGCCTACCGTAAGGGTGACATGGCTAAAGCCATGAAGCTGGCCAAGCAAGCCGAAGGTCAAGGTAAGATGGGCAAAAAGCAGGCTATTGCTCAGCAGGCCGCAGGCATGCACGACTCAGGCCTGTAAGACTTCTTACATTGCTTGACGAAAAAGCCGGCGTCAGCCGGCTTTTTTTATGCCTGCTTACCACCTGACATTCTTCGATCTTTACATCGATGCACGTTATCATCAGCGTTATGGATGAATACGATGAACTCACACCCGAACGCGAAATTTACTCGGTATCTGAACTGACTGGCGATGTCCGCCAGACACTCGAACAGGCCTTTCCGCTTATATGGGTCGAAGGCGAGGTCTCCAACCTCGCACAACCTGCCTCAGGGCACATCTATTTCTCATTGAAAGACGCCAAGGCCCAGGTGCGCTGCGCCATGTTCCGCATGCGCCGCCGTCTGCTCGACTTTGAACCCGAGAATGGCATGCAGGTCCTGATGCGTGCCAACGTCGGGCTCTACGAGGCACGTGGTGACTTTCAGTTGATTGCCGAACACATGGAAGAAGCCGGTGACGGCGCCCTGCGCAGGGAATACGAAGCGCTCAAGCGACGCCTGCGAAATGAGGGGCTGTTCGAGTCAAAACACAAGCAAGCTGTTCCTGAAATACCAAAACAGATTGGAATCATCACCTCACCGACGGGTGCTGCGATTCATGACATGCTAACCGTACTGAAGCGGCGCTTCCCTTCGATACCCGTATTGATCTACCCGGTTCCTGTACAAGGTGAGAACGCAGCAGGCAAGATTGCCCGTGCCATCAAGCTCGCCAATGAACGAAATGAATGTGATGTGCTGGTGATCGGGCGTGGTGGTGGCTCGCTCGAAGACCTGTGGGCCTTCAATGACGAACACCTGGCGCATACGATCTTTGCCAGTGAACTGCCAATTGTAAGCGCCGTCGGCCATGAGGTCGATTTCACCATTGCTGATTTTGTTGCCGATGTGCGTGCACCGACACCTTCAGCCGCAGCGGAATTGCTTAGTCCCGATCGCAGTGAATGGCTACAAAAGCTTTCAGGGCTCAAACGCCGACTCGATGTAACGATTCAAAACCGTCTGCGCCAGCATGCTCAAGGTCTCGACGGATTATCTGCACGCCTTAAATCCCCCGCGCAGCGCCTGCAACACGCCGAACGAATAGTTAATGACCTGCAACGCCGCCTGGTCAGTAGCCAGCATTCATTGCATCAACACCGTTCCAGTCGTGTACAACTGCTGCATACAAGAACCATGCAACATTCTCCCCTGCATACAATCAAGATGGCGTCACAGCGCACAGCTGCGTTGAACAGCCGTCTACGCACAGCTATGCAGGAAAAACACCGTCAACGTGTTGAGAAGCTTGTAAGCCTGACACGCACACTGGATGCCGTTAGTCCTCTCGCCACGCTAAGCCGTGGCTATGCCATCGCATCGGATGCTGAAAGTGGTGAACTCATTCGCGATGCCGCACTCATACAGAAAGACACCCTTCTTGAAACGCGCTTGCAGAAAGGCCGCCTGCTCTGTCGCGTCGAAGAGAAATACGAAGACTCATGACAAAACGTTTTATATTCAGCCTGTTAACACTATTACTGGCACCTGCGATTGCGGTTGCACTGCCACAGCATGAGCCCATTCCAGGTGGTGTCGCCATCGTGCCGCTAGGTACTCATTCCAGCACAGCACCCGAGGTTCTTTACAAAAAACGGAGGACCATGGTTGTGAAAAACTCACATGAGTGGGTGGCCGTGGTCGGTATTAGCCTGTCAGCCAAGACAGGTGAACACTCTATCAAGATCACTGATTCGCAAAACAAGACCTATACACGTTCCTTTTCTGTTGCGTCGAAGCAATACAAAACACAGCACCTGACGATAAAGAATAAACGTAAGGTCAACCCGAACCCTGATGACCTGAAAAAGATCCGCGCAGATAAAAAAGAAATTCTCGCTGCACTCAAGTACTGGAGCCAGCCAGATACACAGCACACAGACTTTATCCTGCCAGTTAAAGGCCCGTTCAGCAGCCCGTTTGGCTTACGAAGATTCTTTAACAAACAACCCCGTAAACCTCACAGCGGTCTCGATATCGCAGCACCCACAGGCACCCCCATTGTTGCACCTGCTGATGGAACAATCATTGAAACCGGTGATTATTTCTTTAACGGCAATACCGTTTTTATTGATCATGGCCAGGGCCTCATCACGATGTACTGCCATATGAACGAGATAAATGCCAAACCCGGACAGGTGGTTAAACGTGGTGAAAGAATTGGCACTGTCGGAAAAACCGGGCGTGTCACCGGCGCGCACCTTCACTGGGGTGTCAGCCTGAACAATAACCGCGTCGAGCCAAAATTATTTCTGAACGGTCAGTAATTAAAGATCAGCGTTTATTCCCAGCAAAGGTGGGACAGGACAATCAATAACCTCTGAAAACATCCGGTACAACTCCGCTTCTTTAGGTTGAATAATACTGTCGGAAAGTATGCAGGTCGCACAGGCCTTTAAAAACAGGTGTTTTTCCATAGGGAGGAGCTGATTAATTTTATCGAGTGCTTCATCAGGTTTTTGCCAGCCTGCTTCAGTTTCTTGCAATAGCTTTAACCCTTCCAGACCAAGTGCGCTACATGCCTGCTTGAAATTCTCTTCACGTCCAGCACGCCCTTGCCTGCTACTGTGAACCAGTAAACTCAATACCATCGTGATTTCATCAGGAAGTTGCCTGACTGACCGATATTTTGCCCGGACAGCTACATTGCCAGAGAAAACCCCATCAAGGTGATGCCGAACGATTTTTCGGATAATCCATTCAAATAGTTCAACCTTTCCATCCGTCTCTATCAAGTGTTCCAGGGTATTAACAAATAGCTCGTACTGGGGTTTTGATAATTGCCGCAGCGAAGGTAACGCCATTTCAATGAGCGGCAGATATTGATCATCACTAAGTTCATCACGCAACCCATACAACACTGAGACATTTTCAAATACGCCTGTATCCGCATTAAATTTCAAATGCAAAAGCTGGCGTTCACGTATTTCATCTTTCGTGTCGAGCACCAGGCTGTATATGACTGCACGCGCCCCATAGGACTCATGAACCAGTAAAGTGAATAATTCCGGCAGGGATTCGAGGACAGTCACCGCATGTTCTAACTGTTGTCTATTTAGCCCTGTGGTGTTTGCCGCCAGTATTGCAGCAGCCGTCATCGCTATTGTTTCTTTTTTGGCGTGTTCACCCGCAATGTTATGTTCATCCTTGTCAGCGTGTTTTTTCTCACGTTTGTTTGCTTTAAATATTCCATCCCAGGATGGCTTGACGCGTTTTATACGTTTCTCAAGAGGGGGATGAGTGGCAAACATGCCGCTAAAAAAACCTTCAACGCCTTGTCCAAATAAACAGTGACTGATTTCAGGTGCTTCAGGGTTATTAATGCTTGAGCCATACTGACTTGCGCCAATATTTATGAGCGCACCACTAATTCCATCGGGATTTCTTGTATATTGTACGGCCGATGCATCTGCCAGGAATTCACGTTCGCGACTGACTGCCGATTTAATCATGTTGCCAAAAAAGGTGCCTGCATAGCCAATCCCCATCAGGCCAAGTCCAAGTAATGCTAAGCCAGCCCCTTCTTTATCACGGCCTCGTGAGCCCCCACGCAACATGTAGTAACCGATCATCCCTATTACGAGAATCCCGTGTAAAACACCAATTAACCTAATATTTAGACGCATATCACCATTGATGATATGACTGAACTCGTGAGCGATGACGCCTTGTAATTGTTCTCGTGTTAATACATCAATCGCCCCCTGGGTAATACCAATCACAGCATCACCGGGAGAGAATCCAGCTGCAAAGGCATTGATGCCTTGTTCATTGAGAAGATAAACTGGCGGGACGGGTGTACCTGATGCGATGGCCATTTCCTCGACAACATTCAATACACGTTGCTGGTTCAGGTCAGTCGCCCCTCTTACAAGTAAACTCGCATCGAGTGCTTCAGCTATGGCCTGACCGCCTGATGACAATGCGGCAATTTTATACAAACTGCCAATCAGAACCACCAGTGATACAACGACCGCGACGTTAAAAAAAACATTCCAACTAAACTGATCGGAAAAACCCTCTGTAGTTAAGGTGGCACTATTAAAATAACCAAAGACAAACATGACCAGCAGGTTTGTTATCAGGATGAGGGCGATTACCGCCAGGATAAAAAGGAAAATCAGCTTGCGTGTCTGGCTGCGCGCCTGGTCCTGATGTTGGAAGAAGTCCATACCAACTCAACTTGGTTAGTATTCAGAAAGTAACCTTTGGTGCTTCCTGGAAAGCCTCACTGTCATCAAACTCCAGTAAACTGGCATCTGCACTGTGACCAAATGGGCCCGCGACCACATTTTGAGGGAAAGACTGTTTATAGGTGTTATACGCCATGACCATGTCGTTAAACGCCTGGCGAGCAAAGGCCACTTTATTTTCTGTTGTGGTCAACTCTTCACTCAACTGCATCATGTTTTCATTGGCCTTAATATCCGGGTAGGCTTCCATGAGCATATTAAAGCGCCCCATCGCACCAGCCAGGTTTGCTTCGGCACCTACCAGGCTTTTCATCGCGTCGGCATCACCAGGATGACTCGCTGCCTGGGCAAGGTTGTTCGCGGCACTGTTGCGTGCAGCAATGACTGCTTCAAGGGTTTCTTTTTCATGTGCCATGAACCCTTTGGCTGTTTCAATCAGGTTTGGGATGAGATCATATCGACGCTTGAGCTGGACTTCTATTTGCGCGAAACCATTCTTGTATCGGTTCTTTAACGCAACCAGCTGGTTAAAGATACCAATGAAATAAAACACCACGACGGCGATAATAACAAGAAATACAATCGTTGAAATATCCATGCTGATAGTTTCCCTTCTGTACCAATGATTAATTTTTAATATTCAGGATTGAAATATTATCAATCGTAACTTGCTGTTATTACTGAACGTTATATTTCCTCATCAGGTGGCACAACCTTGAGAATTTCTTCTACGGTTGTCAGTCCCATCGCCACCTTACTTGCCCCGGCAATTCGCAGACGCGTCATGCCCTGTTTGACTGCGGCTTGTCGAATCTCAAGCGTTGTACTCTCAGGTCCGATCTGGCTGCGCAATTTCTGATCCAACAACATGATTTCATAGATACCCATTCGACCAAGATAACCTGTGTGCCGACACTCATCACAGCCAACCGGCTTGAAGAAGTGCTTCTCACCTGACAGCTTCCAGGGTGCCGTCAACCCGCTCCAGATATCATCATCGATATGTGTTGGTGCTTTACAGTGTGGGCACAGGGTACGAATCAGACGCTGAGCCATTACCCCTATAACGGTTGCATTGATCAGGTAGGCAGGCACACCGATATCGCGCAATCGAGGCACTGCACCAGAGGCATCATTGGTATGCAGTGTTGAAAGGACTAAATGCCCCGTCAGCGCAGCCTGGATCGCCATTTCGGCAGTTTCCTTGTCACGGATCTCGCCGACCATAATGATATCGGGATCCTGGCGCATCAGTGTTCGAATACCCGCTGCAAAATCCACCCCGATGTTTGCTTGCACCTGCATCTGGTTAAAATCAGGTACGATATTTTCGATCGGATCTTCAACGGTACAAACATTTACCTCTGGCTTGGCCAATTGCTTGAGCGTTGAATACAAAGTTGTTGTTTTACCAGAACCGGTCGGGCCGGTCACAAGAATGATCCCGTAAGGGTTAGCAATCATCGTACGCCAATCAGCGATATTCTTTTTTGTAAAACCAAGTTCGGCATAGTCCTTGACCAGTACATTTGGATCAAAGATACGCATAACCAGTTTTTCACCAAATGCGGTTGGCATCGTCGAGAGACGCAACTCTATCTCTTTATCGTCCGGGGTCTTGCTCTTGATACGTCCATCCTGTGGTCGACGCTTTTCAACCACGTCCATTCGTCCAAGCACCTTGAGACGACTGGTTACAACATTAAGCACCGGTGTAGGCATTTCGTAGACTGTATGCATCACTCCATCAATGCGGAAGCGAATATTACTCATCTCACGACGTGGCTCGAGATGAATATCACTGGCGCGTTGGTCAAATGCATACTGCAATAACCAGTCAACAATATGCACAACTGATTGGTCATTCGCATCAAGTCGACCGCTCTTGCCCAGCTCGACGAGTTGTTCAAAATTTGTGACCCCGGGAATCCCGCCTTCGTTATCCGATGTTGCACGGCGAATGGAATTGCTGACACTGTAAAACTCTTCGAGGTAGCGGCTAATATCTGATGGGTTGACAATGACACGTTCTATTTCAAGCCCGGTCACGTGTTGTAGCTCTGATTCCCAGCTGCGTACAAATGGCTCAGCTGTTGCCACCGTCAATGTGGACGCGTTAACCATAACGGGGAGTATCTTGTATCGACTCGCATAGGCTGCCGACATAGTAGCCGTTACTGCACCAACATCGACCTTGAGTGGGTCAACACGCATATAAGGCAAGCCAACCCATTCTGCTAACCACTGCGATAACGATTCGAGACCAAGTTTTTGACCCGGGCGTTTAAGATCATTCCACTCTTGTCTGGCAATAAGTGAAAGTGGGTGAATATCTAACTGGCTACTTCTGGCCGGAACAAGAAAGTTTTCCTGTAATTCGACTGAAATATGTCCATCATCAACCAGTTCCTGGATCAATTCCTGTAATCCAAGACGTCGATCGGCAACACTAATGTTGGCATGCGATTGCGCCATAGTTATCCTGGCAATCAACTTGCCAGTCCCTGTTTTTATTCGTCAACTATCAGACTAGCATTGTTTCACAACAATACCATGCAGGTAAATGAAATTTATGGGGTTTTCTAGAAGAAAGTGTGAACCGTATATCAGTATTAGATACTGTGGCTGTTCATCGCCATTCAGGAGTTACGCTTTTTCTCATTACTGCGTTTGCGCTTGTGACGCTGAAGTGGCGTGAGCTTGGTGAGCTTATTGCGACGCCCTTCAAATGGGTTATCACCGCTACGGTATTCAACGCGCAGAGGCGTTCCATGCAGGTCGAGCACCTTACGGAAGGTATTCACAAGGTAACGGTTGTAGCTATCCGGAATACTCTTTGTCTGATTACCATGCACAACGATGATCGGCGGGTTCTGGCCACCCTGGTGCGCATAACGCAGCTTGATACGACGTCCACGTACGATGGGGGGTGAGTGGGCCTGGGTAGCATCTTCAAGGATACGCGTCAGGCGTGGTGTCGGGATTTTGATCATAGCTGAACGATAGGCCTTGTCGACAGCACCAAACAAGTTGCCAACCCCTGTGCCATGTAAAGCAGAGATAAAATGAATGTCTGCAAAATCGATAAAGGCAAGGCGACGATCCAACTCATCCTTGATACGTTGACGTTCATGCTGTTCGAGGCCATCCCACTTGTTGACCGCGATCACCAGTGCCCGCCCCTGTTCAAGTGCGAAGCCAAGCAGGCTAACATCCTGATCAGTGATCCCTTCAGATGCATCAAACACCGTTATAACAACGTTGGCTTCACTGATTGATTGCAATGTCTTGATGACACTGAATTTCTCGACTGCCTCATGCACCTTACCACGACGACGTACACCTGCAGTATCAATCAACGTGTATTCTTTACCCCGACGCTCAAACGGGATACTGATACTGTCACGCGTTGTACCCGGCATATCAAAAACCAGTACGCGCTCTTCGCCAAGGATGCGATTGACCAGCGTCGACTTCCCAACATTTGGTCTACCGATCAAGGCAATACGTATACCTTTACTGTCTTCATCCTCATCGGTATCACCTTCTTCTTCAACATTAGGTAGTACCGCCATAACGGCATCTTCGAGCTCGCTCATATTTCGACCATGAGCAGCCGATACAGGAATCGGCTCACCCAACCCCAGCGCATAAAACTCTGCGGTCAGCATATCGATATTGACACCATCTGCCTTGTTCATAACAAGGATGACCTTCTTGCCTAACTTGCGAAGATGAGAACCAATTTGTTCATCACCGCCGGATAGTCCATCACGCGCATCAACCATCAACAGTACAACATCAGCTTCATCAACAGCCTGCATTGCCTGGCCGGCCATAAGCTCATCGATACCTTCATCACCTGTCAGGCCACCGGTATCAATTACAATCATTTCCTGTTCGGCAAATACAGCCGTGCCGTATTTGCGATCACGGGTCATCCCAGGCTGATCAGCAACAATGGCATCGCGAGTACGCGTCAGGCGATTAAATAGTGTTGACTTGCCAACGTTCGGCCGGCCAACGAGTGCGAGAACAGGTTTCATTGATTAAACCGGGCTACCCACCAACACTAATGGCGGTAAGTTGCCCTGCGCTGTTTGTGACAAATACGGTATTTCCTGAAACAACCGGTGCAGCAATGATCGGACTCTTGCCAACATTAATACGTGCGGCAAATGCACCGCTGTCACGTTTAAGAAAATGGACATATCCGGAAAGGTCACCAACCACGACATGGTCACCCACTGCAACAGGCGCCGTCACCTTACGTGCACGTAGTTTGTCATTCTTCCAGAATGATGATCCACTACGACGCTCCAATGACCATATTTCACTATTCGCATCTGTCACGTAGAGATTCTTTATGTCAGCGCCGATGCCCGCATGGGAAGACATCTTACGATTCCAAAGTCCACGACCATTTTCCAGCGCAATGGTTGCCACGTTGCCCTGGTAGGTCGCAACATGAATAACACCATCGGCAACAATTGGATCGGCATCAATATCAACAATACGTTCTAGCTCAGAGCGACCACGTGGTATCGCGATACGTGTCTCCCAGATCAAGACGCCATCTTTGAGTCGTAATGCGATCATCTTGCCATTGGATAAGCCAGCAATGACCCCACCTGAGAATACAACGGCAGCACTGGTACCTCGCAATGTCAGAACTGGCACACTGCTGTCATGAATCCATAAGCGCTTGCCATCCTCTGCTGAGAAACCAAAAATACGTCCATCGATGCTTCTCGCAACAGCAACCCCATCAGCTGCTGCAGGGGCCGCCAGGATTTCACTGGAAGCCAATGCACGCCATTTTTCTTTCCCTGTTTCTGCGTCAAGCGCTATAAGCTCTGCGTCTGCCGTACCCAGTAATACGAGTCCATTGCCAACACCTGGCCCGCCACGCAAACGTGCAGCCGTATCGGTTTGCCATAACAGGCGCCCGCTTTTAACATCATAGGCAGAAACTTTGCCTTTGATACCTGCCGCATAGACACGGTCTCCATCTACAGCGGGTTGTAATTTTACGTATAGTTTTTTCGAATTACTGCCAATCTGCGCCGACCATGACTGGCGCACCTTAAGACTTGAACTAAATTTACTCAGTGCCTTTGGTGGCTCGGATGTATCCTTGTCCTGGAATAAACCTGACAGTGACTCAGTAACATCTTCATTAACCGATGATAGTGAAGAGCAACCCGCCAAGCCTGTTATGGCCATCAGCAAAATTGCCGGTCTTAGAAGCTGCGTATTCATTTAGTAGCCTCCGCAGTTTCTTGCATGACCCCGGGTTGGGTGTCTGCACGTTTTGCTTCAACGACTTCTCGATTACCTGGTGATAATCCATCCGTCTGTAGAGCCAGGTCATATGCGGCATGTGCAGCGGCCAAATCTCCTTTAGCGACCAGTACATCACCACGCATTTCAGCATAGGCACCCTTGTAACCACCGGCAGCATCAACATTTAACAAGCCAAGTGCAGCATCAAAATCACCTTCCGCGGAAACGACCGCGGCCAACCTTAGCTGGGCGGTATGTTTCATCTGGGCCTGGCGTGTATTGTCGAGGACCCATTGCAGTCTTGCTTTTGCTTCTGCCAGATCATTTTTCTCAATTGCATATTTAGCGAGTTCAAATGCAGCTAATACCGCGTACGGCGTCGCAGTGTACTCAGAAATAATCTTGTCGCCACTCTGTTTGGCTTCGACATTTCCTTGCTTAAGCTGGACCTGGAAGATTCCATACTGCAATGATGCCTCTGCTGCCTGGTCAGCCTTGGTTTCATTCCAGTAACGCCAGCCATACAACGCACCAAAGCCGATGACCAGGCCTGCGATGACCGCAATACCGTTCTCTTTCCACCATTTCTTGATGGCTTCTACTTGTTGTTCTTCTGTTACATGATCTGCCACGGTTACCCCCGAACAATTTCTTGCAGACAATCAGACAGTGCTGACTGTAAAATAGTTTTCTGTTGTGTTTCACCGCGCAGATCTTTTACTGCAACGGTACCTGCTTCCAATTCATCATCGCCCAGAATGATCGCATTCAGCGCACCACTTTTATCTGCACGTTTGAACTGGCTCTTAAAACTGCCACCACCACTGTTTACGACCAGTCGTACACCGGGCACTTCATTTCGCATTTGCTCAGCGAGCTGCATACCACGCACTTCCGCCGCATTACCAAACATCACCATGTATGCATGAATTGAATTATCTGGAACTGCGACATCATTATCTTCAAGCAGTGCAATCAGTCGCTCGATACCCATCGCAAAGCCGGAAGCACTGACTGGCTTGCCACCCAGTTGCTCAACAAGCCCATCAAACCGGCCGCCAGCACATACCGTGCCCTGTGCACCCAGGTCATCAGAGACCCATTCAAATACCGTCTTACAGTAATAATCCAGACCGCGTACCAGCCGTGGGTTAATTGTATATTCAACTCCAGCTGCATCAAGACGCTCACGAAGCCCCTCAAAATGCTGACGTGAATCCTCATCAAGGTAATCAACCAACTTTGGTGCATCTTCGTTCAATGCCTGCATATCCGGGTTTTTACTATCCAGGATACGCAATGGATTTGTTGTTAGGCGTCGCTTACTGTCTTCATCCAGCTCAGACTCATGGGCTGTAAAATATTCAACCAGTTTGTCACGGTAAGCGGCTCGTGCTTCACTACTGCCAAGCGAATTTAGTTCAAGTCGAATACCCTTTAGCCCCAGTGCTGGCCAAAGTCTCGCTGTCAAACAGATCAGTTCTGCATCAATATCAGGCCCATCAAGGCCAAAGGTTTCGACGCCAATCTGGTGAAATTGGCGATAACGCCCCTTTTGTGGCCGCTCATGACGGAACATTGGGCCTCGATACCAGAGCTTACGTGTCTGGTTGTGCAATAAACCGTTTTCCATACAGGCACGCACACAGCTGGCCGTCCCCTCTGGTCGCAGCGTCAGGCTGTCGCCATTACGGTCTTCGAAGGTATACATCTCCTTCTCGACAATATCCGTCACTTCACCAATAGAACGGCAAAACAGTTCAGTCATCTCGACCAATGGCATACGAATTTCATCGTACCCATAAGCCGTAAGAATATCTGAAACTGTTTTCTCTAGGTGTTGCCAGCGCGGAGTGTGTTCCGGCAGTATGTCGTGCATACCCCGAATCGCCTGGATCTTCTTAGCCAACGTCAATAACCTCTGTGCAATCTCTGTTTGCAACCCGTCGCTATCAGGCGGACTGCACGGTAACCTTTATTGCCCCATCCTGCTCATCGCCTTCTTCACGTGAAGCAATATAATCACGCACGGCTTTTTCGATCTCGTCGACGAGCTGCTCATCTTCAACCTTGTGATGGGGTTTGCCATTTATATACAGGAGGTTTGGAGAACCACCTGTTAATCCGACATGAACTTCGCGCGCTTCACCTGGACCGTTCACAACACAACCGATGACAGCCACCTCAACCGGTTCAAGAATATCTTCAAAACGCTCTTCAAGAATATTGACGGTTTTGATGACATCGAACTGTTGGCGTGAACAGGATGGGCAGGCGATCAGGTTTACGCCTTTGCTACGTATATGCAGACTCTTCAAGATATCAAAGCCAACCTTGATCTCTTCGACCGGGTCCGCTGCCAGGGAAACGCGAATCGTATCGCCAATGCCATCGTTGAGTAACATACCAAGACCAATCGCAGACTTGACCGCACCTGAGCGCGCCCCCCCTGCTTCGGTGATACCGAGGTGCAAAGGTTGTTCTATCTGGCCTGCAAGTTCACGGTAGGCTGCAACAGTGGTATGAACATCCGAGGCTTTCAGGCTGATTTTGAATTCCTGGAAATCGAGCCTATCGAGAATATCAATATGACGCATGGCTGATTCGACCAAAGCAGCAGGAGTCGGCTCGCCATATTTCTTTTGCAGATCTTTTTCCAGCGACCCTGCATTTACGCCGATGCGTATCGGTACCCCATGGTCCCGGGCACTATCAACAACTGCACGGACACGATCCTCACGACCAATATTACCGGGGTTAATACGCAAGCAATCCGCACCCAACTCCGCCACGCGCAGCGCAATTTTGTAATCAAAATGAATATCTGTAATCAGCGGCAGGTCAACGCGTTCACGGATACGCGCAAAGGCTTCGGCCGCGTCCATTGTTGGAATGGATACACGTACAATATCTGCACCTGCACGCTGTAGTGACTGCAGTTGTGCAACAGTAGCATCAACATCACACGTCTCTGTATTGGTCATGCTCTGCACTGAAACCGGGGCATCGCCACCGACGGCTACTGAACCGACCATTATCTGGCGTGACTTGCGTCTTTTAATTTCAACTCTGAAACTCATTGCTTATCTCTGGTTAGCACCACTTGCACCACCCAGTGCAAAGCGTGCCAGGTTCTTATTGGCATGTTGTGAGAAATCATATAACTCACCATTGTACTTGATTTCGACGCCACTCGCGTTACCGATAAAGATCGTAAAAGGTGACTTTCCGTATACGGTTTCCTGTTTTCCTGCGCGCCACAAATCATAGACCAGTCGCTGGCCGGATGAATCAGTCACCTCGGTCCAACTGTCAGCATTAAAAATCAGCGTTAACTCATCACCCTTATCAACAGCCTGGGTGCTGTCTGCTGGTGCTTCAACCTCAACAACCGCTGTTGTTTCAACTTGCGGAGGGACAGCCTCTATTACTTTTTCCACTACTATCGGTTCAGCGGGCAACTCGACTGCAGTCGGTGCATCTACGCTTTCAGGTTCTGCTTCAACAACTGCGGGAACTTCATCCAATTCCGGTTTGATTTCAGGGAGGGGGGTAACCTGCGCAGGTTCTATCTGCGCTTCAACGTTTTTTTCAGTTGTCGAAAATAAAGTATAATCACTACCCTGGTACCACGACACAAGTCCTGCAAGTAGCGTCAAGACAATCAGTAAGCTGGCAAGCCTGACCAGGAATGTACTGTAGCGACCGGCCTGGGGAGGCATTGTGTCAGCAATTAAACGCGGTGACTCAACCCGGACCTGGCCATAGGCAGCAAGTATTGGCTCAACTGGAATTTTCAGCAGGCGGGTATAATTTTTCAGGTATCCCGTGATAAAAATCGGCGCGCCTAAGACATCAAAGTCTTCTTCTTCAAGTGCAGTAATGATATCCACACCAAGCCGCAACTCCCTGGCAACATCCTGACGTGTCAGGTTTAACGCACGCCGTGCTGTTTGCAAGCGTTGCCCAAAGGAATAGGCAGCCTGGCCTTCAGGTTGTTGAGCAACAGCTACGTTTTCTACCGCGTTATTCATCGTCGCTCCGAGTCAAATAATTCGCGTGTTTCATTTGAATCAGGGAATCTCTTCTGCAGTAGCAAAGCATACTTTGCCAGCGCATTCTTGTCCCCGAGTACTCGTTCGATTTTAACGCCCAGTAACAAACTTTGAGGGTTATGTTTACCCACAGCTGCAAACCGTTGAATGTAGCCACGCGCCTGCAGGTGCCGATCCGTTTCTACATATATGTTCGCCATGTGGAATAGCGCCGTTTGTAAACGGGGATTGGCTTGTAACGCAGAACGGAAATAGCCTTCTGCGCCAGTGTAATTTTTTGCCCTGATGGCACATAAACCAGCGTTAACTTTTACCAACTGGTGGGAACGGTACAAGGGGTTAGACAATGCCTTGCGGAAATTTTTATCTGCATTCACATAATCTTTACCACGGCATAAAAAAGCCGCGTAAGCATTATACGCATCAGAGTACTGCGGGTTTAGGGAAATTGCTCGCTCAAAGTGCTGCCTGGCTGCCTTTGATTTACCCAACCTGTCATAGAGCAATGCGATAGCGTAATGAGCACTGGGTAGATTGTCATCGATGGCCAACGCCTTACGGAATTTTTTTAGCGCATATTCATAATTGCCTTGTTGAAAATAACCTACTCCAAGTTTTACATTGGTTTCGGCAAGACGATTCCCTTCAGGAGTGACTCTGAGCTCAGAAGCCTCTGTATCTGCATCGGCATTAGAACCTGTTGTTGAACAACCCGTCGTGAGCATTGCCAGCCCTGCAATGAAGAGTGTTGTAAGAATTCCTGCTTTCATACTACTTTGCTCCAGACTGCATTTGTACGCGCTGTTGTGTACGACGCGTTTTATCCTTAACACGGCCCGCCAGTTGTCCACACGCAGCATCAATGTCATCACCTCGTGTTCGACGTGTAATCGTCACCAGGCCATTTTTAACCAGGATGTCTCGAAAACGGTTAATCCTCGTTTGCGATGATCGCTGATAATCAGTTTCCGGGAAGGGGTTAAACGGTATCAGGTTAACCTTCGATGGAATCCCTTTTAATACCTTTACTAACTGGCGCGCATGTTCATCACTGTCATTAATGTTTTTCAGCATGACGTATTCAATCGTCACATTCTTACGCTTATTGTCTTCAATGTAGCGTTTACATGCCGAAAGAACTTCTTTTATCGGGTACTTCCGGTTCAGTGGTACCAATTCATCACGCAATTCATTATTCGGTGCGTGCAGAGATAACGCCAGGCTTACCCCGGAAACCTCGCGTAACCGTTCCAGCGCAGGTACGACACCCGCAGTACTCAGGGTGACACGACGTTTCGACAGACCATAAGCAAAGTCATCCTGCATGATATTCATGGCACTCACCACGTTATCAAAATTCAGCAGCGGTTCACCCATGCCCATCATTACCACGTTTGTTACCCGGCGTTCGCCATCAGGATCAAAGCCCAAAGCATGATTGGCAACCAGTACCTGGCTGATAATCTCTGCTGTCGTCAGGTTACGATTAAATCCCTGTTTACCTGTCGAACAAAAACTACAATCAAGTGCACAACCGATCTGTGATGAAACGCACAACGTGCCACGTGATGCCTCGGGAATAAAGACAGTTTCAATACTATTACCTGAATCAAGACGCAGCAGCCATTTGTGTGTACCGTCTTCAGAGCGCTGATCAACAATGACTTCAGGTAAGCGAACCTCAGCAATCTCAACCAGCTTGTCACGAAGCTTCTTGCTCAGGTTGGTCATTTCATTAATATCAGTGATGCGGTGCTGGTGGATCCACTTCATGACCTGAGAAGCACGAAAGGCCTTCTCCCCCATTTCAGAGAAGAAGGCCTCCATTGCCGGCCTGTCCAGGCCGAGAAGATTTGTTTTTACTGCCTGTTCTGACATATCGCCAGGCTCCAGTCAGTTAAGTCATGCTGAAATTCAGCGAATACGCTCACACACACCATCATCACCAAAGAAATATGCAATTTCGACCTGCGCAGTTTCGACCGCATCAGAGCCATGAACCGCATTTTCGTCGACTGTTTTTGCGAAGTCGGCACGAATCGTTCCCGCTTCTGCATCGGCCGGGTTGGTCGCCCCCATTAATTCACGGTTCTTACTAATGGCATTCTCACCTTCAAGCACCTGGACAATAACTGGACCTGAGATCATAAAATCAACCAGGTCTTTAAAAAAGGGGCGTTCTTTGTGCACAGCATAGAAGCCTTCTGCCTGTTCACGGCTCAATTGCATCATGCGTGCAGCAACAATGCGTAAACCACCTTTTTCAAATCGACTATAAATCTCACCAATCACATTTTTTGCGACCGCATCAGGCTTAATAATCGAGAGTGTACGTTCAGTTGTCATGATTTCGGAAAGCTCCACTTCAGGTTGTAACAATAACACAAAAACCCGCGAAGATACGCGGGTTTACGAGGGAAAAACAGGCGCTATTCTAGCCGTTGAACAGCCACCAGACAATGCCTGAAACAGGTCTTTTCTCAGGAAATTCAGTCTCGCTCGTCAATCCATGCCATTTGTATAGCTTCCAGGATTTTCTCTCCGCTACGCTCTGGATCATCATCAAAATCATCGAGTTCACACACCCAGCTATGTAAATCGGTAAAACGTACCGTTTTAGGGTCAATTTCTGGGTAAGTTTCGTCCAGTTCGATGGCGATATCCAGGGTGTCCGTCCACTTCAAACTCATTCGCTCTCTCCGGTTCTATGTTTAGCCGAGAATATATCCTTTCTGTGACAGGTTTCCAGCATTTTTCAGAATGCTAAAAAGGATATGTAAAATCCTGATAATCATAATACCATAGCAAATTACTTGGTTATTTAAAATATCAATTATAGAAGGACTTAAGGTATCGATTTTGGGCAGCTGCTGGTGTATTACTTCGCCATTAAGAACGAACAGAACACCCGAGCAATTTGGTACCTGTTATAGGGTGACAGGGTTTAAGTGAAAGATAACAGTAATAGTCTAGCTAGACATACAGAAAATCCGTCTTTCTAGTGGTTTTCTGACACCATGTTGATAGTGTACTTGGGTATTTCAACAACCAGGTCTGTATCACCAACAACCGCCTGGCAACTAAGACGTGAATCCGGCTCAAGTCCCCATGCCTTATCCAGCATATCTTCTTCCGTTTCATCGGCCTCGTTGAGGGAATCAAAGCCTTCACGCACAACCACATGACATGTTGTACATGCACAAGACTTTTCGCAGGCGTGTTCTATATCAACACCTGCCGCCGAGACTGCATCAATGATCGTAGCACCGCTTTCGGCTTCAACAACTGCACCGTCTGGGCAGATTTCTTCATGAGGTAAAATAATAATCTGTGGCATGTCGCTTATCCGTCTTTAAATTCATCTAGCGTGTGACCGCTGAGGGCCTTGTTAATGCTTGCATCCATACGCCTTGCGGCAAAATCTGCCGTGGCCTTGTCCGCAGCATCAATGGCACGCTTTATATCACTGGCTGCACCACTGTCCCGTGCATCTTTCATTGCCTGCAAACACGCATTTATCGATGTGCGTTCATCTTCGTTCAATAATGCTTCACCGTCTTCTTCAAGCGCGGCACTAATTGCCTCATATACGCGATCAGCTTCAACCTGCTGCTCTCTGAGCTTACGTGCTTCAACATCATCTTTTGCATGCTCGAAATTATCACGCAACATACGCTCGATTTCACTGTCTTCAAGCCCGTATGAAGGTTTCACCTGAACGCTGCTTTCGGTGCCACTGGTCTGTTCACGCGCTGTCACTTCCAGCAGGCCATCGGCATCTACCTGGAAAGTAACAAGGATTCTAGCTGCACCAGCGACCATCGGCGGAATACCGCGTAATTCAAACCGCGCCAGGGAGCGGCAATCATCGACAAGCTCACGCTCTCCCTGCAATACATGTACCGCCATAGCGGTTTGACCATCTTTAAAGGTGGTAAATTCCTGTGCGCGCGCAACCGGGATCGTTGTATTTCTCGGGATGACCTTTTCGACCAGCCCACCCATCGTTTCGATACCGAGTGACAGTGGACTGACATCAAGCAATAGCATTTCATCGTCAGGCTTGTTACCGGCGAGGATATCAGCCTGCAAAGCCGCGCCAATTGCGACGACCTTATCAGGGTCAATATCAACAAGTGGTGGACGAGTAAAAAATTCTTCAACTTTTTCACGTACACGCGGTACACGCGTCGAACCACCCACCATGACCACTTCCATGATTTCATCGACTGTGACACCTGCATCACGTAATGCGCGACGACAAGGGATCAATGTCTTTTTGATAAGACCGTCAATCAGCAGATCAAAGCCTTCTTTTGTCAGTTCGCCTTCCCAGACATCACTGTTATGCAGTTCAACCTTAATACTTGCACGTTCGGAATCTGTCAGTGCTTCTTTAACGCGACGCGCCTCTTGAATTACCCGGCGATGTACATAGGCATTATCGAGGCCGACACCTGCCTGCTCTGCGATCCAGTCTGCAATGGCTGCATCCATATCATCGCCGCCAAGTGCAGAGTCGCCAGCGGTTGCAAGTACTTCGAACACGCCCCGATTCAAACGGAGAATAGAAATATCAAATGTACCACCACCCAGGTCATAGATGGCATGTACGCCTTCCGAACCGGTATCCAGTCCATAGGCCACTGCGGCGGCGGTAGGCTCATTCAGCAAACGAAGGACATTAAGGCCAGCCAGCTTGGCGGCATCTTTAGTCGCCTGGCGTTGCGCATCATCAAAATAGGCGGGTACAGTGATAACGACACCTTCAAGTGCATCGCCAAGACTTTGTTCCGCACGCTGCTTGAGCGCAGCCAATATTTCTGAAGAAACTTCTACCGCACTGACATCACCGGCAACTGTGCGAATTCGTGGCACAGATTCGGTTTCAATAAATTCATAGCCCGCGGCATCACCGCGTACATCTTCAATACCACGGCCCATAAAGCGCTTAACTGAACTGATCGTGTTATGCGGATCACTTGCTGCGTCTTCATGTGCCTGCCGTCCAATAACAGGCGCAGCATTTTCAACATAGCGTACTACCGACGGCAGCAGGTGTTCACCTTGCTCATTGGCAAGTGTGCCAGCCTCACCACTGCGTACCGTCGCAACCAGCGAGTTAGTGGTACCAAGATCGATACCCACAGCCAGGCGGTGCTGGTGTGGTGCTGTTGATTCGCCTGGTTCAGATATTTGTAGCAACGCCATGGAATGACTCGTTTAGTAATATCAGGTTAAAGCAATGCTTCTTCGCGTTCTTCGGCTTCTTCACGTAGCCGGTATAAAAACTGTAACTGCAGGCTCAATCCATGTGCCGTGTTCAATGCCTGTTCGCTATTATCGCTGAAACAACTAGACAATTGCGACATTAAATCATTAATCATTGACTCCACTTCGGCCGCAAAGTCTTCAAGTGCAACCAGGGGCTCTGGTTGTTCAGCCACTTCGCCGAGCGTTTCTCGCAGTTCCATTTGCTGCATCAGGAACGTAGTATCCATGACAGTATTGGATCCGTCATCAATACCTACGCCAGCGAGTTCCAATAAATAGCGGGCGCGCTTAAGCGGCTCTTTCAACGATTGATACGCCTCGTTGATCAACGAGGCCTGCTGCATGGAAAGACGACGTTCACGGTCTGTTGCATTTGTGAAACGATCAGGGTGAACACTACGCTGTAAATCACGGTAACGTTCGGTCAGTGACTGAACATCCACTTCAAACCCGACAGGCAAACCAAATAATTCGAAATAGTTTCGAGTTGAATCAATCTGCATGATACTGAAGTGAGCCTGGCACGTACTACGTGCTAGACCGTAAAGCTTTCACCGCAACCACAGGTGTCTTTGACGTTCGGATTATTGAACTGGAAACCTTCGTTCAATCCTTCTTTGCCATAATCAAGTTCAGTGCCATCCAGGTAGATGAGACTCTTGGGATCAACAATCACCTTGATACCATTGATATCAAAAACCGTGTCTTCCGACTCCGGTTGATCGACAAACTCAAGAACGTAAGCCATGCCTGAACAACCCGTGGTTTTAACACCCAGGCGCAATCCCATACCTGAACCACGGTTATCCAGGAAATGCTTAACGCGCTCAGCAGCATTTTCAGTCATCGTGATTGACATACAGACAACCTAGTCCTGCTTGGATTGAAAGTCTTTGATGGCAGCCTTGATTGCATCTTCAGCAAGGACTGAACAATGTACTTTTACAGGTGGCAGTGCCAGTTCTTCTGCAATCTCAGAGTTCTTGATTTCAGACGCTTCATCAAGTGTTTTACCCTTGACCCATTCTGTCAGCAATGAGCTTGAAGCAATAGCCGAGCCGCAACCGTAAGTCTTGAACTTAGCATCTTCAATCACGCCATTGTCACCAACCTTGATCTGCAGCTTCATCACATCACCACATGCAGGTGCACCGACCATACCTGTGCCGACATCGGTATCCGCCTTATCAAATGAGCCTACATTACGAGGGTTTTCGTAATGGTCCATTACTTTTTCGCTATATGCCATTTTACTGTTCTCCTACACTGAAAGCGAACACACTTAGTGTGCTGCCCATTGTACCGACTCGAGATCGATACCATCTTTAAACATTTCCCACAACGGTGAGAGGTCACGTAACTTGTCGATACTGTTATGAAGCAATTTGATCGTGTAATCGATTTCTTCTTCAGTTGTGAAACGACCAATTGTAAAGCGAATCGAGCTATGCGCCAGCTCATCACTACGGCCTAACGCACGCAGAACATATGATGGTTCCAGGCTTGCAGACGTACATGCAGAACCGGATGACACTGCCAGGTCCTTGATGGCCATAATCAGTGATTCACCTTCAACAAAGTTGAAACTGATATTCAGGTTACCGGTAATACGCTTGTCCATATCGCCGTTAATATAGGTTTCTTCAATATCAATTAAACCTTCCAGCAAGCGATCGCGCAGTTTACGTATGCGAACATTTTCTTCGGCCATTTCTTCCTTTGCGATACGGAAGGCTTCGCCCATGCCCACAATCTGGTGTGTCGGTAATGTACCTGAACGCAAACCACGCTCATGGCCACCGCCGTGCATTTGTGACTCAAGACGAACGCGAGGCTTACGGCGTACAAACAATGCACCCATGCCTTTCGGGCCGTAGATCTTGTGGGCAGAGAATGACATCAGGTCAACCTTGCTGTTTTCAAGGTCAATTGGCACCTTACCAGCACTCTGTGCAGCATCAACATGGAAAATAACACCGCGGGCACGTGTCAACTCACCGATGGTATCAATATCCTGGATAACACCGATTTCATTATTAACATGCATAATTGATACAAGAATCGTATCTTCACGAATTGCATCTTCTAACTTACTAATGTCCAGCAAACCATTCGGTTCTGGATCGAGATAAGTGACTTCAAAGCCTTCACGTTCCAGTTGACGGCAGCTATCAAGAACAGCCTTGTGTTCCGTCTTGCAGGTAATAATGTGCTTACCTTTCTTCTGGTAAAAGTGTGCAGCACCCTTGATTGCAAGGTTATCTGATTCGGTTGCACCCGACGTCCAGATGATTTCCTTAGGGTTACAATTTACAAGCTCCGCAACCTGCTTCCTGGCTTGCTCCACAGCTTCATCGGCATTCCAGCCAAACGGGTGTGAACGTGATGCAGGGTTACCGAAGTTTCCTTCAAGTGTTAGACACTCAACCATCTTTTCCGCCACCCTTGGATCGGTCGGCGTTGTGGCTGAGTAGTCAAGATAAATAGGTACCTTCATTACTTCTGGCTCCATACTATTTGGTCAGTGACCGGGTATTCAATTTCGTGAACGAGGTTTTAGCTATTCACAACGACAGGTTTGCCATCAATCTCAGCAACATGTTGTCGTTGTACAACTTCCTGCACTTCACTGCGATCAACAAGATCGGCAAGTGTAATGCCACTCAGGAAATCATAAATTCGCTGGCTCAGGTCAGACCACAACTCATGTGTAAGACAAGGTTGGTCATCCTGGCAATTTGCCAGACCACCACAACGTGTTGCGTCGACCTTTTCATCAATGGCTGTGATCACATCTGCCACCGCGATTTCAGATGCTTCGCGACTCAACCTGTAGCCACCACCCGGGCCACGCGCGCTGACAACAAGACCTTGCTTGCGTAAGCGCGAAAACAGTTGCTCGAGGTATGAAAGAGAAATACCCTGACGACGAGATATATCGGCAAGGGTAATTGGACCGTCTTCGAAATGAATCGCTAAATCCAACATTGCTGTGACGGCATAGCGACCTTTAGTTGTGAGTCTCATTGCGAACACCTTCTAAAACGAGTAATATAAGCTTATGCTAATTTTACATACCTGACTAATATAGTCAAGTATTACTTTCCTCGACAATATTTACCCGCCCCGTTAACGGCCTGTTCTGGACTTTCTTGAATCAACTCGAGTGAGATTGTTCGAATAGACTTAGCTTGAACGTGTTGGCTTATCTTGTTCTGAATTATCTGTAGCAGAATCCACTTCATCATCAATGGGTTGCGGTTCATCTGCCTGGCTTATTTTGCATGGCCCCAGTTCTGGCAAATTAAGGTCAGCAACCTCCATGCCGAGATCTTTCAGCGCCTTGCACATGGTTTCCATCTTATTATCCATGGCATGGATATGATCGAGCATCGCGTTGACCGCATTTGCAACCGGATCAGGCATATCTCCACCAGATGTGCCGTAGGCATCAAAACCGATTTTCTCGGCAAATGCCTTACGCTTTTCATGGTTTTCGTGTTTGGGTTTGTCTTGACCACGCAATTTAACCAGGTGGCCCGGTATCCCAACCACAGTACCTTCCGCTGGCACGTCTTTGACTACCACAGCATTTGAACCGACACGCGCACCGGCACCGACTGTGATCGGTCCAAGCACCTTTGCCCCGGCACCAACGACAACATTGTCGCCCAAGGTTGGATGTCGTTTACCCTTCTTCCAGCTCGTGCCGCCCAGTGTGACACCATGGTACAAAGTACAGTCATCACCAATTTCAGCCGTTTCACCAATCACCACGCCCATTCCATGATCGATAAAGAAGCGGCGGCCAATGCAGGCGCCCGGATGGATTTCAATACCCGTAAACCAGCGTGCTACCGTCGACAGCCAACGAGAAAACCAGCGTAAGCCCCACTTCCAGAGCTTGTGAGACATGCGATGGACGAGTAAGGCATGAAAGCCTGGGTAGGTCGTGATAATTTCGAACGCGTTCCTGGCCGCAGGATCGCGCTCAAACACACAATTCATATCTTCTTTTAGTCGACTAAACATAAAGCTGTTTCCAGAATAGATTGTACTATTATAGACAATTCATAGAGTTCAGGAACTTTTCTGAACTTGTTTCTGAGTGGCGGTGAGAATACCCCTGAGAATATTTACCTCCGTCTGCTCAGGTACGGCTCTATTATAGAGACGCCGTAAGCGTCGCATAAGCTGACGAGGTTTTTCTGGATCAAGAAAATCGATGTCCACCAGGGTCTGCTCAAGGTGCTTAAATAAGCGTTCCAGCTCGTCGGCTGTCGCTGCCTCACTGTCACCTTGCTGCTCAATACTGCCCTCGCGTGCAGCCATATTTATCTCGTAGCTGAGCACTTGCACAGCCGCGGCAACATTCAGTGAGCTGAACTGTTCGTTACAAGGTATATGGACAAGTGCGTTACATATTTCCAACTCGTCATTGGTCAGGCCCGAATGCTCCCTCCCCAAGACAATCGCGACGGGTGAATGTACCGCTTCAGCCACCACTTGCTCGGCCATCTGGCGCGGCTCCGATAGTGGCCAGGGCAGACTTCGCAGACGCGCACTGGCGCCATAGACCCGTGTACAACCTGAAATTGCCTCCTCAAGAGACTGGCAAACCATAGCCTGTTGCAAAATATCATCTGCGCCCGATGCCCGGGCAGTCGCATCCGCATGTGGGAAATTCTCCGGGTCGACAAGTACAAGCTCCGTTAAGCCCATATTCTTCATAGCGCGTGCCGCTGCCCCGATATTACCGGGGTGACTGGTATTTACCATGACAATGCGAATGTTGTTTTGCATGGCGCGAATCTTACCCCATCAAAGACAATTTTGCTTGTGATTTCATTAGGCTATCGATACACTTGCGCCGTTCATCGACCTTCAAGCAAGGTGGCGGTGTGGACAGCTCTTTTTTAATTTGCGGATATTCAGGAAACCAGCATGGAACCAATGCTCAATATTGCCGTTCGTGCGGCACGTGATGCCGGTAAGGTGATTATGCATCACCTCGATCGACTCGATACACTGACAGTGACCTCCAAGGCACGTAATGACTTTGTCAGTGAGGTGGATCAGAAGGCCGAAGAAATCATCCTGCAAACTATCCGCAAGGCCTACCCGGATCATGCCTTCATTGCTGAAGAATCGGGTAGTTCAGGTAACAATGATTTTGAATGGATCATCGACCCCCTCGATGGCACAACCAATTTCCTGCATGGCTTCCCGCAATTTGCGGTTTCGATTGCACTGCGTCATAAAAACCGACTCAGCCAGGCGGTTGTCTACGATCCTGTCAGCCAGGATCTATACACCGCTTCACGAGGTGGTGGCGCCATGCTTAATGACCGTCGTATCCGTGTCAGCAAGGCAAAGAGCCTGGAAGGTGCATTAATCGGCACTGGTTTTCCCTTCCGACACCAGCAACACCTCGATATGTACATGGAGACCTTCAAGGCGCTATTTCCGGACACCAGTGGTATCCGTCGTGCCGGTTCTGCAGCACTGGACCTTGCTTATGTCGCTTCCGGCAAGCTGGATGGCTTCTGGGAGCTGGGTCTCAGTGAATGGGACATGGCGGCTGGCGTACTACTGATCCAGGAAGCCGGTGGCATTGTCGGTGACTTCTCCGGTGGCCATGATCACTTAAGTACAGGGCATATCGTGGCAGGTAATCCGAAGCTCTTTAAAGCGATTCTTTCACGCATTCGTCCTCACCTGACAGAGGAGTTCCTCACCCCTTAGCAGAAAATCAACGCCTTACCACTGATAAGGTATGGATACTCTAAAGATAGTGCTCAGACACGCTCGGTGGGGACCCTGTACTGTGAACGGCTTCACTATTTAGACTAAAGTTTCGACATTATTGTCCGTAACAATATTCAGGAAGAGTTGAATATTTATTGCGGGACAATCTTCATGCCCAGACAGTATGACCTGAAAAAACTCAGTGATGCAAAACACAATCATGGTAGTAAAGCACTCGAAATGATTATGCATGATGTCATTGATGGTATGGAGGAACTTGCCAACCTGGCCGGTTATGATCCGAAACCCGGCGCACTGTTTGAAGTGCTGGAAATCGAACCTGCTGACATATTTTCTGCTCCTCCTCCGGTAGATAAATCTCACTCTCCACATTCAGAAAAAGTGGTCTCATTAAAAAAGCGCCATAAAATAAGCGCTGCATAATACAACGCCCTTCAGACATTTTATCTTCGTGTATGATTAAACCTCGGTCGGATTGATCAAGGAGATCATGCATGGATTTGCTGTCGAAATTACTAAAGAAAATGAACACACTGGGGGCCTCTGACCTGTTTCTGAGCCCGCGCTGTATACCTACTTACCGTGTAAACGGTGATCTCCTGGAGCGCGGTGCTGACGAAACGCCCCTGCCGGCAGGTGCAACTGAAAAAATGTGCCAACTCATCATGGTTGATGAACATCGCAGACAATTTGATGAAGACATGGAAATGAACATTGCCTTCAGCCTGCCAGCCATCGGTCGTTTTCGCGTCAATATTTTTCGGCAACGCGGTGATATAGCGATGGTCATTCGTGCAATTGCCAACCAGGTCCCCGATTTTTCCAACCTGCATATCCCTGAAGTCCTAAAAGAACTGATTATGTTGCCGCGCGGCCTCGTGCTGATCGTAGGACCTGCAGGGAGCGGCAAGTCGACGACGCTTGCAGCCATGCTTGACTATCGAAATGAAAATGACCTGTCACACATCATTACCGTTGAAGATCCCATCGAGTATTTCCTGACACATAAAAAGTCAGTGATTCATCAACGTGAATTGGGCGTCGACACACGCTCTTATAAAGACGCCTTGTGCAATGCCATGCGCCAGTCCCCGGATGTACTGGTGATTGGTGAGATACGAGACCGTGAAACCCTCGAGCATGCCATTGAATATGCAGATACCGGCCACTTGTGTATCGCTACCTTCCATGCCCACAACACGCAGCAAGCACTTGAGCGCATAGTTAATATGTATGAAGAAGAACGTCGCGATACCATAATGAATGGTTTGTCCATGAACATGCAGGGCATCCTTGCGCAAAAACTTGTCATGGGCACGCACGGTGACCGACTGCCTGCCTGGGAATTGCTGCGAAAGACACCACGCGTAAGTGACCTCTTACGTAAAGGTGATTTTCATGAACTCCATGAGACCATCGAGAAAGATGTCAGTCATGGCATGCAGACCTTTGACCAGACTCTCTACACTTTATACGAGAACCGTCTCATCACGCCTGAAACTGCACTACGCTATGCCGATTCGGTTGGCAACATGCGCCTCAACATGCGACTAAAAACACAAGGCTGATTTCAACGCAAAAAAAAGCCGGTGTATAACACCGGCTTTTCTCTATTACATTTCATTGTCGTTAAACCTGAGAACCATCCGGGCTCATACCCTCGGCCTTTACCGGCGTCATATCTGCCTTGTTGATGCCCATTGACAAGGCACTGTTACTGGCGACGTAAATCGACGAGTATGTACCGACCAGTACACCGACAAGCAGTGCGGTTGCGAAACCATGAATCAACTCACCACCGAGGAAGAACAAGGCCAACAACACAAGTATCGTCGTCAACGACGTAATAATCGTACGTGAGAAAGTTTCGTTTATTGAAACATTCACAACTTCGAACGGACTGAGTTTTCGTAATTTACGGAAGTTCTCACGAATACGGTCATAGACAACAATCGTATCGTTAAGTGAGTAACCAATCACCGCCAGCACCGCCGCAAGCACAGTCAGGTCAAATTCAAGCTGCAGGATTGAGAAAAAGCCCAGGGTGATAATGACATCATGGAACAATGCCGAGACTGCGCCCACTGAGTACTGCCATTGGAAGCGCAAGAAAATATATACAAAGATAAAGCCCAGCGCATACAAGATAGCAAAGGCACCTTGTTCAGTGAGTTCCTCACCGACTTGAGGCCCGACAAACTCTACACGCCGTATCTCGACGGTATCTGTCGTCGCGTTACGCAGAGTTGTCAACACATCCTTACTCAGTTCAGTACTCTTAATTCCTTCACGCGGTGCCATTCGGATCATAATGTCACGAGCGGTGCCAAAATGCTGAACCTGGGCTTCGCCATACTTGCTCGCCAACGCTTCTCGCACACCCGATAGTTCAACAGGCTGCTGGTAACCCACTTCAACGATCATGCCGCCGGTAAAGTCGACACCAAAGTTAAGTCCCTTCTGCACCAGGCTACCCACCGAACCGATGACCAGTATTGCTGAAAGGATCATCGCCAGCTTACGTTGCCCCATGAAATTAATCTTGCTGAACAGCGTCTTTTTCACTGAGCCGATCGAGACACGTGTCAGGCGCTTGCGTCCCCACATCAAATTAGCAACGGCACGCGTACCCATAATGGCAGTAAACATTGAGGTGACGATACCAATTGAAAGCGTAATTGCGAAGCCTTTAACCGGCCCGGTACCAAAGACAAACAGCACCACCGCAGCGATCAGAGTCGTGATATTGGCATCGGCAATGGTTGAGAATGCCTTTTCATAACCACTGGCAATACTTGCCTGTGGCGAATTCCCGAGCCGCAGCTCTTCACGTATTCGTTCAAAGATAAGTACGTTGGCATCCACTGCCATACCCACAGTCAGGACGATCCCGGCAATACCCGGCAGGGTCAGTGTAGCCTGGAGCATGGAAAGAACCGAGATAATAAGAACCAGGTTTATCGCCAATGCCATGTTGGCAACCATGCCAAAGCCACGGTACCAAAACCACATGAAGGCCAATACCCAGACAAAACCAATAATGACTGACTGTGTACCCTGATCGATGTTGTCCTGTCCAAGTGATGGACCAACTGTACGTTCTTCAACAATATCAACTGGCGTTGCAAGTGAACCGGCACGTAACAGCAAGGCAAGCTGGCTGGCTTCATTGATGCTATCCAACCCGGTTGTCTGGAAACGTTTACTAAATGGCTCGAGGACATTGGCAATACTGATGACTTCTTCAGTCTTGACGCGTTTGCGTACCAGCTTGCCATCAATATTGACCTTGACAGTATTGGTTTCGATGTAGACAACCGCCATCGGTTTACCGACGTTTGCCTTGGTGAACTTGAGCATGCGCTTGGCACCGATGTCGTCGAGGGTCACACTTACGCGTGGGCCACCTGTCTGGTCATCAATACCTGAACTTGCATTCGTGATCATGTCACCGGTTGCAATGATCTGTTTCTTCAGCAGTACCGGGTTGCCATCGCGTTCCTTGTACAAACGAGAGCCTGCAGGTATACGTCCAGCGAGTGCAGTCTGGATGTCGTTCTTGTCATCCACGGCACGGTATTCGAGTGTTGCGGTCGCGCCAAGGATATCAACGGCCTGCTGTGGATCTTGCAAACCCGGCAGTTGAATCACAATACGGGAATCACCCTGCTGCTGGATAACCGGCTCGGCGACACCAATTTCATTAACACGGTTACGCAATGTAGAGAGGTTTTGTTGCATGGCGAAACGTTTGGTTTCTGCAACTTCGTCATCAGTCAGAATCGCTACAACAAAAAACTCGCCGTCACGGTCCAGTTCGCTGAATTCAAGCCCCTGGAATTCACGTTCGAGTACTTCGAGTCCCTGGCTGCGACGCTCTGCATCACGGAATTTGACTTCGACACCGCCATTACGCGATTCAGTAGCGGCGATACGGTAGCCACGCAGGTAACGAATTTTTTCACTTCGTAACTGGTTAGTAAGGTCACTGACATAACGCTCTTCTGCCAATTGGACTGCCGCATCCATATCAACTTCCATGAGGAAGTAGACACCGCCACGCAGATCGAGACCGAGATACATCGGCAAGGCGTTAACGGCTTCAAGCCAGCCCGGTGTCGATGGCACCAGGTTTAACGCCACGGCATACTTATTGTTTTGCCCTTCCTTGACGTACTGCTCCTTGAGGAAATCTTTCGCTAACAACTGTTGTTCATTTGCCTTAAAACGAACAATCAATTTGTTATCTTCAAGTTCTATTCGATCGTAATTGATCGACTTCCCGGCTAGTTTGGCTTTTACCTCATCGGCAAAACCCGGCTCGATCACCGTGCCCACTTGTGCCGTGGCGATCTGTACTGCGGGTTGACCCGGATAGATATTGGGGAGCGCATAGACCGTGCCGACAAACAGGACGAAAAGAATAAGAAGGTATTTCCACAGAGGATACTGGTTCATGGTGTTATATCGTTGTTATGGCTATTCACCCATGCCATCAAGGCATGGGTTCAGCAAATTATTTTATAGATTTTTAAGTGTGCCTTTAGGCAAGACTGAGGCGACGGCCTGGCGCTGCAAACGAACTGTTGTATTGTCAGCAATTTCCAGCTCAACGAAATCATCCGATACGCCGGTAAGCTTGCCGTAGATACCACCCGAGGTGATCACTTCATCGCCTTTACTGAGCGCGGAAACCATGGTGCGATGTTCTTTTGCGCGTTTTGATTGTGGTCGAATCAGCATGAAATAGAACACGGCGAAAATGACGACCATGAAAAACAGGGTACTGATTGGATCACCCTGTGAAGCAGTTGCCGGTGCGCCCTCAGCCAGGGCTTCAGAAATAAAAAAGCTCATTGGTGTTACCTTTTATAGATTATTGATTATCTGTCCTGGGACAGATTTGGTGTCCCGCAACGCGCACTTCAAGTGCATGTTGCTGAAAATTGGTCGCTATTATGACACAGGTCTCGAGGTTTTAGGTGTGTTTTGCGCGGAATTCGGTCGCAAATTCAGACAATTCCCCTTTCTCAATAGCTGCCCGCACATCACGCATAACCTTCTGATAGTAATAGAGATTATGTATGGTATTCAGTCGAGCACCGAGGATTTCATTGGCCTTGGCCAGGTGGTACAGGTAAGCCCGGCTGTAATTCTGGCAGGTATAACAGTCACAGGCCGGATCCAGGGGGCCCGTGTCATCACGGTGGCGGGCATTGCGAAGCCGAACAATTCCTTCACTCGTAAACAGGTGTCCATTGCGGGCATTTCTCGTCGGCATGACACAATCGAACATATCAATACCGCGACAAACGGCTTCTACAAGGTCCAGCGGCGTGCCTACCCCCATCAGGTAGCGCGGTCGGTCATCCGGCATTTTGTGCGCAGTGTTATCAAGCATCGCCAACATATCATCCTTGGGCTCACCCACTGAGAGGCCACCAATTGCATAACCATCAAAGCCTATTTCAACCAGGCCATCGAGAGACTCGTCACGCAGGTGCGGATACATCCCCCCCTGGATAATCCCAAACAGTGCTGCCGGGTTGTCGCCATGTGCCTGCTTACTGCGCGCGGCCCAGCGCAGTGACAATTCCATTGACTGGCGTGCCTCGTCCTCCGTTGCCGGGTACGGCGTACACTCATCAAAGATCATAACAATGTCAGAGCCGAGTTCACGCTGCACAGTCATGGATTCTTCCGGCCCCATAAACACCTTGTCGCCATTGATAGGAGAGTTGAAGTGAACACCCTGTTCGGTAATCTTACGCATGTCGCCCAGTGACCAGACCTGGAAGCCACCTGAGTCTGTCAGGATGGGACCATCCCAGTGCATAAAGTCATGCAAGTCACCGTGCTTCTGGATGACTTCGGTACCCGGTCTGAGCATCAAATGGAAGGTATTGCCGAGGATGATCTCCGCACCAATGCCACGTAGTTCTTCCGGCGTCATCGCCTTGACCGTGCCGTATGTGCCCACGGGCATAAACGCGGGTGTCTGGATCGTGCCGCGGTCAAATGTCAGCTGACCACGTCGTGCCAGTCCATCGGTAGTGTTTAATTCAAATTTCATTTTATTAAGAACCTTACAATCCAACGCAGAGGCGCAAAGGCGCAGAGAACGCAAAGATTAATAGAAAAATTCAGATAACTGTTAAGTTTTTCGCTTCTAACTTCATTTAAAAAGCACCATAAATAAGCAGAAAAGATATGTCTAATACTTTATAAGGCACTCATAACCGGGCTATTTCTATTCGTCATTAATCACTTATCTTCTCTGCGACCTTCGCGTCTTTGCGCCTCTGCGTTAGATTTTGATAAAACTCAATCTTTGCTAATAAACATAGCATCGCCGTAACTGAAAAAACGGTAACGTTCTTCAACGGCGTGCCTGTAGGCATCTAGTATAAACTCCCGATCGGCAAAGGCACTCACAAGCATGAGTAAGGTCGATTCTGGCAAATGAAAATTGGTCAACATCGCATCGACTACCTTAAATTCGTAACCGGGATAGATAAAGATATCCGTTTCACCCTGGTACGGTTCTAACTTGCCCTGACGTGCTGCACTTTCGAGTGAACGCACACTGGTTGTACCAATGGCAATCACTCGACCACCTCGTTGTCGCGTTGCGTTAATAGCTGCAACCGTCTCTTCACTGACTTCAAGATATTCGCTATGCATTGGATGCTCACGAATATCATCCACCTTTACCGGCTGGAAGGTTCCTGCCCCGACATGCAAGGTCACCTCGGCTGTCTCAATGCCCTTTTCTTTTAAGGTATCCATCATCGCCGCATCGAAATGCAGGCCGGCTGTTGGAGCAGCCACCGCACCTGGCTGGCTGGCATACACGGTCTGATAGCGTTCCTGGTCGACCTCGTCATCATCCCTGTCGATATAGGGCGGCAGCGGCATATGACCAATCGACTCAATCACCGAGATCGCCGATTCGCCCAACGGGAATCCCAATCTGAACAGAGCGCCCTCACGTTCCAGCATCGTCACCTCGAGGCCGTTTTCCAGCACAATAGTACTGCCTGGTTTCGGTGACTTGCTGGCGCGTATGTGTGCCAGGACTTCCTGTTCACTGACGATTCGTTCAACCAGGATCTCGACCTTGCCACCACTGGCCTTATGGCCGTGCAGGCGCGCAGGGATAACACGTGTATTGTTAAACACGAGTAAGTCACCATCACGCAGTAAACCCGGGAAATCTGCAAACTTGCGGTCATCATAGTGTCGTGACGATGCATCAAGGCACAGCAGACGACTGCCCGTGCGTTCAGTCGCAGGTTGCTGGGCAATCAGCGTATCCGGTAATTCAAAGTAAAAATCAGTACGTTGCATGCGCGGCATTCTAGCAAACTGGCGCGATTAAAGTGGATAAAGTCGAAACTTATGGAAAAATCATGATTGGGCTTGAGCCAAATCATAAATGCTATACACTACGCCTGCCTTTTCATATGCCGGAGTGGCGAAATTGGTAGACGCAGGGGATTCAAAATCCCCCGGTGGCAACACTGTGCCGGTTCGAGTCCGGCCTCCGGTACCATTCTTTTCAAGCTGTTATCTTATTCGAGCTTTTTATTTAATAGCTAGAGTTATTAGTAATGATTGTATATTAGGCGAATGAACAGGAGAGTGGATGCACCTTCATTTATATAGGCGTATTTCTTCTCTCCCGGTTATTCCTTCAATGTCACTTTTAACCTTCGAGCGTTGCAACCATCTGTCTTTGCCATCAAATGCAGGGTTAAATGGACTTCGACCATGAACAGCACGACGATTATCTATCATCAGGAGATCACCCGGTTTCAAACAAACACTCTTCATGACTTTTTTTAACCCTGAGCGTAGTGCATCCATCGCTGATTGGGCATCGGGCGTCATCGCCACCATCAAATCCTCGTCATAACGAAGAAATGGATCATCGTGATCACCATATAAAATAGACATGACCGGCCCATTTCCTGGCTCCGTAGCTGAGTCACCAAAAATATAATCGACGCCTGAACGATATAGCGGTTCAAACAAGAGTTCACGGTGATGGTGGTCAAGTTCAGATATTATATCTCGGAGACTTGCAAAAAAGGTCTCTGCACCGATAGCACCACGAATACAATAGAGCAGCAAATAGTCCGGCATACAGGAATGAAAATGCTGTTCGGTATGAAACTGTAATTCTACCCTTGAAGAAGCATAGGATTGTTCTTGCTCTCTGCCTGGCACGGGTACAATATCCTGGAAAAGTGCTCCATTTTCAATTTGAGCATAACCGAAGATATGACCTAGTTGTGCAGCAGTAATTGCAAGACAGGCTTCGCTCACGAAACTGTTCTTGGTCGAGTCACCTTGTGGTGTAGGTATGTCATCGATATCGATATCTTGTGGACAATTTTTCAGTAACAAGACTCCCGATGTATCCTTACCCTGCTGGAATTCAAATAAACGTTCACGAATTTGGGTGGGTAATCTATCAGATGCAATAGCAGCCTGTTTCAAGAACAAACCCAGTTCTTTTTGTGGGTCCGCTGTAATATCATCCAATGCCATACTGAAATCTGAACAACTCCCCCCACAGTCTATAGTCGCTCCGTCTGATAACTGCGTGTCAATGTCAGGTAGCATAATAATCCCAATACGTATAAACATGTGCCACCACAATATAGGGCGGCCAATTAATCAGTTCAGCTTTTGTTCGTCAGATACCATTTCTTTTCTCCTGCCACGAAGACCAGCCTTTTAGGAGAAAGATGTGCGCACCTCTGGCAAATACCCGGTAAATCCTCGCGATGAGCTGCGTTCAGCACTGACAACCTAAACTCTCTCAATTTCTCATTATTGTGTTTATCAATTGAAGTAAAGAAGTTTCCCCATTTCTTTTCCGGCACCATGCGGCAACATGGTGCAAAATCCCCATTAGAACCTATCATGATGGAATTAAGCATTCTGCAATCATAAGGAGGGGCGGTATCTTCATAACGTGATGGCAGAAAGATTGATACGTTGTAATCATTTCGATTAACGACTTCTTGCAAGATTGAATCTGTCTCAGGCTCCCCGGCAGTCACAGGTCTCATAGGCTCACTCTCATCTATTGCATGAAAGTTTGTGAATTTAATAACATCGGCGCCTGAGTCTTCTGCCAGCCTAATCATATCTGGAATGTCATCACATCGGTCTGCAGTCACTACGCAGTTAATTATGATTGTAGGCCCAGAGGTAGTTAGCCTTTTTGCGTTGACCATGGCGTTGAGCCCTGCCATGACCTTATTAAATAATGCCTTGTTTCCGCCTCGTGAGGCGGCATACTTTTCATGCGTTGAGCCGTCTATACTGATAAGGATTTCACTAATATTCCGCGCAACAAACTCCGCATGCTTAGGAAGGCGAATTGCATTTGTAGTCAGCCATGGCTTGTACTTAAAGCCTTGTTGGTTAATAAAACGAACAAAAGCAGAATAGTCAGGGTGAAGCAACACCTCTCCTTCTGAATTTGGAATAGCCTGTCTAATCCCGGCAGATCGGTAATATCTTACAACCTCCCTGGCCTTATCTAATGTAATATCCTGACGCGAAAAGAAATCTTCATCCTGCTGTAAGTAATAACAACCAGGGCAACGCATATTGCATCGTTTTGTCATCGAAATCATCAAGTACGTTGCTAATGATGACTTCAAGTTACCATTTGAATCTATAGGCTTAATCTGACTCATAAGTACAGTCTACAACAAGAATTACTTATGCAACCAATGAATGCTTACTCAAAACAAGTGATTGATTTACAATTACTTCTGTCCTCACTCCCAAAGGGAACAGCCTCCTGTGCCATTCTAACAAGCTATACGAGTGTTTTTAGCTTAAACACTCTGCCCAGACCTGCGTTTCGATCGTATTAACAACATCCTTCTAATACGGGGGAGTTTATATATACATTCAGCTTCTGTTCAGCATTGTAGTGCTCAAATAACCCTAACAGACTTAAAAGAGGGTTCATTTGATGTCCATTAAACAAAGTAAAACGACATTACACAGTGTGATAACAGCATCAGTTATCACGCTATCTTTAATTGCTATGAGTGGCTGCACCGCAACAGCAAGTCACCGAGATAACCATCATTATGAACACGGCACTAACACCTCGATATCATTCGAATACCACTATTTCCCTGGTGTTCATGTTTACTTTGATCCCCATAGACACCTCTATCACTACCACCATAAACATCGTGGTTGGTTGACGGCAAAAGTTCTTCCTCATCATATAAAGATAGATAAAAGAAGGCGCCATGTTCTACGGTCACGTCATCATCAGCCCTGGAAGAATAATCATGCCCACAAGCGACATCGCAGTCATTTCAATGGGCATCACAAAGATCATCGTCGGGAAGACCGCCGTGAACACCGACAAGAACATCGTCGTGAGGATCGCCGGGAACATCGTCGGGAGGACCGCCGGGAAGACCGCCGTGAACACCGACAGGAGCATCGTCGGGAAAACAGTCGGAATGATCGCCGTGAGCATCGACAGGAACATCGTCGGGAAAACAGTCGGAATGATCGCCGTGAGCATCGACAGGAACATCGTCGGGATGATCGCCGTGAGCATAGACAGGAAAACAGTCGGGATGATCGCCGTGAGCATAGACAGGAAAACAGTCGGGATGATCGCCGTGAGCACCGACAGGACCGCAACGAAGATTAACTTTATGAGACGCATGATGGTTCACAAAGGTGAACGGCAAATTGAGAGTTCACCCTAACGCTGTCCATTACTCCCAATAACTACCACAAAGAGGATTGTGACAATCCCTATTGGGGGTAATGTTCCAATTAGTGTGGAGAGTGAAAAAGGCGTTGATGTATAGACTTCAACTTCACTTAAAACGCTCCCCAGTGACAACACTATGATAGCTAACTCACAACTTACCTGCCGTTCGAACAACGGGCGTACAGAAGAATGTCCAGATTTACTCCTGTTGAGTTTTCGGGGCCGGCCTCTAGTAAAGGGTACTACCCCATTTTTCCTGGCCTCTTTTTTTCTTTTTCTAAGCCACTCAAATAGTAATTCTTTCTAATATACTAATCTGCAACTGGTTATATGCCCCAGAAAAAACTGGGGCAGCGCGAAATACTGTTAGCAGGCATATAGCCGGGATTCCACTCTCGCCCTGTCCTATATAGTATTCATTAAAGATAGTCCCCAACACGCCGATATACATTTAATAGCTCAGCGTATAAATCATCGCCAGTATATGTTTTGTAGAGGGGTGCAGTGCAATGAAACAGCTACTTAATCGTGAAACGATGACCGTGATTATTTCTATCGCTGTCATGATATTTTCACTGAGTTATTTTTTCCGCTCACTCGAAGTGACCGGTCAAACAAGCTATCAACCCTCGGCGATTCCTGTAGAGCTTGCTAATCACATCCAGACTACAACTACAGACGCACTAACCCAGTTACACACCCCGTCAGACGAAACCGCAAATACGCTTCAAAATGACTTCACCCTTATTAACAATTCACTTGGTGAGTTGCGGAGTGATTTTATTCATTCGCATGCGCGCGTCATCACAAACCTGGGTAAACAAGTTACGCTCTACAAACAATACATACTCTCACTGACAGAAGCACAAAAGAATGAAAAAACAGATGTAGAAATCAGCAGCCTTATACAACAGCGTCGCACTATACAGGCCAGCCTGGATCAGTTTATTAGCAAACTGAGAGACAGTATCGATACAAACCTTAAAAACACACCTGTCGTTGAAGAATCTATTTCACGTCTTGAGGCTGAAATAAGCCAGTTGTTCACTGTTAACGAACCTGCTGATACGACTACGGTACCTGAGTTGGATAATGCAGCTACAACTGACACCGTACCGGGTGAAGTCACCACAACACAGGCAGCGACTGAAACGGTACAGGAAGAAGCCAGATCTGAACTGCCTGGCGGTGATTCCATAATCGAAGGTGCCACGACAGCACCAAGTCAGGCAACAGAACAAAGCAGCACTGCGAAGGTCTCGACAGACACCGAAGCGGTAAACACAATTCAGGAATCCGTTGCGTCTAATACAGCACCTGGGGCAACCTCCATTGATACAGCCACCAAGCTCACTGACGCAGTCGAAAAGCCAGCAAGTGATGAAAATCAACAAGCAACTGTGGAACAGGCAACGGATTCAGTACAAGCAGAAACCATTGCTGAACCCGCCACCTCTAAAGCTGTAGACCAAACAAATCCATTTGAAGTTATTAGCAAAGATGCTGACGCAAGTAAGTCCATTAACCAACCGGTCACCGAATCTATTGCTGAAGAGAACAAAACAGACGCTTTAGTTTCCGAAACAGTCGACACAGCAGCAGCCCCATCCTTCCAAGAAGCTGAATTGAATAAACCTATAACGGGATCACCTGATGAAAACAGCGCTGACACGAGCATCGAGGCGAAAATCCTGCTTGCCAGCAAAGAAATTGTAAAAGCAGGTACTGTTCCACCGCAGGCTCGAGAACAATGGACTCTGATTTCAGCCCTACTTGAAATCAAACGTAAACTCTCTCAACTAGATGAATATTTTCTTCGCACGCAAGTCACGGGAAATCTCAATAGCAGCATGATAAATGAGCAGCTTGATAGCATTGCAAGTACTATCAACCTACTCAGTAATACAGATACAGAGAGCAATTATCAGTCTGACATCAATTATCTCAATTCCAGCTTGTCACGCTATACAAGCGCTGTTGAAAGCATGCTAGACACCTCATCAACAGCGCGTAAGCAAGCTGCAATACAGCAGGCAACTAGCAACCTCTCTGCTTTAAGTAATGGGCTGGTGAAAGAATTAACCTTGTTTAACCAATCATTAACTCAGCTGCCATCGGCTACAATCAGCAATATTTCACTCGTTGCATTACTCGCCGCTTTAATCGCCGCATGCTTGATCGGCATTCAGGTATACCGACTAAGCTTGCGCCACCACCAGCTTCAACATGCCTGGACTGATGCCATGCATCGACTTGGCGAGGGTAATCTTCGCGAAACAAATGAAGATGGTGCTCTGGATTCATCGCTTACCAGCCAATTCAATCACGCTGTCGAACCTGTGATAGAGAAAATTGCCTCACTGGAAATGCAGATAGAAGAATTCTCGTCACATGTTATTGAACAAGACAATGCGACAGAACTGATGCATGAACAACACACCCATGATGATGCCGAAGTAGTTCACGCACTTGAGGATAAATGCAATATATTGGAGCAACAACTACAAACAATAACCGAAAATGTTCATAGCAAGCTTGTACCCATTCTTTCCAATGCGAACAAGGGTAAACGTGAACTTGCTGATGCCGTCGCATCCATGCAAAACCTGGAGACAGATATTGCGAATGCTGGCAAGATCATTGACCAACTAAAAGAAAAGAGCCAGGAAATTGGCCATGTTATCGATGTCATTCGCAGTATTGCTGAGCAAACTAATCTGCTTGCCCTCAACGCAGCCATAGAAGCCGCCCGTGCAGGCGAACAAGGTCGCGGATTTGCAGTGGTTGCGGATGAGGTGCGTACACTTGCAAGCCGAACCCAGGAATCAACGGAAGAAATTGAAAACATGATTGAAAATGTCCAGGCTGTAACGGATAAAGCCGTTTCTTCCATGTCCCAGGGGCGAAGCCAGATAGCGAATAGCCTTGATAATGGCAACCTGGCTACTGAATCAATCGCCACGATAGACAGCTCGATCGAGG
>Ga0316207_10000664_pt1 | contig 50970 bp, 62 predicted proteins | sample 6weekpyrite_MG_FD_204943 | JGI IMG/M metagenome (GOLD analysis project Ga0316207, IMG submission 204943) | Microbial mat bacterial communities from mineral coupon in-situ incubated in ocean water Damariscotta River, Maine, United States -... | ecosystem: Environmental > Aquatic > Marine >...
ATGATCTCGGCGTGCCGCACCCTTGCTGCAAACACAATGGTCCGTTTTCCTTCGCAATACTTCTTGAGACCCGCAACCTGCTCGATCAAGGCTTGCTGCGCCTCCATGATCTCGCCGATCTGTTCCTCACTGAAATCCCCACCGCTTCGAGGCTTGACATCCGCGAGCTTGACCGAGTTGCACCGAACAATCTGGCCTCGCACGGGCACCAGCCATCCGTCATTGATCCCGTCCATAATGTCATAGCGGAATGGGCAGGTTTGATAAAGCTGTTCGAGCGATCGACCGTCACCACGCTTGGGTGTCGCGGTGTATCCTGCGGCTCGGCAGTTCGGATTTCCCTTGATGAAATACTCAACGATCTCGATGATGGTTGGTGTGATAGAAAGATGAGCCTCGTCAACAAACACCCGATCAAAGTCTGTAGGCTTGAAGCTCATGTATCGCTTCCACTTCCCATCATCAGAACCCGACCGCAAGCTCTGAACCGTCGCGATGACAACAGGCATGCGATAGTCTGGATTGATGATCGCCTTTTGACCGGCTTGCTCGATGTCCGCTGTGACGCCAAGGATTGTCTCGATTTCTTCGCGGGTCTGGTTCACCAACTCCGTCGAGTCCACCAAGATCAAGCAACGGACGCCCAGAGCAATCGCCCTGGCAATCATGGCGACGAACATGAAGGTTTTACCCGTCCCTGTCGCCGATACAACCAGCGCGGTTTGATAGTCAACCCACGCCTGATCGAGCGCATCGTTTGCTTTCTCTTGATAGTCACGGCATACGAGTTTCAATCTGTCCCCCTCGCGTGCTTGGCATCTTGATCAAGCTGGCTGGCCTGATACTTGCATACCCATCCCTTGCCGTTGCACTTAGAGCAACCCGCCGATTCACACGCATCGCATGAGCGAGCGGGTGCCGACAGCGTGAACACACGGCGAAGAAACTCGATATTGCGGTCGATGTCTTTTACATGCTCTGCGAGATAGTGCCCACACTCCAAGGTGGCGATGTGCTTCTTGCATGAGTTGAGGTCATTGATGCAGCGGGTGGCTTCCTTAAAAGCCTGCTGACCGTCATGCACATTGGTTTCAACGATAACCATTTTCTTGTCAGCATCGGCCTTCGCTTCTTGCTCCTGATCATCTTGAACAATCTCGGGCTCGTTTTCGTTGGCGTTTGCCCAATCGCTGTTGTCCTTCCGATCTTCGGTGTATGCCGTTTCTTCCTTGGCATTGATATCGAAGCTGTCCGCTGATCTGCTCTGTCCGGCGGGGTCGATCTTGTTGAGTATTCTTCGCACGGTTTCATGGCTCACGCCGGCGAGCGTTGCCATTGCCCTGAGTGATGGAAGAGGAACACCCGCCCGCTCATGGGATTCAACAAGATTGCGAACACCGTTCTCTCGATCCTTGGTGCTCATTTGCAAGCCATGGATTGAGTTGGCGACAAGTGCATGATGCACACATTCAAGCATTGTTCCCTGGTGGATCGTGGCAAGGATCTGCTTATTGCCCGCATCCTTGGCCGCGGTGTAGCGGTGGTATCCGTCGGAGATCCGCAACATCCCATTGCCGCCCACGATATCCCAAACATCGATCGCGGGCATGTCGATATCCTCGTTCTCGTAGTTGGCTTTGTAGGTGCCCAGCGTCGGCTGGTTGAGTGTTGACCGGGGCTGAATCCCGGTCGGGTCTGGGTCGATTCTTCTGAGACCGATGTATTGTGCCTGGATCATTTGTTGATACCTTTTCTGACCGGGGCGAGAACCTTGTCGGCTTCGTCGCTGAGGATTTGTGTTTTCACTTTGACCGCTGCGGCGCATAGGACTTTTAATGCACGGGTCAGTTCAGGGCTGTTATTCGGGTTCTTGGAGTCGTGATCCGCATCACGGCTCACGCCTTCGAGTCGCCTTGGGGAGTGCTTTCGGTTTCGATTATCCCTGCTCATGTGCTACCTCTTCCTTCCCATCCTTGGGCTTCTTGGCGGTTTTGGTTTTGGGTTCTTCTTCCTTCACCGCGTTCTTGCTAATGAACTCGTTGATCATGGGTGCGAAAACTTCCGGCCATTCGGCGGCTTCCTTCTCTGCCAAATCTGCGTAGTCGCTTTCTACAAGGTGATCGCGGATCTGATTCATCGTGATGCCGTTTGCCTTGGCATGGTTCTCAAGACCAATGGCACGATCGTCGCCGAACGGTTTATGCTGCGGCTCTACATTGAGCTTGGCACGCACACGGTTTGCCCCTGCTCCGCTGCTTCCGCGAGCCTTGGGAGGCTGCCTGTCGCCTTGCTGGTAGCCTTGTGCCATGTTCCCATCGTCATCGTCGCCGGTCGTGATGCCAAGCGCAGCAAGGATGCTGTATCGCCGTGCATAAGTAACCGCCGATGCAAACTCCTGGGGGCCGACCTCATTGGTTTTGCGGTGCGGTGTCACGGGGAGCACAACCGGGGGGAATGTTAAAAACTGCCCGCTGCTGTGATTCAATGTGGTCTGAACTTCAACACGATCATTATGTGTGATTATCGATTGGCTTGGCATGAGCCCGTGCTTTGCCATTGCAGGGCGGATCTCTCGCACAACTGCATCAAGTGTTGCGTACTTGTTGCCCGAGTGATTGTTCTTCGCATCCATTCCAACGGTATCAAACTCGCCCCACGCCTTCACCATCGCCATGCGTACTTCGTTGGTTGGTGGTTCTGGAATCTGTACAGGCGGCACAACAACTTGTGCGATTGCTTGCTGGTCGATCATTTCGTCTGGTGTGTTTTGCTGGGACATAGTTCGTGTGCTCACTTTGGTTTGATGGTGGTCATGGTGTATGGATTGCCGTATGAATGAACGGCCTTGTATGCTTCTGGGTAATGCTTTTCGAGCATCTTCTTATCGATTGAAGATCGCCCCTTGCAGGTGGTGGCACGGCAGGCAAACCCCTCAACCTTGCCAACCGCGCAGTCGCCCAACTGCTGCTGGATCTTCACTTTGGCAAGTTTCTTGGCACTCTCGGCAGCGGTCATGGCTATGTGAGCGTCGTAATACTCCTTGCAGAGCTTTGGATCGACAAGGGCTTCTTTGCCCCCGTCACGCTGTCGCGATCCGTAATAATCAAGCGTTCCATCAGTGGCTTTATCGATCGGGGGCGGGAAATCTGCGATCACATTGTCTTGCCAAAACTTGTTGGCTGAATACTCGATCATGTCCGCGATGTCACGCTGGTATTCAATCTCATAGATATCGAGCTTGAAGAAAGCGCCGAGCTTCACGGCATAGGTGAAGTCAGATTCGGCGGTCATCATCTGCAACATCACTTGAAGGAATACATGCTCTGGGATCTCGTCGGTGCCAGGCTCACCCCACCCCTCATCGACAAGGCTGCTCTTGGCTTCAACGATCTTCTCGCCCTTGCCGTACCGATTGATCTGCCCGTCAACATTCCCGCGAAGAATCCCCTTGACAAACGCCCCTTTCGGTGCAGCAATCTTCTCGTCAAGCTCCATCGATGCGAGTTGGAGGATGGCGGGTTCGAGAACATCGCCACGCCGGGTGTGGTCATTACCCTCAAAGGCAACCGCGCGGCCTGTCTTGTCGAGCCAAACATCATGAGCCGATCGGAATGGGTTGCATCCCATGATGGCACCGATATCCGAAGATCCGATCCCTTTCATGCGTGCGATGCGTTGTTTATCTGTAATAGCCATTGCGATTCCTTTGGTTAAACCCGTGTGATTTTGCCGCGACCGGATTGGTCATAATCAAGATCCCATCCTCACCCAATGACGGGGTTCTTGTGATCTTGATGCGGAGGTCGGTCTTGTGATTACAACTGTCCTCGAAATCGAAATGAGCGCGAAGTGCTTTGACGATCGATCGACTGGTGTATTCATCGCTGTCGTTTATCCTGGTGATGAAATCAACATCGCCGCCAAGGGCTTCGCTCTCATACACTTCGTCGAACGAGATCCCCGCGAGCAAGCACACCGAATAGGGCGGCAGTTCTCGCTGAAACTCTTGCTTGGTGACATGAACGAGCTTGAGGTTGTGGCACACTTGGCAAAGTAAACCAAGCACGCTTCGTATCCCATTCGCTTCGAGCATACCTGTTGCGCGAGGGAACGGCAGGCAGCTTTCCATCAGGCCCAGCCACACATTTCGCACATGGGCAATCGATGTCGGATGGATGAAGTCTGGACCGAACGAAGCGGTACAGGGAACTACACAATCATCCCCGATCATTATTGTGGGTCGCTCGCTCATGCTGTTTCGTCCAATCGATCAACCTGCTGTGAGGCAAACTGCGTACGGCAAAGATCGGGATCGATATAGCACCGATTCCCAGGAATGCCATCGCCGATGGAGTTGAGCTTGCTGAACCCGAGCTCAAAGAACACGCGATCAGGTGTTGTCCCCACCACCCGAGAGCACACGATTGAATGAGTGCGTGTGTGTGACTCCATGCGAACAATGAACGAGACATACATGCCTGCACCGATGCGTCGACCCTCAGCGCTCAGCGGGAGCGCGTCAAGCAAAGCGCGAACATCGGCTTGGTCGTATTCGCTGTATGGGATTGGTTCAGCCATGCTTGCTGCTCCTTCTGATACTCTTTGATTTCACGATGATGAGATACAATCCCGAAAACATGCAGGTGAACGGTGAGAACACGATCAGAACCCACTCGATAAGCGTGGGCATCTTGGAGCCGCCGCTTGTCAGGTGTGCCCACATCAGAGCGCCACAGTTGAACCAGAGCCAGATTGTGATAATGAATAGGAGGGTGTTCAAAACGGCACGCTCCCATTGTCAAGACGCTTGTTGGCAATGGCCACAAAGTCGGGGTTCAAGTCGCCGCCTGTGTAACGGCGATTGAGCCGTTGTGCCACCACCGCCAGCGAGCCAACACCGCAACAACTCTCGGCGACCGTATCGCCTGGATTGGTGTAGGCATGGATCAATCGCTCAAGGGGTTCGGGTGGGAGCTGGCACGGATGCCCCTCCACACGATGCTTGCTCGTCCCTTGCAGGCGTCGAACGGTCCAAACGGTGTCAGGCACCCGCGGCCCCTTCGCTCGCTTGTCGCCGGCGAGCATCCGTTGGCTGGGCACTCGGATATGCTCGGTGTTCCAAGTGTGCTTTGGACCCTCGATCTTGTGAATGATCAAGTGACGGTGAGCCTTGGTCCAGTTGTGTTGGTTGTATTGCGAGAAGCGTTCATGCCAGATGATGCGGGCGAGCGGATCGCCGTACTGCTCGATCATCCAATCAGCAACAACATGAGCGTGGGCATCGCTGATCAAGACCGCGATCACCCCGCCTGGACGCAAGCAATCACCGAGACCATCAATCCAGCTACGAAGCATCTCATGGTATCGGTATGTTTTTCTATCGTCACTGATACCATGGCCGTAGTCAACGCCTTGGTTATATGGCGGATCGATGAAACCGAAGTCTGCATCGGTCACATGATCAGAGAGGGAGCAAGCCTCGGATTGAACAGCACGATGATGATTCACGATGCTCCGCCTTTACACGCGTCAAGATCCACACTGTAAATCCGCTGCTGGCCTCGAACTTGAACCGGCTCATCAAGCACCTTGACATGAGTGAGCATCCAGACCCAGCGGCCTACGGAGTAATCGCCCCACTTGTCAGTCAAGACCATGCACTCTCTACCAAACCCCTCGCCAAATGCGTACTTCTTCCTGCTGACCCGATTGATCTTAAATGCGCCCTGGATCACCGCAGTACAGAGCACCACGCCACGGGGCAATGGTCTCAGCGCCAACGGAATACTCAAGCTAGATTTGATGGGATACATACCGGCCTTGATCAATGAACCAACGATCTCGCCGGTCTCAAAAGGTGGTCGCTCATGCGGGATACGCTTGGCGGCATGGATCGCGATTCGCTCGCCGATCATGCTCTTGGGCGGTGCCCATGATCTTGTTTCGCAACGCTTCGTACCACAGGCAATCAGCGAGGCGTATGGCTGGTGGAGTGTTATGCACTTCATTGGACACCGCCTTTGCGGAGTGTCACAATGTAGTCATCGCCTCGGATGTATTGGATCTTGATCTTGATGCCAAGGCCGCGAGCGATACTGCCCACCGAGGTTCGCATGTTAAATGCGTACTCGCTCGAAGATCCGCCATCGATCTTGAGATAGTCACACTCGCCGTCAGCAAGTGCGCATAGATGATTCTTCCAGAACCCGTGCGGATTGCGTCGGCGAAGTGGCGGGCGCATGTCGGGGAGATCCCCGGTGCATCGTTCAACTTTGGTCTCGATCGGCTGAGTGTCCGTGCTCATCGTGATCTCCGAGCACGGTTTCGAGCAAGGCGACAAGGCGGCCTTGCTGAAAGAGTGCTTCTTTCAGGAGATCGATTGAATCAGACGATTTAGGTTTCGGTTTCGGGTCCGAGCTTCCCCCCCGGAGGGGGGCCTCTTTTGCTCTGAACCCTAATAATGACCCCAGCGGGATTTGAACCCGCGTTGTCTGATTGTTCGATCTCGGCGGCGCTGAACCCCCAAGGCCGATAGTTAGCGGGGTTGCAAACGCCGGGAATCTAAATGCTCCATCGGCACCATCATCATCTCCGCCTTCATGTTGCTTGTCAAGTTGGGTACGCACTTGCTTGCGTGTTTTCGGCCCCAGATTGGCGAGGTCGCGAGTGCTGTTAACATCGCAACTCAAGTAGTGATCGAACATTACCTTCGGGTCTGCGTGCCGTGAAAAAAAGTGTAATCTTTTTGCTTGATCCACAGTTGCGACATCATACCGAGTCTGGATTGCACACTTTCGGAACCGATGCCAACAGCCTCGCACCACTTCACTGGTCTCGATCCCGCACGCTGCCATATCGAGCTTGAGCGTGTTGTGATCCGGCCACTTCTCAAAGAGCATACAACCGGTTGAAAACTTCTTCCACTCGATAAGGATTTCAACAATCTCGTCACTCAGCGCCACACGATCACCACGGCGAGCCTTGTCGTCCGTCACGACCATACAACGCTTTTCGAGGTCGATGTCCGACCACTCTTGCCGTCGCGATTCAGTCCGCCTCATGCCCGTGTGATACAAGAACTGATACACCGTCGAACGCAGGGGACCATTCGCCCTGGCCTGCCATCGTGTTTTCTCACAATGCTTGGCGTACTCAACCAGCTTCTCATATTGTTCGTAGGTGAAAGGGGCAAGCGGCTTGCCTCTGGGCGCTCGCGGTGTCTTGATGCCCACAAATGGGTTCACTGGCAACAACTGGCTCTTGACCAAGAACTTCGCGAAGTCACGAATCGAGCTCAGTTTGTTCTTCGCCGTCTTGACCTGCCCATTGCTACACATTTCACCAAGCCAATCCATCAGCGGTAACACCTGCATGTCCTGTGGACACGCGATATTGCACACGGCAATGTATTCGCGGACATGACGCTCCTTTGATTTCACAGTGCTCGGCCTCTGTTGAAGCCAGTTGATGCGATTGGACGCCCAGGATTCTATCAGTACTTCCATGCCGGACCCTTTGCAATCGTCCGCCCCAATAAGTTGTATCGATCCATTCCGACTAGGATCGTGATACGGTGATGTTATCCGGGTTTTTAACCCACTGTCAACAAAAACTTTACGATACATAAACTCCCCTAAATACGATCAGGCATTAAAGGGGGGAACTTATACGATTTTATACTTTTGGGATATTCACAAAACAGCCATAATCCTAAATAGCAGGAATTAAGGCCGGAATGTTAATCTGGGGTACTCTGATGAGAAGCGTTATAGGGCTTAAACCTGATCCGCCTGTCGATTCCGTCGCGTATAACCGCGATAGGCCAGGTAGAAAACAGGCCCATATTCTGAATACGGAACAACCCACACGAACCCATAGCGATAACAGGCGAGAGAATACACCCGTTTCAATCGCCTTGGGCGCTGATTCCTGTTTCGCTTATGGGAAGTGTTCATCGTAATAACGAGAGCGGGATTTGAACCCGCGACTACCGGCTTATGAGGCTAGCGTTCTACCAGACTGAACTATCTCGCAATGGGACGGGCAGGACTCGAACCTACGCATACGGGCACATCGTCCCGCACTCTGCCAACTGAGTTACCGTCCCAAACGACTCTGCGTCCTGCCAACTAGACGAATGGCCTGCCGCTCGCCGATCAAAGCGATTGGCACCTAGGAAAGCCATACAGGACTCGAACCTGTGTTTCAGAGTTAATGTTCCATTCGGGGCTTGAACCCGAGTCGCCGGGATGAAAGCCCGGTGTTCTGGCCAACTAAACTAATGGAACATCTCCGTCTTACTTGGGACTCTTACCCCGCCATTGAGCCCCCGTAGACGGCAAGGGGCAGGCGCTTTCCTCAACGCATCGCAGTACTACGAATACGATCAGTGTAAATCAACAATCCATCGAAACAGGCTCATCGCGATCTCCTAAGCATGGGAGGGGACTGGATCGAAACGCATACGACGCAACACCAAAACAACAGATTCAGGTGTCACAGGACGCCGATAGCGAGATGAAAAACTAAAGTTCTTAAAATTATCAATGTCATCAATGGTCAAAGAACCACACTTGCCCGAACGAGGCCAGCGACCAGACGCAAGCAAGCCAACGCGGTAAGAACCAGATGAAATGACAGGGGTGAGCGAATCCATGCGATCTCCTTTGCATGAGTTGTTGAAATCCGCGAGGGAAGCCGTCGCCTCCGAGCCACATGAGGGCTTGCACATCACGCGGTCGTGTTCAAAGTGAACCGGAAATCGATTCCAGGTTCGTGATATGAGAAAACAAAGTCGTCAGATCAGATTCAACGAATCCAAGCAAGCTGCTATCCCCTTGCTTGTCTGATTGCACAGGCGATGGAGGCATATGGCCTGAGCCCGAGATCGAAACGATCTTCTCGCTGAGCGACAACGAGAGCTTGGATACCCGCTCATTGACATCAGCAAGGTTTCGAGCAATGTTACCAATACGCTCAGCTGTAGAGGCTGGTGTTGCTGATCCAGATATTGCTGACATTTCAGCTTGGATGGAGGCGGTGTTCATATCGTTTCCTCTCGATTGTGGTTGTAAACGCAGGTCATGTAAAACTCCAACAGCGAGAATCGAACTCGCGGGGTCGCTATCTCTTTCGAGACACGGGATGACTCCCATCTAGGCACCATGTTCGCAGTGCCGCCCCATCTACCCGAGTTGATCAAGCTCGGTAATCCGCCGATTGCCAAGACGGTCTATTGGAATCCGACTGCTCCCTGAGGACAAACAGTCGGGGGGTGTGCGAATCCATGCGATCTCCATCATGGAAAGTTAGTGTACACAAACTCAGAGGGAGGGTTGTGGAAAAGATGAAAAAATTTGAGATAGGAGATAGGGGAGGTTTATCAGTATTGTAAGGCCGGGGGTCCGGGGTCGGGGCCGGGCCTCTGATCGGGCGGGCGGGCGAGCTCGAGCCGATGTTAGCGAGTACTTACTAACCCCGTAAACCGCGTTTTTACGCTGCAAACCGTGTAGGGCGTACCATGGCAGGGGGTGTATGACACGAAGGGCACCCATCGTGCCACGATATCGGCGAGCCGTGGAATAGGGGTAAGGCGAGCACGATTGAGGGGTCTAAAGCTGCCTTCTATCTCTCTCTTGCCCCCCTGAATCCCTGTTCTTCCATCTCGTGTATCCTACCATCGGCTATGAGTATCCGCCTGAATCTACGCTTGCCGCCTTCGACGGTATCCCGCGCCCGCATTATCCGTGCAGTATCTAAGCGGCTTGGGGATCGTATCGAATGGGGCGATATGATGGAGCGGGGTATCGGCCCTATTGAGGATCAGCTCAAGAGCGATTGTAAGCGTATGGGCGTGAACTATGACCGCTTGTTGCTTGAGTGTCTCAAGAGCATGAACAATGGAGCGAACGAGAACACCCCTACTACCCGTGCCTATGAGTATGCACCTAGGCCCGGCGCTGGCTTTGTTGATTCGGGCTTATCCTGACTATGGGTGTTTTGTTCATTCGGGCTGTTGAGCATCTACGCTTCTGATTGTCTATGAATATCTTCGCTTTGGGTGTTTATTGTGGGTATCGCTGCAATTTGTCGCCGTCATATTGTGACACTCCACCCCCCTGGCGAGCTTGAATCGGGGTTATCCTAAAAATATCGCTTTTGTTTTGCCTTGTCAGTTGACACGGGGGGGAGTGTTGACGATACTACACCCATGCAAGCCGTCGGACGCTTGCAACAATCAAATCGCCTTTTGCAAAGGGGCAAACCATGAAATATACACGACGATCCAGCAAGCGAGCCTCGGGCGCTAAGCGCCGGGCGAATAATGCCGCGGCTTTGCGCCGGGCTCGAGAAGGAATGAGCCCCGAGAATGACGCTCGAGTAATCTCGGGCATGATAGCCGCCGGCTATGATCCATCCGAGATCGACCCGCGCACCAACTGCTTTACTTATCCCGCTTGGCAAGCGCTCGGCCGACAAGTGCTCAAGGGCGAAACAGGCGTAAAGATCCCCGTAGGCAAACGGCTTGCCTCTATCTTTCATATCTCCCAAACTAGCGCGATTGGCGACTCCCCAAAGCCGGCGAGCATTCGCGAATGGAGCACCGCGGGCGTGAATCGCAAAATGCAAGCCGTCGCCGAAAACTCGGGATTCGATCCGGGGGATTTAATCTACAATACTGAGGCAACCGGCGGACCCGTATCCTTTTCGTTCCCCGGCGCTATCCCCGCTGATCTTAAAGAATCCCTAGAGGGCTTGCCCTTCGATGTTCGCGCAATGTTTCGCCCGGATATGCCCGGATCAACCGGCGCTGATACGCTCGCTGAACATGGCGCCGATGGTATGATTGATCTCGCTAAGAATCTAATCCGATCCGGGGCAACTGGTATAGCCGATCATATCGAGCGAGTAGGCAACGAAACAGACCCACAAACGCAACTGCTCCAAGTGTTGCAAGCCCTACGCGCCGGCGTTCCGTTTGTGAGCCGCCCGGCGCTAGAAGTTGTGCAAGCCGATACGCTCAAAGATGGATCGGGTTTCGAGCTTGTGGGCGTTCCCTTCGCAGTCTATACCGCCGACGGTTGCCGGCGTGCATCATCGGGCGAGCATGATTTCAATCTCGACGGCTTGGACTCAATCCCCGCCGACAAGGGCACGGTTGATATAGACGCCCGCATAGCGCCCGAGTTGGCAACCGCCGATATTCCATTCTAATCCAATCCCCGCCGGGTCCGCTGAAAAGCGGGCGCGTCGATTTGAGAGCCGGTGTCGGATCGGCTCTTATTCATGATCTTAAAGCAAAGGGAAAAGCATGAAACCCAACGAACTAGCGGCGCTATTAAACATGATACTCAACGAATCAGACGACGATACCATTATTGACCTCATCGTCAACAACGCGGAAGAACTTGAGGAGCTTGCCATAGCTCTTGCTGCTGTCCCCAAGATCGGCGACGGTAAACCGGACGCGCCAACCCATACGCCGGGGCCGTGGCATATCGGTGATACGAATAAAAACCATCCCGCTATCGTCTATGCCTCTGACGGGTGGGTGATTGCAAACACTTCGGGCGTGATATGCCGAACAGACGACGAGGAAAGCGCAAACGCTCGCCTGATTGCCGCGGCTCCTGGAATGCTCGAAGCTCTCGAAACCGTTGCAGCCTGCAAGCCTGATCACTCGGGCGGCGTGACCCTCGGGCATGTTGAGCTGTCAATGATTGCCGATACGCTTCTCAATGCTCGATCTTGACACGCTCGCCGGCCCCGTGGAAACGCGGGGCGGTGGTTTTGGGCACGGTGTCGGATCGTGCCCGGTTTCCAGATTTCAATGCAAAGGATTTTACAATGTCTGTTTCAATACTCGAGCCGCGCGATATTCAATATCTCTGTGAGATGGCAGCGATAAAACCAGATTTTAGTTGGTGCCGCGTTGCCGATGGCCATGCGATCGACCGGATTATGCGCCGAGACCTTGCCGGTGCTCTGATTGTGCAGCTCAGCGCCCTCGGGCAGATTCTTGTCGATGATAACTATGCAAGCTATAACGCCCGATACGACGACAACCTAAAGCCGTTCCGATATGTTCACCACTCCCAAGCCGTAGACCATAAGCCCGGCGAAGTGTTCGCCGCGTGCAACTACTACGAATACCAAGCGAGCGAGCACCCCGAGGGTATGAACTGTGAAGGGCTCCAGGTGATCGGCGCGATAAGGGCTCAATCCATGCGGCATGTTATCGCGTCACAATCAAAGAACCCAACAGGGACGCCGGACCACTTCGGAAACTCAACCGCGGTCTGCCTCTCTCGCCTGATTGGATAAAAAACTTTTCGCCGGCCCCGTGGAAACGCGGGGCGCGGCGATTCGTTGCACGGTGTCGGATCGTGCAACTTTCCGAACCCCCAGCAAAGGGATAGTAAACAATGACACATGAAAACGAAGCGACTTATTGCCCGGAAGATAACAAAATCCGCCTGTACTGCGGACGCGTACCGCGTGAGGAATACCTAGAGCTCCGGGCGCTCGGGTTCAAATCGACGCCGAAACAGGATTGTGATTTTGTCGCAACTTGGGGCATCGCCCGAGAAGATCGGGCGCTCTCCATGCTTGCCGAGGGCGACACTATCGGCGACGAGGACCAAAGCCCCGCGGATCGTGCAGCCGATCGCGCTGAACGATTCGCCATGTATCGAGACAAGCGGCGAATCGAAGCCGGCGGACACGCGGACGCATTCGACGCTGGGCCAAGCTCGCACGGCTACCAATCACAAGACAGAGCCAACCGCGCAGCCGCCAAGCATGACCGCCATCGCGGGCGAGCCCTGAGCCAATGGGACAAGGCCGAGTATTGGCAACAAAGAACCGCCGGCGTGATTGAACACGCGATATACCAGACGAGTGCATCGGTTCGCCGTGGGCGGATTGTTCGCCTGGAGTCGGATCTGAGAACGCACACGGGCGACTGCTACACCCGGTACCGTGCTCATCTTGAAAACCGCCTAGCCTATGAGCGTCAGATGTTGGCGAGTCAGGGCGGATCAGCTGCCGATGTCGATATTATCCCCGGCGGATACTTTGGGCGTCATCAAGTGATCAAGGTGAATCGCTCGCCGGTGACTAAGCAGCCCGTATCGGTGAAAGTCTGGGGAGCGCACGACTGGAAGCGCGACGCCAACGGGGAGCCCTTGCAATGCCTGAAATCTGTGAATATCCAGCGGCTCGGAGAGGATGCTTATACACCACCAACCGAGGCCGATCTTGTGAAGCTCGCCGAGTTCAACGCGGCGCTCAAAGAAAAGACTAAAGAGAAGAACGCGGGCAAGCCCAAGCTCATCAACCCAACCGACGCCGACGCGCAACGGTTGCAAGATACTTTAAACGCAGCCGCTAGAGGGGGATCTTCTGAGATCCTAAAAATGACTCAAGCCCAGTATTCTGCACGCTCGAAGGGTTCGTATTCAAGTTATGGCGCCGAGTTCTTGCACGCCGACGGTTCAACTGATTCAAGTCCGCGGGCGGGCCGATGGATCGACGGGCAGATGGTCCAGCATACCAACATCTGCAAAGTGCGAATCGGTCCGAATATTGGCAGCAGTTCATTCTATTCTGCTGACTCCGTGATCATCATCACCGACAAGCCACAAAAGCCGCTCCCGGCTTGGTCAACCGTTGCCGAGGGGGTGGCATCATGAATCGCGGCCTATTACGATTGCTCCATCTACGCGAACAAACCGAAGCCGTAGACGCGGACATGATCGGCGAGCGGGCACGCTTTAAGCGGCTACGCAAGGCCGAAGCGCCCCGCGCGGTGTCGGCGTTCAATCTGTTTCAAACCCCGCCGGAGCTCGCTGATTGTATGGTTGCGAATCTCCCAACCCTGGGCGACGGTTCGCGGGTGCTTGAACCTTCCGCCGGGCTCGGTCGATTGTTTCACGCGATCCGTCGAAAAGCGCCCGGCGCTCTGGTCACGCTTGTTGAATCCTCGCCCGATTGCTGCGCCGAGTTGTACCGTGCGATAGATGGCGACGAATCCGCGCACCTTGCCCAGCGTGATTTCTTGAACTTCTCGGATCTCGACGGGTTCGATTTCATCGTGATGAATCCGCCATTCAAGCGGGGGGCGGATGTGAAGCATATCAAGCACGCACGCGGATTGCTCAAGCCTGGCGGGGTGCTTGTGGCGTTGTGCTATGACGGTAGCGCCCAGAATAAGCACCTCAAACCAATCGCGGACACTTGGACGCCGCTGGGCTCTGATCTATTCAAGACTGAGGGCACGCGGGCGGCCGTGGTGATGATGACGCTCTCTACGCGATGATCCCAAAGCCCCGAGATCGTGGAAACGCGATCCGCGGGGATTCGATCAGCTACGGACGGTTGATCAAAAAGTAGGTGAGGGCGATACGCTCGAAAGCGGTCGGACACGCCCCCACCCTAGCACCCATTGCAAAGGGGATAAATCCCATGAGTACCGAACCAATCATAGACGCAATCACTCAGAGAATCATGGACGACGCGGGGGCATATGAACCAACCCCCCAAGAAGTCCGCTGGGCTTTGATCGAGCACCAATCAAGGAAGCTCGCTGACGCTTTGACCCGTCATCAGTTCGTAGGCGTGACCGGCGACGCGCTCATCGCGTTGCGCGATCTTCGCGAAGCTATGGACGGGGCGACCGAGAAGCCCGAGCCAATCGAGCCGGATAACCCGCTGGCAATCATCGGCAACCGTGGATACACAACGACCTATTGAGCGAAACCACCCGGCGGGAGTGAAAGCGCCCGCCGGGCCTTGTATGATCTTAAAGCAAAGGAGAATAAAATGGGAATGTTTGATACTGTGGCAGTTGAATGCCCTCAATGCGCCGAGTTCGTCGGCGTTCAAAGCAAAGCGATGGGCCACAGACTCACCAACCTGAATCTGTACAACATTGAGAACGCACCAGACGATATCAAGGCTGACATTGCAGACTGCCAATGCGAGTGCCGAAAGTGCGGGCAAAAATTCACTGTCCGGGCAGAGATTACTTTAACAGTCATGGCTTGCCACGATTTTCCGCCGGACACTGATTCGTGGATCGTCTGGAGCGAGCCACACCCATTATGCAAAGATGGCGGGTCGGAATACCCGGATTGGTATCTGGATCATATCCAACAACAGATCGAATCCAAACCTAGTGATCCCCTTATGCCAGGGGGCGAGCGATGAGCAAGAAGCAAATCAAGTGTGTTATCTATGCCCGTTTCAGTCCGCGCCCAGCTAAGGCGCTCAAAGACTGTCAATCTATCGCCGTGCAGATTGAATCCTGCAAAGCGTTCGCAGAGAAGCAAGGGTATCGCGTGATGAATACCTATGTGGATCAAGAGAAGTCTCGAAACGACTTCGATCGTCCGGGTCTCCATGAGGGCATCAAATCACTCTATCGCGGCTGGATCTTTCTCGCCTATAGCCCTGATCGAATCGGATCAGGACGGCACGCCGCGGTGATCGAGAACGATATCATCAGCAAGGGTGCCAGGATCGAGTACGCCACCGGCGATATGAACGGACAATCCGACGAGACCACGCTCATGCGGGGGTTCTTTTCGCTGCTCGCTGAGTATGAACGAGCAAAGATTGGCCGGCGAACCAGTGACGGAATGCAGTTCAGGCAGGCCAACGGGGAGCGAATGACAAGCATCGGAACCTTGCCCTACGGGAAGATGGTTGACCCTGAGAATGATCGCCGGATGATCGACAATCCAGACGAAATCAGGGTTATTCGAGCGATTAAACGATGGAATAAGCAGGGCGTGACCGTCGCGGGCATGATCTCAAAGCTCCACGAAAACCAGTGGAAACCGAGAGGCAAGGAATGGCACCGGACCACGATCAATCGGATTTTGGCACGCTCAAAGGGTGACAAGCCCAAGGATAGTTGAACCAAAGACAGATTGCAAGGTTGACCTAAAGGCTTTGCTTCGTGTACCATGTTGGCGTTCACTAACTTAGGGGCAGCCAATGTCATTACAGAAAACTGTATTCTCTTCTGCCGTCAGCGGCACTGACTACCCATCATTCACCAAGATCGGTGTCTCTGGGTCAGCCGCATCATGCAAGGGTGCACAAGTCGCCCGTTTCTTTGTTGAGGGGGCACTCTCAAGCGGTACGGATGTCGGCGAGATCACTCTGGTCCTACTCAAAGACGGCTTGCCTATCTTTCACGATATCGCAACCGTCACCAAGACCGCCATTGCTTCGGGCTCGGGTCGCTTGGTCGCTACCGTTGCGTTCGCCAAGAGCACCAGCGAAAAGATCGATCTTCTTGGCTACTGGCGCTCGGGTGCAGCTTCACGCGATGGATATGAATGGAAATATGCCGTCACCGACCTCGGCAGTTTTACCAGCCTTAGTGTAACTGTCGCCACCTCGACGGAGCTCTAAATGGGTGGCCATCCGTTCATCGCAAAGGCTCCCGATGGGGCGACTTATTACGGCAACAATCTTGCCCTGCTTTGCCGTGAACACAAGCTCAACAAAGACTTGATGAACAAAGTCAGGCAAGGCATTGTCGCAGACCATCGCAAGTGGACTGTTCGTGAAGCCACCGACTTTGAAATCGCAAACCTCGGTGATCCTCGCGGTAATCCAAAGGTTGATGTTCCTAGAGATGAAACCGACGCGATTTCCATGGTCATGGATATGTATGCGCCCGGCTCTGAGCACACCGCTCCATCCGATCCGCGTGAACTTGTCAAGCTGCTCGCCAACGCCCAGGCACAAATGGCCTTTGGTGTTCATGTCTTGGGCAAGGAACCGCCGACTGGCTGGAACCCTGCACAAATCAACGCCACGATCACGCACCTTTGCACCACCCATGGTATCGACCGCAAGCACGCCGAGGACTATCGCACCGCCGAAGAGAGGGTCATGGACGCCATGACCGAGCTCATCGGTAACAGCGCTTCTATCTGGGAAGCCGAAGATGAAATCCTCGCCACACTTGAGCAGGAAATGATCGGTGTTCGCGACGGCGGCGAAGAATATCTACGCATCCTTGAAAAGTTCCCCGCAAAGTCGCTGCTCCCCGAGAGCCAGTTGCCCGCCGGCCAAGACCCGGAGGCACCCCCCGGCCCAAAAACAATAGCGGCGGTCGCGTCTAAATGGATTGATCGCATCCGCCGCGTCCGTCACCTTGCACACCGAGCACAGACCGATTCGATCCCAGGCATGAGCCGGCGCGAGAAGATGATCAGCCAAGCGACCCACACGCTTCGTTATCAGCTCTATGTCAACCGATCAGGAATCATGATCCGTCACAAGGGGATGAAGAAGAAGAACAATGTATTTACCATCGGCCCCCCGCATATCCGTATGTCGATGGGCTTGTTCTTCTCTCGCAACCGATACGGAATCACTGACCAGGGCATTCTTGCCCCCGGTGAAAGTTATATCGTCGATGGCAAAGAGACTCCATTCCCCGGCGCTGATTACACGGGCACCATCTGGATGATCCCCCCTCGCCACGGCAAAACCGATGAGCTCAAAGCCGTGGTCGGATTAGAGATCGGTCTCAATCCGCGAGTCCAGATTGGCTATGTCCACGATGTCGATGAGGAAGCGAAGAAGTTTAAGAACTCCGTGGAGCGCATGTTCCACCGAGACAACGATCAAGGCCGAAGAAACTACAGGCTCTTTCCCTACGAGCTCGATGCAAAGCAGAACGATGCCAATATGCTGCGCGTCAAATGCAAAGATCCTCCAAAGACCCCGAACCTTGTGGTCGGTGGCGTCTTTGGATCTGCGCAGGGTTTGGATCTTGACCTGCTTATCGGCGATGACCTTGTTCCCCAGCGAGACAACCATCAGCCAGGCACAAGAAAAAAACGGCTCACCGCTTGGGCTGGCACTTGGGTCACTCGATTACAAGGCGAGAACCCTCATATCATTCTCTCGGGCTATCCCCGCCACTTTCAGGATCTCATGTGGACCAAGTACAAAGAGGCTTTGGAAGCTGCCAAGTCTCAGTTCCGCCGCGGTGATCCGATGTGGGTTCTTCGCATGCCTGTCGGCGATACAAAGTCATCACCGAAGTTCAAAGCAATCTGGGATTACTACGGACCCGCCGCGCTTCGCCGTCGGTATCGCCAGTTAAGTTCGCGAGCAACCTGGGCCGCCAACTACGGACTCCATCCGATCACCGACGATATGAAGCTCGTCAAGAATGTTCGGATACTTGACAAGAACGATCCAAAGGTGATCGAAATGCTCAAGGCCAGCGAGAACCATCTCAACATCGACCCGGCGGCCAAGGGTGACGGGCTCAATGATATGGCCGGGCTTGTCGTGCTCTCTGTTGGGAGTCTCGAATGGGTTGACACAAACGAGTTCGGCAAAGTACAGAACAGCGAAACACTCGCGGTTGTTCGCATGGCGCGTGAGTTCCACGCCACCCAGACCGAGATCACCCAGGAAATGATGGAAGTCTCTCAGTCGTTACCGATTCACCAGGCGAATGTCGAATGCGTGACCGGCCTAGGCTCGGCCATCATCGAGATCCTTGAAAACTACCACGGCGTCTATGGGGTGAACCCGATCGGCACCGGGAACCTCAACAAGAAAGCGCGATTCAAAGCCGTCGCCGGTATGCTCGAACATCAGCCGGGGATTGTTCCCGCAAAGGTCGCGTTCCTTGGCGAAAAAGAGCGTGACGAAAACGGGAACATTATCGAGGACTCACCGTTGCAGGTGATCGAATCGCAACGCCGGCTCTTGGAGTATGTCGTCAACTACGCGGTTGAGGAAGGCTTCCACTCCCTCGATGCCCTCACCCAAGGCTGCCGCCAGCTCATGCCGGTCATCGGTGTTGGCGAAGGCGAGTTCAGTGCTCAAGTTGAGCAGGATATGTACGAGGGCAAGGACAAGAACAAGTGCAACATCATCAAGAAAATCAAGATCGATACCAAAAGAAAACAATCGCATAGTGCCGGGCGGCGTCGCTTTGGCATGTCCACTTTACAGGTTTGAAAAGGAGATCCAAACCATGAAATCAATAGAACAAATCCAAGAACTCAAGGGCCTATTCAAGCCACGAAACAACCATGTTGTTTTGGTGCTCGACGAGGCAATGGTCAAGACCGAGGCGGGCTTGCATATTCCAGAGGTCGGCGTCGCCCAATCAGTCACCGGGCAGGTTGTCGAGGCCGCGATCAAAGACAAAGAAGATCCTGATGTTGAGCTCAGACCCGGCGACCGTGTGTACTTCAACGCGTTCGCTGCACAAAAGCTGACCATCGGCGATGCCAAGATCATTGTTGTTCAAAGCGAAAACATCATGGGGACTATCAACTCCGCTGAGATCGTCAAGGAGGACAACTCATGATTTCGATCTATGTATTCTCAACGATCGTTCTCTTTGGTGCCTCGGTCTCTGTCGCGTTCTTTGTCGGCTGGCTTTGCCGAGGGTACAAGATCGAATCAAATGAGCCGGCGGGCAATGTCTACACGCTTGTCAACGCGCTCACCGACCTTGCCCAAAGGCCGCCCGTCGTCATCCGTGAGCCACCCCAGCAAGCGAACCAACCACGCGAGCGAGAGGGTATCCATCCGCTCGCACAATCATACCTGGATACAGACGAAACCGATCCCGAAGCAGACCACCACCAAAGCCCCGAACATGAAAACATGGTTATCAGTACATCGCCGGGGAGATCAAACCCCGGCTTTCCGCTGATCCACCATACTGTTGACATGCACGGCTCCTGATTAAAAAGGCGTATGCCATGATCCAACCATTCAAAGACGAAGCTGATTTTCTGCAATGGCAGGACGACAAGATCCTCGAGTCTGGTCCGCTCCAACGGCAGAGCGAGGTCTACGCTGCGCAATGCCGTGCGTTTGATAATGGCTCACAGCATATCGAATCGTGCGGCATCAACGAGAAGGGGCTGCAAGGGTTCGTCAACACTTGTGATCAAATCTCGGAGAAGGCAGGGCGCGGGCCGGCTCGGATGACGATGAACCGAATCACCAGCCAGCGCATCCGCAACGCCGCGAGAACCAATCCGCAACGCTTCGAGGTCGTCCCGCTCCCGCCTATCGGAACCGCAACACCTCAGTCATTGGCAAAGGCGACGATCTATCAATCTGTCGCCAATGCCATGATCGAAGATAGCCATTATGTCAACCACGCATCGGTGGCAAACGACAACCGCGCCATCGATGGGCTCCATGGTCACGGCTTCCGAATCCACAAGGGCAAGCGCCCCAACGGCGCACCTGACGCACGGATGGAGGCGTTCACATTCGACGGCTTCCAGCTCTCGCTCGACCCATCGAATCAGAGCGGCAATCTGTGTGATCACGAATGGGTGATCTTTACCGAAGTGCTCACCAAGACCAAGGCAGAGCGGATCTACGGCGAGGATGTTTTCGCAGGGATCAAGGACGACGAGTTTACTTCTATCCAATCACTGATGCCAACCGAGACCGCGTTCAACCGGCTCTCGGGCGGCTCGCTCTACCCCACGCTCTCCACGCACGCCAAGAGTCCCGGCGTTATTGTTCGGACCGCCTGGCTCAAGGGCTACGGTCGTCGATTCGATCGCATGATTATCACGATCGATGTCAAATCAAAGAACAACCCCGCAAGCAAGAAGGTGATCGGCGATGTCAACCACGCGCCCAACCCATACGGCGGCGACGGGATGCCCCTGGGAACACTCAGAGGATTCCGCAGAGCGGTAAGCCGGCTCCCGATTTCCGATGTCGGGCTCATGATCGATGATCAACGAAAAGGGAACATGGCCGCAACGATCTTGTTCCAAGGCTACTGGAACTACATGAACACGATTCATGTGATCGATCGCAACTGGCTCCATAACGGGGCCAATATGTCAGAGAATGAAATCTGGGATTCGCTCGACAACGGGATGATTGTTGGCCGAGGCAAGAAAGATGCCAAGGCTCCGGCCATCATGCAGGCACCGCCACCACCGCAGTTTGCATCCGAGGATGCCGAGCGATGGACTCAGCATATGCGTGAGGATGTGTTCTCAAGCGATGTGCATGTTGGTAAGACCAAGACCCATGTTCCAGCCTCAACCACACAGCTTGCCGTCCAGCTTGCAGAAGGGCCATTGCAGGATCGCGAAGAGGGCGATATCAAAGAGTACACCCGGATCATCGAGACCATGGCCGCAACTGCCGTGCTCTTGGCGAAGGCTCAAGCCCCCCATATTCTCACGATGCTGCACAAATCAGGGATGAGCGCCGATCAGATCGGCACCTTGCTCGAGCTCGACTACACCGAGCACCCACGGCTCAAACTAACCCAAAACGCCATGCGCCGGCAGACGAGATCCCAGCGCAAGGATCAAATGTTCCAGCTCCTTGAGAGCCAAGCGCTCGATCCGGCAGTTGTCCCGATGCTCTTGGCTGATATCGATATGCCAATGAGACAGATCGACAAAGACACCTCTCAATGGGCAGAGAGCTTGGTCCTCAAGATCATGTCTGGTAGGGCGTACAAGCCTATCCCGCTGGGCACCCGTGTCGGTTTCTTGCTTGAGCAGCTTCAACGGGCGATGATGCAAACCACCGACGACGAAGAAACCCAAGACCGCTTAGTGGATGCCTATCAAGCCCAGCTTGAGATCGACGGCCTGCTCGACGATCCCGAGGAAGAAGAAGCACAAGGCGAACCCGCACCCGAAGAAGTGAGCCTCCAAGACCTCGTTGGCGGGGCTCAAGCCCCGGTTTAACTGTCACAATGTGACACTGACAAAGAATCGAGCCTCAATAAATCTCTCAGGAGATGCAAGTTGCAGGTTGACAGTGCGGTTAGCGAACGCTAACTTACCAGTAGATAGCCCGGCGCGTTGCCGATTACCTATCTCCCGTCAGCCGATCCGACTACCCGCACCGCGGCCCGGATAACGCGAAGGAAACCGCCATGGAAACACCACCCAACACCCCCGCTGCTCCCGAAGCTGCACCCGCACCCGCGGCCCCTGAATCTACAGGAATACCCGCCCCCGCGCCCGCTGCACCGGCCCAACCAGCTACAAACCCTGCGCCCGCTGCACCCGCACCGCCGCAGTACACCCCCGAACAGATTTCTACTTTCCAGAGATCACACGAACAGTATCAAGGCAACCGTCCACTTCTTGCCCCGCTTTTGCAAGCGAACATCAAGACACCGGATCAGGTCAATCAGTTATTGCAAGTGAACCAGCTTGCCGCCGACCGTGGCGTCGATCTCAACGCGCTGCTCTCAGCGCTGGGGACCGACACCAACACGCCGGCTACTCCCGAAGCGATCACGCTCGATTCCATCAAAGGGGTTATTGATTCGTCTATCGAATCAACTATGACTCTCCGTGATGCAAACGCTCAAGATCAATCACTCAACGATTTATCGACCGCTTCACTGGAAACCGCCAAATCAGAAATCGCAACATCAATCGGCCTCACCGCCGCTGATCCTGTTCTGGGTTCAATCGTCGATAAGCTGGCCGATGCCAGGCAAAAACAGTCGTTCTATCCAGCGGGTCATCCGCTGGCGGACAAAGTATACAAACCACTCGACGCCACCGAAATCGCAGCCGTCAAAGCCGACGCCCTTGCCCAGCTCACCGCGTTCCGTGGTGAAAAAGCAATCGCCGACGCCCAGGCGGTCATCAACGCCGCCGCCGCCCAACCGGACGGGGACGGGTTGCACACCCCCGCAGGAACACCAGCCCGAGCTTTCAATCCGCTTGAAAGCCCGACCGCTGACGATCGTGCGGAAGCTGTCGCCATTCTCAATGGTGCATTGGGTGGCGTCGTACCAAGCGCCGTCTAGGTCTCTTGTCTGACCTTGACGCAGGAGAAAAGTAATGTCACAACTCGCCACTGTCGAATCAAGGTTTACCGGACTGACCGCGCTCTTGCGTAATCGGTATCTCAAGGATGTCATCGACCTCCGTACCCGTGTTGGCACGCCAACCATGCAGCGCCTCAAGCCTGCCGCAATGCACACAACCGCCCGCGACAACTGGTTGCAGTACGAAGTTGCCGCCGCCGATAGCGCTCGGATGAACACCAACCTGCTCCGTGACTACGGCACGCCCAACAAGTCCAAGGCCGGAAGCCTCAATTACCGATACGACCCGGACAATCCAGCACTCAATGATGTGGTTGGTATTGACTCGGTTGCTCGCGTATCGCTTGCCGATATGGAGAAGGCCGGCACCCCCGATGGCATGATGTCCCTGGCACAGAAAGTGACCAAGGATGTGTTCGCTGGGATCAATGAGACCCCATCAACCATGATGCACTCTGATGCAGGTGCTTCGATCGGTGCTGTCAACGGAACCAAAGTGAAGCCGACCACTGACTTTGCCAATGGCGACACCTATGTCAGCGGCGACACCTCGGCGACCATCGCGATCGACGGATACTCCATCGGCGTGTACCGCAGAGGCATGGTGCTCGATCTCTACAACGGCGAAACAATGGTGCTCGACAATATCTATGTCCGCCATGTTGATTACGATCAGCACACCATTGTTGTTGAGCGCACCAGCGATACCACCGCACTCAACCTCGATGGCATTGTTGACAACCTCACCATCTACCGATCCGGCGAAAAAGGTCAAGGATTCAAGACCTCATTCGGCGGCGTGTTCCCTGAAACCGTGACCGCCGGCGAGAGCTGGGTTGGCGGGGTCGATCGCTCGACCATCGATTACATGCACCTGCTCCCGATGATGCTCCGTCGCAACAACGCCACCCCTGAGCTCCCATCACAGTCTCATCTTGACGCCCTTGGCCTTGCCATGGGATACGCCAAGGCGGGCACCAAAGAGAATCCTTACACCCTCTTTGCGGGCAACGGGCTGATCCAGTCGATGCGAAACTCTATCGGCGATATGAATGTTGTTATGGCGTCAAACACCAACAACAAAGATAACCAGTTCGGCAACGCCAGCCTCCGTTACCATCACCCAGACTTGGGCGAGATCGAAATGGTTTCGGATGTCACCGCCCGAAACGATCGTTTCACCTTCCTCAAGACCCAGAATGTGAAGATGATGCAAGCCGGATTCAAGGGCTTGCATATCGCCACCGAGGGCAACGGCCTTGGATACTTCGAGCGACTTGAGGGCACTAATGGTGTACGCGGCGGATCGAAGTTCTACAAGATGGAAGCATCGTTGTGGGAAACCCCTGTCTGGGAACGCTTCGACGAGTGTGCAACCGTATTCGGCCTCACCACTGATAGCTAATCAATACCCCCACCCCCCCAAACCAATCCATACGGCTTCTAGCGATGTCGTATGGGATTCATGAAACGATACCGCCACCTCATCCGAGTCGATGGAAGGTCTCTCCCAAAGCTGCCCAAGTCCGTGTCCAAACAGGTCACAGATGCGTGCAGACAGATCGAGGCCCGTTGCAAAGTCACCGCATGGTATCATTGCGGGAATAGCACGGTGCAATATCACTTTACCAGAACACCAACCATCGCCCCGGTCGCTGATTACTTGATAACCAACGGACGGTATCACCCCATCTCTGTTCGTGATTCTTGCAGCCGATTGCTCCGCGCTCGCATGTCCCGCAAGCGCAAAGACTATGAGATAGCAAAGATTGAATCGAACAATAAAAGTGTTCGTGAGAACGAGATCAACAAACTTGCAGACGATTGCAAGGGCAGCCTTGTCGGCGAGCTCTTGCACAACATCCGAAAGATCCAGAACCCGCACTCACAGCGGGTATTCGCAACATCCTAGCCAGGAGCCTGAAATGAAAACGATCCCCACCACAGAGTTCGCAGCAGAATCAACCGTTGAAGATTTCCGCGATGTCGGCGCTGCCGGCTTCGTTCGATCAGTGTTTAAGGAGCTTGTCGTTGTGGCATCGGCCGCCGCCGACACGACCATGGACATGCTTATCCCCGCCAACTTTGTGATCGAAGGATACACAATCAAGGCCGCAACCGCAATCACCTATGCGACCGCTGTTGCAACGAGTCTCGGCGACGGCTCCGACGCTGACCGCATTGCTAGAGTGCCTATTGCAAGCCTTGAGGATTTGAACGAATCATCTTCCGATGTCCTTGCCGCCCCAGATTATAACACCACCGCTTTCAATCCTCATCTGTACGCAACAGACGGCACAGGCACAGAGGACGGCACCGTTGCAGGCAGCTTTGCCGTGGTCATCTGGGGTTATGAAGTCCCGCAAATCGAATCGTTCTAACCCCCCATTGGCGCATAGAACACTGAACCGATCCCTGAGCCCGTTGGCTCATGCTGAATAAAGGAAAGTCCAATGAGTAATCTCCGCCAAGCCAATGTGCTCCGCCTCATGGGTCCAATCGTCAACAAGACGCAGACAAGCGCCTCGCTCGTGCTCAAAGAGTCGATTGTCAAAGCCCGTATCACCGTGTCCGCCGCCATCAACATCGACAAGATTGTTTCGACATGGGAAGATGGACGGATGATCCAGTTGATCTCCGCTGCTGGTAATAGCGACGACATCACCATCCGAGACAACCAATCGGGCAGCAACCTTAAAGTTGATGGCACTTCAATCACTCTTGGCGCAACCGATAGCGTTTGGTTCCGAGCCGACATCGCCTCATCGGGCGCTAAGGTCTGGATGCAAGATACGCCTGTCATGAACATCACCTAATCCCCAGCTGAGAGGGGGGTGGTGATCCATGCCTGAGCTGACTTATTCATCCAGTATGCAGAACGACATCGCTTTGCTTGTGTCCAAATCGCTCTACGCGAATCTGAGCACGGAACAAAAGACGATGATCGATGGCGAAAGCCTCGGGTCCCCTACGGGTGCCGTTGGTCGTGCATTAAGCCTGCTGGGTGAATACGCCAACAAGCTCAACCTTGGAGCTCCCGACGAGATCCCGTCAATCTGGGAGCACTGGCTTGTTAAGAAAGCCGCCGCTGATTGTGCCGCATCGTTCTCGGTTGCCGAGGACGAGGATCTTACCCGAGCCGCGTTCACCGCGCAGGTCGAGGCATTCCAGGCATACTCGATGCTCGCCTCTGATCACACCACCGCCGATGATCTTGGCTATGAAGTTCAGAAGATCCGCCGATATGTCTTTACCTCAACAACCTCGGGCGATAAGCCGGTGCTTCCACAGGTGTCGCTGATTGATACCGCGATTGAATCTGTGCTCTCTGAGTTGTGGAACATGGCTGATTGGAGCTTCCGATCACAAGATATTGTGGTCAACCTCGCCGCCAATGGAACCGTCACCTACACCCCCGCCGTCACCGTGACCAAGTTTCTCAGCCCGATCCTGTTCTACACCGATGTCAATGGCGGCCAATGCGTTCTCGCCGATGATGAAATGATCAACGAGTGGAGATCAGAGAACGATCTTGACACCGGCAAGCCGGAGTATTTCCGCACTTCTAAAACCGGCTCAACGGTCTCTCTTGTGTTCAACCGTGATCCCGACGACGCATACACCATGCGGACGAGCGTGGCCGTGGGCACCCCTGCAATGGCCTCTATCGACAACCTCAACACCATGCTGGGTCTCATCACCAATGAGTTCAAACCGATCATCCGCGATTGGGTGCTCGGCAAGGTGCTCGCTCGCATGAGCCAGCGTGAATCAACCGCCATTCTCAGGCAGGTTCACGACCAAATGGACTCCATGCTCTACACCATGAACGCCAGTGAGAGCGAAGAGAAGCAAGACTCTTACCGATCGGGCCGTCGCCAGAGCCTTGGCGGTCCATCATTCGGAGATAGTGGCGGCTTCGTATGAGCCTCGACCAAAAACTATTCCAGTGGGTCAAGACAACAATCGCCCCCGCCTTCACGGACCCAACCCGCGTTGTCCGCCGAGACTTCCCCCAATCGATCGGATCGATCGCCCCGCCTCGCGCGGTCTATATCCCGTTCAACGAATCAACTCGGGATATCGGCAGCGGCGCAAAGGAACATGCGGGCACCTTGACGATCAGGATCGATGCAGAAAGGGCCATAGCCTTTGGAACCGGCGACACCCCCGAGGCATCGGGCACCCTTCACGACCTGATCGATGTTATCGACGCCCTTATCGATGACGCCGTTCCAACACTGGCGGGCTACTCGGCAGTCAAGCTCACAAAGATCGTTGCTCGCGACGGGGACGGCACAGTAGATCATGCCGCTCGAACACTCCGATACACACTCAAGGCATACACCGGGCTCTCGGGCGTGCCGATGTCCGGCGGCGAGGCTTCTTTGGCGATAACGGGTTATGACGGTGTTGTTGAATCATGGATCGTCAATGATCGATCCCCGCTCAATGCAGACATGACAAGCACGGACGATGATCATCCTCAGTATGAACTCGGTGACGCGACCGCCCTTGGCACCATCCGATTCATTCCCCTTGAGACCGATATGCCATTGCCGGCCTTGGGCTCGACCGCGTGCGTATTCACCTACCACGATGCTGCCTCATGGAGCGACACGATCAAGATCCATGATCGCCGGTGGGCGGTTCGCCCTGGCACCAACGAAGTGATCGGCCTCGATCTTTCGTTCGTGATTGACAATGACGCCTCCCCATTCTTCACGGGGGTGATTCCGTGATCACAGAAGAACAGGCAGCCCAAATCATCGAACTGCTCACTCGCATCGCCGATGGGAGCAAACCTAGCGAGGGTATCGAATCGATCGCCAGCTCCTTAGATACTCTTATCACCCAGCTTGATTCACGGATAGACAACCTGCAAGACACCCTTGATCAGATCGAAGAGAGTGTTGGTCAGATTGTCGAATCCCAGTATGATGGATCGGGGGGCGGCCCATGACTGTAAGTAAACTCACACGCCAGGGTACAACCGATCGGACTGGCGATGTCATCGTACGCGTCGAAGAAGTCTATAAGATCAGTGAGCTTCCCAACACGGGTTCTTTGTCCGATCTTGAAATCCTTGCACTGGCACAAGCGCCTGATTCGGGCACGCCTGTAGCTGGGGATTTTTCGGTTCGTTCAGGGCTCACTCTCCCCCGCTTCCGAATCAATCGAAACTTGGCCTCGAAGCATCAGGCCACCATCCGTGTGGTCTGGGGTCGGCGATACAGCAACGGCGGCGGGGTGATCTCGGTTCAGGGGTTTGGCTCAGACTCGATCGATCGCACCGTTCTACAGCCATACCTCAAGACCGAGGATATCGATGTCGATGGTGTTCCTGCCACAATCTTGAGCCTTGATTTTCGCCAGATTGACCGGATGATTACCACCTCAGTCTACCGCCGCTTGCTTGACGCCTCGATCCCCGTCGAATCTGTCGAGGCTATGGTGAACTTCAATAGACGACGGCTCTATACATTCGGTGGCGAGTGGCGATTGCTTCTCCGCCACAAGATCGTCCAGGCGAACGCCACGCAATTTTATGTTGATACATTCTTCATCACCAAGTCAGCCTTGCCCCCGGTCCTAGCCGATGAGTTTGGGACCGGAACATTTCCTATCGACGAGCTCCCTGTGCTAGGCGAGTATGTCGATCCTGTTCCCTTTACGGATAACAAAACGCATGTCAAAGGACCAGAAGAACTCTATCAGTTGGGGCTCACTCTCCCATGGCTCTAGTCAACCCATCCATATTCGAGACCGTCAATCAGCTCCGCGACGAGATGGGCAGGGGGAATATCCGTGTGCTCAAAGCGATCATCCTCGGGGTGTTCGTGGACGGGGCGAGTATCGGGGATCAGGTGCCCCGCGATGTGGCGAGCAAGATCACTTATGCCGTGGGCATATTGGATTCCTCCGCTCGGATCGATCAATCGGTGCTCAATGCAATGACGCCAGCGGATCGACCGGGCATCAATGTCCGGGTCGTTGGGCCAAAGAGGTACACGCCTGTCGAGATCGTCATCGTCAGCATTGGCGGTACGCCCAAGGTGCATCTATTCGTGAGAGGGACCGAGCGGATTGATTTGTACGGATGCAACGGCAAGCCAGTATTGGAGATCAGCCCATGAGTTTTTCCCAAGGCCAGAAATACATGATCGACCTCGCGAATGATGGCGACTATGTTGATATCGATGTCTCTCGCTTGCCCGGCTGGACAGTGCGAGTCCTTGACATTGCCGATTGGGGCAACGCGGTTGTTGAGATACAAAAACTCTTTGGTTCTATCACACACTCATATTCGACCGCCAAAGAACTCAGCGTCGCCGGCGTGGACATCCACGAAAACACCACCGATGAGCAGACTCAAAGTATCCGCCTCGTCGTCACCACACCAGACACAGCAAAGGGTCATGGAAGAATCATGCTCTTTGGTAAGGAGACACAATAATGCCACCTGTAACAAGAACATGGACCGGAGCAACCAGCGGTGCCTTTGACGAAACGACCAACTGGCTCGGCGGGGTCATCCCTCTGGTCACCGATCACCTTGTCTTTGATCGCGGAACACGGGATCTTGATTCCGTGACCCCCGGCTTTGCTCTGGGCAATATCGTTACGACCAGTGGATACAAAGGCCGCATCGCTCCGGGCGGGTCGTTTAATGCGGATTGCGATAGCATCCGGCACGGGTCAGGGTCGGCCAACTACAACGGCGATTGCGCTGATGTCAAGATCAACCCCACGCCGGGCGCGAAGATCAACCTTGTTGGAGGCACATGGACTGAGGCATTCGCCGAGCGAGCGGATATTTCAGTGCAATCATCGGGCGTGATTACCACTCTTCGCGGGCGTGATATTGATCTTGACGATGTGGGCGGCACAGCCTACACGCTCCTTGAGGCCGCGGGCGCATCGCGTATCAAGACCAAACGCGGCGGTCGGATCATTGTCAAGTCTGGATCGATGGCCGACATTCTTGATTCGGCGGTGCTCAGCGCCAACTCAAAGGCGGAATCGGCGGGCGTTATCCGATATCTTTCCGACGCCGAGATTGCCGGCCTTGTTGAGGTTGAGCGAAAGGGTGTATTCTCGGCGACCGAGAACGCCAGCGCCTTCGCATTCAGCGGCACGCTCGGTCTCTGGCCCGACGCGATCTATGACCTCAACACCCGCGCCGGCTCGGTCACCCCTGCTACATTCAAGCCTTACGGCCTGAGTACATCGAGCAACGCAGGGCGTCCGACCCCGAAGTAATCAAGGGTTCTTATGCCTCCCACCGAGCCTGCGGGCCTTGCGATCACACTCGATGACGGCACACCTGCTGCCCGCGCGATCACTCTACCTGATGGTTCGGTGGCGATGCTTTCGGATTCGGATGCGGAGTGTTGTTGTGATGATGCCATGTCGGATTGCTACATCAAGATCCTACCCTGTTTTTGCAGCCTTGAGTCCGAGGCTCGGTATCTCGAAAACACCGACGAGCTGGCAACGCTTTGGCCTGAGTCGGATCGAGAGTCGGGCGGGGCGATTAGTATCGACGGCGTGTGCTACGGGTGGTATGGGAATCATCTGGGAGTCGTGCCCCAATCCCTGATCCTTGATATTTCAAGCGCTACAGCGTCGGGGAACTGTCATACTGCGCCATGCCTCGACCAAGAGCCTTGCCCTGAGTGCGACAACGGCGGGTACACTGCGCGTATTTTCGGAGATTGTGATTATCCGGGCGAGTCGCTTGAGTGTGTGGGTCGAACCTACACCCTGTTCCATGCGTCGGGCCGTGAAACGCTCACAAGCTCAACGGGCGTTGTCTTGTTGTCTCGGCGGGTGTCGGTCTCTCGCAGTGTTCTCTGGGAGGCTGACGCGAGCGGGGTTATTCATCTGCGATCGTGGGCGTACAGCGCTAGTTATTTCGAGGAACAGTACACGGCGGGCGGTTCTTTTTCAGAGCGTACGGTTGGTGTCGCTCGATACTCGACGGGTGACAACCCCAACGGATATATCTCAAGCACCAACGGCGCGGGTTTGCCCGGCATTCTGGGTGGGTTGTGGGGTGCAAACGCAACATTTGAGAATGGCGATGTGACACGAACCTTTGCCAGCGGGAGTGAAATCACGCTCGGTGGTACATTCGGTGTGAGCGGATCTTTGCAGGGGATCGAATCCTGCAACGACTCATACTCGGACGGGGACAGCTCGGCAACACTCGATAAAAGATTTGGACTGAGCGGCGGGCATTCAAACGCGACAACATCCTTGACGACTGGAAACGGATCGGTACGCGAGATGTCGGGCAACTCGTCCGTCGTCAATCTGTTTACGAATCTCGGAGAAAACGGCGAGCTTCCATCTTTCGAGCTTTGCACCGATCCCCGCATTGCCCGCGCTTGTAACCCTGAAACAGTCCCCCAAGTGATTACATACGATCGCGATCTTGCCCCTGAATGGGCCTTGTCTGCTCGGAACACCGAGAACGACGAGCTTTACGCTTTAACGCTTGAGATCAGCGAGGATGAACCGATCGAAGGGCTGGCGTATTCCACCGAGGAATGTGAGGGGGTCGTGTCGTTCGTCGCGATTGAGTGCGGGGGAGAAAGGCGAATCGCGTTCGATCCCGATTCAGTGTCCGCTGAAAGCGTCACGCTCCTGCACGAAGGCGTGCGATACTCACCGACAGACGAAGTTTCAGCTGATGATCCGGTATCGGTCACAGGCTCCCCAGACCCATGCCCCGGCGAGTGGTTTATTGCCGTTCGCTGCGGGTCTTTGCCGAACGATGCAGATTTCCCAGATCAACCGGTGTTCAAATACCAAGTTGAGCCGGGGATGGTTGCGGGTGAGGGAACAGTTATTGCTCACTGGACAGACGGCGGAGATCCGGGCACGCCCGGCGTATGTCGGCACACATTCTTCTTGAGACCGACAACAACACCCACCACGCCGGGGAGTGATTTCTTTGAGCGCCAGATCCCCGGCAACTGCTCAACGGCCATTGGCGGGCGATCAGGAGAGTGTGTGGACGGTACACGCCCAGTTCGATTCCCGATTATTGAGCGTAGGCCGGGCGGGCTTGGAACCATGCTCAAGGGCACGATCAACACGGCGGCTCGCATTGCTACTCTCGGACGAGTAAAGCAGGTGAAGCAATGCAGCGGGTGTAAAAATCGAGAAGATCAGCTCAATCAAATCGGGCAAAGTGTCGCCCAAACCACCAATCGAATCTTGAAACAGATAAGTTCCTGAGTACAGGGTTTCACAACCTCTCTGTATAGCGTACACTAACAACAACCAAGGAGCCCGCCTATGAGCCAGTTTCAAAACATCGGTTACGCCGTCAGCCGGCAGATCAATCAGGCCAACCCGTCCGCAGGCGATCAGTCCAAAAAAACCCGCGACGACATACTGAAAAAGAAGAAGAAAGCCAATGCCGAAAAGATTGCCAGCGGACGCTCAAAGACCAAGCTCCGTGATCTTCGTCATCAGGCATTGCTCGACCAGGGGGTAGATCCTGAACAGCTTATCAAGGACCGCCGCGCCCTGCGATTCCAAACCAATCGCCAGCTTATCGATTCTCGCCGGCTCCATCGCAAAGCGAACGAAGCGGACCGCAACGGAAACAGTGAAGTTGCAGAATCAATCCGTCAAGGCGCGTCCGCCCTGCGATCCACCGCCGAGGGCAACCGCCGAACAATCAGCGACCAGAGCAGTTTGCTTCGCACCAATCTCGGTGACCTCTCGCCAGCCGAACAAGTCGCCAACCGCAAGGCGAGCGAGCAGCAACTCAACCGATCCCTCGCAAGCACCGCGAGCAGCGCCAACGCCAATGCCACCGCTCAAGGCCAGAAGGTTACTCGCCAGCTTGCTGATATTGGCCGGCGTGCCTTCGCTCTTGAGAATGGGAGACCAGCGCCAGAGGGTTTCAGTGACGAAGCCTTGGCTGATTATGCACGCACCAGCTCGCCCGATCTTCTCCAAAGAATCACCCGTGGTGTGCCCCTGCCCAATGCGAACGCTGCACGCGAGTCCGCCGATGCGATCTCCCAAAGTGCCGAGCGGGGGTTTTCTATTCCCGATCGCGGAATCTCCACAAACACCAACGATCCGCGCGTGATCAACGATGTCCGCCAAGCCCAGGAAATCGCCAACCTTGCAGGGGACGCACAGGCTGGGATCAACCGCAGGCAGATCGGTGCCGCCGATGCACAGTCTCGACAGCTTCTCTCAGGCTCACAGACCGCCGCGAACATTGCCGAGCAGACATCGACACCAAACATCGAAACCGCAACTACCAATGCCCAAACCGAAGCATCAGAAGCCAAGCGAAATCTGAATCAGTCTGAATCTAACCAGCAGATCGAATCAGATCGAAGCAATCGACTTATCGGAGCTTTAGGAAGCTCTGATGATGAATCTTTCGTTATTTCAAGCATCCAAACAACCGACCAAAACATCGATCTTGTAGACTCTCTCTCAAACAAGATTCCTCGAAGTATCGCAAGACTCAAGGGGATGAAATCAACATCTTCAGCCCGGAAGAAGGTTTCCGACGCACTTGATCATGTTGATCGACTTCAACTCGATAGCAGCCTCAGTGTTTCCGAAAAATCAGCCCTTGCCAAAAGTGCTCTTAAACAAATGGGCCAAGTCGCCAATGAAAAAGACCTTGTTGTAAACGGCGTGTTTGACACCGTAAGAAGAAGTTTCAATGACGATCGAATCCTCTCTGGGTTTAATAACCGCAAGACAACTCCACAGTCACGGGACACATTTGAGATCAATCGAGATTTCAGGATTCTTATCGACAAGCTACGAAGAATCGCCGCAATCTCATAATACAAGAGTTATCGATTGTCCACCCTCACCAATATCTCCCCGCTTAATCTTTCACGAAGCGCGATCACTGCGCCGCGAGCGTTTGCCTTTGACCGCTCTATCACTCCGTCGCCCAGCCCTGCGATCGAGCAACAAGAAACCGTGAAGCCTGTCACGCTCGGCCCGATCCCCGTCGAGCAATCACCCCAAGCACGGGTCAACACCCTCAAACTCGATACCGCTGTTGAGTTTAATCGCAAGACGACACCGCAATCAGTGGTCGATCTTCGCGCGGCTCCCCGGTACTCTATCAGCCAGATCAACTCACTCTCTACCGACGAAATCAAATCTCGGATGTCACAACTCGACAACAACGACCGTCGCCCAGGCTGGGTGAAGTTCCTTGATCTCGTTGATGCACCGCGCAACTTCATCGCCAACACCGTCACCGAAAACTTCATGCCCGAAGCACACCGCATGGCGATCGAGCGAGGCGACTTCGATCAGTTCGGGCAAGTCAAGGTCTTTGGTTCTGACATGCTCCGATCGATGGGGATCAAAAACAATGTGGTTAATGCGGTTGCTGGATTCTTGATCGATGTCGCCACCGATCCGATCTCGTTCATCGGCGGTCCGGTCGGCGGGCTCAAGACGGTCGGCACTCGCGGCGCTATCTCGATCTCCAACCGTGGACAGAAAGTGCTCCGCGGCGGATTCAAGACCCTCTCGAACACTGGCTCGACCGCGGGCATTGTTGACGACGCCGCTCGCAACCTTATCGAAAAAACACTCATGGTCGGTCGCGACGCCGGCCATATCGACGACACCACCGACGCGGCCTCGTTGGGTGCCTATGTATCCAACACCCTGCTCGGACAGCAAAGCAAGCTCTCCAAGGCCGGCGAGAAAGTGCGGCTCGGCGGAAGCACCAAGGGCGGCGCGTTGGCCGAAGATTTCTTCGATGTCACGGATGATGTTGTCGGGCTCGCTCGCAAGAATGGTACGCTCTCGCCAGCGGTTCCCGGCGCCCAAGCACTCGGGCATCTCCCCGGCCAAGGCGAGCGTGTGAAAGCGGTCAAAGACTTTGTTGCAGCCCACACCAACAACGGAGGATTCGCCCTTGGGCTCTCGGGTAAAAGCGGCGGTGCTGAGATCGCTCATCTCCCCTTCACCAGCAAGACCCTCACCGCCCCCGCGTTCAATGTTGCCGGCATCCAGTTCGGCAATCGCGCCGTTGTCCAGAAGGGCATCGCTCTGGCACTCAACGGCAAGGCCGCCGGTGGCCGTCACTTGATCCGTGCCGCCGAGGAATCCAAGGATATCTCAAGGATCTCCGATGATATCAATCGCTTGCTTGACGAGAAGATCCTCGGCGAGCAAGCCGGCGATGATGTCTCTGGCGTCCTCGACGAACTGATCAACAAACAGATCGAGCTTGGCGAATGGCATGAGCGTGCCAAGGTTCGCAAGGGCCAAGTGCCCGCGGGCCTTAATGATCTCCAGTCCCCTGAAACACTGGGCGACTTCCTGGCAACCGCGCAGCTTGAGGCAGCGGCATCGGCTGATCTCCGCCGGGCCGCTGCCTCACTCGCGATGTCTGATATTGAGAACGGCATCCAGCGGGGAATCACCGAGGGCACCTTGTCATCGAGCCGCCGTATCCGCGATGCGTTGATCAATGAAGCCGGCGTCAAGTTTGAACTCACCCCAGAAGAAGCGTTCGATATGATCGCGCACCCTGAGCGTCGCAACCTGGCGATGCAAGACTTGATCGATCTTCGTACGCAGCATGTCGATGATCGATATGCTGACCTGATCAAACTCAGTGACGAAAACCTTATGTTCGCCGAATCATCGATCGATGGTCTCCATGCGGTTGTCGAGGCTGCCGCTGAATCCGCCAAGCTCCGTGGCGGAAGTGTCCGCCGAGCGCTCAGCTCTGATAACCGGCTCATGGTTGACGCGGCCAAGAAGGTGATGCGGATCAGCGATGATGAAATCGGTGTTCATCCCCTCTCCAAGTTTGAGACCATGGCCCGATCCCTCGGTTTTACCGGATGGGACACCTCGATCGCAGGGCTTGGGATGAGCGGGGCGATCAATCTGGGCGGAGTTGGTGGAATCCAACAAGGTGTATTCCAATCCATCCGCCGTATTGCCGCGGGCGCTGACGATGCGGGGACCGCGATCTCGACCAACTTCCTCAAAGGTCGCGGCGAGTTTGCGGGCAGCGGCGGGATCAATGGAGTTGCCAAGGCCGGCGGGGTTAAGACAGGTCGCGAATATGATCTCTTGTCGCAATGGGTCACGATGAAGGCGGAGATAGCCTTGCGTGAGGCTTCCGGCTTTCCTCCCCTTGTGATCAAGAACACCAACGCAGATGGAGCACCAACGGCAGCCGCACGCTTCAAGCAAAGTCTCGATGCCCAAGGATGGCTCAACAACCCTGAGATGGTTGCCAAGGTCGATCAACTGGTTGCCGAATCACAGGGCGTCATGCTCAAGTACGGTGAGGATATGCTTGCACGCGGAGAGGTGGACAGCCTGATCTCGGCGTATCTCCCGTCCCAGCTTCGCGAGGGTGCAGCAGGCCGTGCTCGGGCGCTCAAGCAAAAGGGCGGGGTGCAGGCGAAGATTGCCGAGCGAACATCAAACGCCCTCAACGATCCAACACACGGACGCTCCACAAACCTGGTCGAGTTCACCGACAAAGACGGCGTTGCTCGCAGCTTTATGATCCTTGAGTCCGATGTATGGCGCGGTGTGAGCGACGAGGATCTACTCAAGCTACAGACTGTTGATCCCCAAGCCGCCCAGCGAGCACTTGAGATCCGCGACGACATCCGCGCCTTCGATGAGATATTCGGGGCCGACCCTGAAACCATGCGTGATATCAGCCGTCCGCTTCTCCCCTTCGAGATCAACGACTACTCTTCGACCGGTGCCCTCGATGGTCTTGTCGGCGGGCCGCTCATGGAGAGCGAGCAGTTGTTTGAAACCGATATGATGAAGCTGCTCTATAACCGCACACGATCGGCGCGGGTAGCCGAAGCCGAGACCATGTTTTCCGAAGCGATCAATCCCTATGTGCTCACCAAGATCGGTCGCGACGATCACCTTGCCCTGGGCTCATCAAACAAGCCCGCCAAACTTGAAACGGGCGAGGAAATCAAACGGCTCAACGATGGCCGGTATCAGGTCGGCGGGACAACCTACCGGCATATGAGCGATGCCCAGATCGATTCGACGAGCCTCTTTGTGCCCGAGCTCATTCTCGGCGCGGATTCCCGCAACGCCATCATCCCCGAACCGCTTGTAGTGGCGATGGAGCGGATGAACGACACCCTCAAACCAGGCAATATGGGTCCGATCATGGGGCTGGCGAACAAAATCACCACCTTGTTCAAGGTCTCAACGCTCTCTCACCCATCATGGACCGTAGGAAACATCTTTGGCAACACGGTACTTGTGGCGATGGATGATCCCCGGCTCTTGACTGATCCCAAGCGTGCGATTACTTTCGCCCGCCACTTCAAAGATGCCTCTCGAATGCTTTCGAGCAACGCTTTCAAGAAGGGGTACAACCCGAATCGAACGATCATGGTTGGCGGCGGTCCCAAGAAGATCGGTGAAATCCTTGAGATGGCACGCGAGCAAGGTGTTGTGACTGGCGGCGGGCTCGCCGGCGACCTCACCCGTCAGATCATCGGCAAGCAATCTCGCCGGATCGCACCCGAGTCTGCCGCCAGCGGTGCGGGCAACTTTGCGTCCCGAACAATCGGCGGTGCTAAAGATGCCTACTCCGAACGGCTTGCCGAGCTTACTCATTTGCGTGGTGTAGGATCGGGCGCTGCCAGCGGGGCCGATAAAGCGAGAGCGGTTGCCGAAGCCGGAAAGACAGGGTTATTCAAGAAGGCCGCTACACACTGGTTCAGTGTCAATGGTATGGTTGATGATGGGTATCGGCTTGCCCACTTTATGAACCTGCTCGATGACGGATTCGATGCCGCCACCGCCGGCGATCGTACCCGTCGCGCCATGCTCAACTTTGGCGATATGACTTCGTTCGAGCGCAACTATGTCCGCCCGCTGATCCCGTTCTACGCATGGACACGGGCGTCGATGCCCAACTTCTTGATGCGGACCGTTCGCGACCCCGCCCACATTGCCGCCGTCCCCAAGTTCACCAATGCGATCGAGGAGTTTTTCGTTGGCGAGGACAAGCTCCCGCGTTGGAAGCGTCCGGGCTGGCTCCAACAAACACTCGCCGTCCAACTCACCAAAGATCCTGAATCTCGCGTAGCATTCCAGCTTGGCACATTGCTGCCCCAGGAGGGTGCCCAGCAAATCATCTCCGGCGGCTTGGGCTTGGCGGGCGTCGCTGGCTTTGATGGTCAAGACTTGATGGACACACTCAACTCGCTCTATGGCAATGCTGGCCCGGCGATTAAGATCCCCTCTGAGCTTGCCTTTGCCCGTGAATCATTTACAGGCCGATCGATCAGCGCCCGCGCCGGCGAGGGTGATATATCGCTCGATGATTACTTGTTCAAACAAGTGCGAGCGTTCAAGGAGTTTGGTATTGGTGCAAGCCGGCAAGGTCCGGTTCAACGAGCGTTTGATCAGAGTGTCGGACAAGGTGTCGGTCGGCTCACTGTGGGCGGACGGTTCCAGGGCGGACTCTCAGAGGATAGCCGCGTGACCGCATTGCTCTTTGAGATGAAAGACCGCGAGAGCGAGCTCCGCAAGAACATCCGACGCGCAGAAAAGAACGGCGACGATGCCGCTGATCTTCGGATTGAAATGTTCAAGGTCTATGCCAACGCATTGAGCGGCGGTGTCGATCCGTCATCGATCCCCAAGTATGCCCGCGAAGAACTTGCTGCGATGGGCCTGTACGATCAGCCCTCACCATGAGTTGCCGTGCATGTCCGACGACGCGCCGCCAACGATGCTGATCAGCAAGAACGCGATCCCTAAAAAACCGACACCGAATATTCCCGCCCAGATATACCATGGAAGCGGATCATGTTTCGATGGTACAACCGGTTCTTTGTTTGCATGTAAATCATCACCCATCATCAATCCCCTTATGTAAGCGTCACACAAACCGTACCATGCGCCGCTCGTCGAATCAAGGGTAGAACGCCATGAAGGGGAGTTTGTTGTTGAAGAGTGTCATAATGTGACACCCAAACACTGATTCTGATCTCCCAGCTTGCACAAGGGGCATATTTCGCATAGCATGTTTGTGTTCACTAACTTACACGGAGCCTGCTGTGAAAAATCGCAAATCCACCACTCTCATAGTCCTTGCTGTCCTGTGTTTGCCGATCCTCTCGGGATGCTCGGACGACCAACTACGCGATCGCGCAGATAGACTTCAAAGCGCAGCCAATCGCATCGAGTCTGTGCTGGACACCTATCAAACTGACCAGATCGAAGAGAGCGTGCTTGCCGAGGCGATCGTCGAAGCATTGCCTGAGTCATGGCGTGAAGCCGGCGACAACACCATTGGTGTTCTTGGTGATGCTCGCGAAGCTGGACAGCTCATCATCACTAAGCTCAATGAAGCATCGGCATCGCTTGAAGCTCAGGCTAACCTTGAAGCCACCGAGACCGAGAACGCAGTCTTTGGTGTTATGTCTGTTGCCGATCTTTTACTAGGTACGAATGGGCTGATTGCTGGCATTGCTGGATTGCTCTGGCGCAAGAAGTCCAAAGCCGAGCAGGCGACCGAGGACATTGTTACCTCTATTCAATCGAGCCCGATCATGCGGAAAGCGATTGATGAAGGTGGCGGGGATCAAGTCCGTGCCTCCATGCCATCGGCGACTATGCGAGTAGTCAAGAAAATCAAAGCCACAACCTGATCCCTCATCGGCCTCTCCGGTTCATCGTCACCTGTGAACCGGAGGGGTTTTTTAGAATCACTCGAACTCTCACACCCACTCAAACACCATTATGGAGATCATACAATGGCAGCCAAGAAAACAGACCAAAGCCAACTCAACCGCGCCGCACTCAAGCTCTTTTCCGATCCAGGCGAAGCGACAACAACCGGGCAGGTTGATGCGCTCCAACGATTGTCCAGCAGCTACACACACTGCGCCAACGACATCATTGAAACCCTTTCGCCAGGCATCGACCGTGATCAAGCAATCAAATATCTGCAATCCTCATCCTTGTTCTCGCGGCAATCAGTGATGAACAATGCCAAGAACCATGGCGGCACCAAGCTCGATCAGGCCAGTGCATCTGAGATCCAGTTTGCTCTCGATAGTCAACTTGATATCAACAAGACACTCGGCGAATCAAATGAAAGATTGAGCGCCGAAAACGCCAAGCTCAAAGACTATATCGAGCTGCATGTCAAGCCAAGCGAACCCGAAGACACCACTAAGGATAACGCCGAAGACAGCGCCTGAGACAGACACCAACCCTTCCCCTGATCCAAGCGCATGGACGCGTCTGGGGGGAGGGTTCTTTTTCTAGTCACACCCATGATTTCCAATGCGATCAAAAACCATGATCACTTGAAAGACATCACTGTCTCGGACTTCCTGGATTTCTTCTGGAAGGAATGCGTCACCGGCGCGTCGCTGGTGGACATGGACAACAAATGGGTCTCCCCGAACCCCAAGATATGCGGGCTGCTGGGGTATCCAGCCTCTCGGCTCGAAGAGATGACTTGGAGAGATGTGACGATCGAGCCGGATCGCGCAGAGGACATGATTGCGGTCAGGGCAGTAATCACCGGCGAGATGTCGCACTATGTGATGGACAAAACATATCAGGCTCGCGGTGGGTCGCTGATCCGTGCTCGCCTGACTGTGAAGCCGATCCGGGGCGCAAATAGAGATGTGGCGATGCTGCTTAGTCAGGTGCAAGAGATCGACGGGGTGCCGGTCGGAGCAGCCGACGAGTTGCGGGTGGTGTGGGACTTTGTTGGAAAGCACAAGAAATCGCTCGGCCTGTTAGGGATGACATACACCGTGGGAGTGGCGCTCGCGGGAGACAGCGCACTCGTCTGGTTCAAGTCGGTGATCGAAGTGGTGACCAGCCTCGGAAGCGGTGGATGAAACAGATGAACGAAGTGAGTAGATCCATGAAAAAGAATCGATCCAAGCAAAGAGGCAACCAATGAAGCACGCCTTCGCACTTTCCATCCCAATCGCTGCAACCCTGATCCTCGCACCAGAAGCAACACGGCCAACCCCCACAACGATCATCGTCACCGGCACAGAGTACGCTGGTGTGCAACCCTTCGACGGCTCCGTTGACACCACCGAGGGCACGCAACTGGTCAACGGCATCGTACAGACCGACGATGGGCGGATCATCTACACAGTCGATCCAATGACCGACTACACGGTCTACGCATTCGCACCAGCAATCGGTGACGAACCACGCGAGCGGATTGATGTTGATCTACCCGTCAGCGCCGAGAACCGACTCGATTGGATCGTCTACAACCGGATCATCTGGGAGCGGGCGATGGATGCTGAAAACGCAACTTACTTTCAAATCATGGAATCCGTGCAGCGGGTTGAGGCCATGTTGGAGGAATCAGAATGAGTACCCCGCTCAATGAAAATCTCGACACTACCGTTTTGCCGACAAGAGCATTGGACTTGCTCACCAAAGTAGGAACCGTGGGTGACTCTCAGTCAATCCGAACCCAAGAAACATGGGTGGGGCAAACTCAAAAGTGGGATATGCAGCATGTAGGCATGTTCGTTTCCGGTGCATCCCAGCAGTCAGTTGGGCACTACTTCTCACCGAACACAGTAGCGGGCCTGACTAACTCCCAGCTCGGGATGGGGTCAGCATGGAACGACGGGAACACCAGCGATCACCTTGCATGGTCGCGTGAATGGCAGCAAGGGTCTGCGATCGGTAACTACACAAACCACGGCGTTTATGGACTCACAACCGGCGGCTTTGAAAACGCCTTCGACTTCAACACACGCAAGAACAGCCGTACACTGGTTCGGTTTGAAGGATCATCTGCGGGCGAGACATACGAGCGAATGCGGATCTATGAATATCGCGGGTCAACCCGTGGGGCTGCATCCGATGTAGGGTGGACGAACGGATCGTCAGTCGTCGATGACCCGTTGTTTACCACGCCGGGAATCTATCTGGTAAACCATGAAATCCGCCCAGCGGGAACATTCGGTACATCGGGCCAGATCCCCGTCGGTATCCAGGTGACAGACAACAACAAGAACGACGCGAACCGGGATTTGCAGATCCTCGGATCACTCGTCTACAACTCGCCTTCGGGTGAAGATTTCCCATCTACGGGACTGGTTCTTTGTCATACGGCACAACCCAGCTACTCGGCTTACGACCTAGTGAACAGGCAGTCGGCAGCAGCGAGAGCAGCGATGTGTAATCTCGTTGATGGGTTTGATCTCATGATCTTCATGCTCGGCCACAACAACGAGGATTCAGGCACATACAGCGACAATATGACTTCGCTGATCAATGCTTGGAAAACGGCACATACTGACGAGGGATATTCGGTACCGGATATCTTGTGTATCGCTCCGTGGGCCGCGACAGGTTCAAACATGGATGCTACAAAGGCGAGCGATCTTCATCTGCTTTGCCGGGCCGGTGGGTACGGGTTCATCAACCTATGGGAGTCATACGGCGGGGTGACACCTGACGGGCGGACAGAACGGCTCGACGGGGTATCGGCCACCTACGCACTCGACCCGATCCATCCTGATGATGTAACGACAGCGACAGCGATTGCAAAGGACATCGAATGGCATTTCCAGTCTGACAACTGGATTAGAACAGTGTCGCCAACCCGCATACGAGCACGGCAACTTCGGAACATCAATCGCGTGCGATGATTTGAGCGTGAATGCTTTGATCAGTGGTGAAGCCTGAGCGCAGCAACCCCGCATTGGGAGTTGCAAGCGTTTGATCAGCGGAGCCGCCGTCGCTTTGCCCTGGATTCTTTACGCCATTCCAGTTCACCTAGCGCCCGCCTAGCACCTACATGGGTACATGGTTTGTCCGTGTCACCTTGACCTACGACGGGATTTGGTGCTACAGAGCCGCACCTGGCTTGTCCGCTGCCCGCAGGCTCATGCCGGGCGGACGCCGGCGCTAATATGTGCTGTCAATATGTGACACTCAAAAGGGAATGTCGTCGTGATCGATGGTCGTTGATCCACCACCCCCACCACCTTGCGGCGCAGATCCTGAGCGAGCGTATCCGCCTCCACTCCCGCCGCCGGAGTTGCCTCCGTCTTGTCCCGCGTCAATAAACTGGAAGTTCTCAACGACGATCGATAGCTTTGATCGCTTCCCTCCCTCGTTCTTGTCCTCCCACTGATCGAGCTTGAGGCGGCCCTCAATGAACACAGGGCGGCCTCGCTCAAGATACTGAGCCATCACCTCTGCGGTGCGTCCCCACGCTTCACAGTCAACGAAGGTGACTTCCTCGCGCTGCTCACCTGATTGGGTCTTGAACTTGCGGTTTACTGCGAGTCCGAAGTTGCCAACGGCGGTGTTTCCTGATGTGTGTCTGATCTCGATATCACGCGTCATGTTTCCCATGAGCATGACTTTGTTGAATGATGCCATTTGATTTCCTTTGTGTGATTAAACCATTTTGCCGACTTCAGCAAGATGGTATTGAGTTTTCAAGGATTACTTGACGAGTGGGCGTATCTGAGTGCGTCGGGGAGTGAGTTCTTGATGAGATACGCATTGTCTATCTCCCTCACTAAATGCGGGCTATACCTTGTGTAGTCGGGGCCTTTAGCCAGAAGCCACCCTCGCTCAAGCAACCATTCCTCCGCGATGCCGCGAGCGATGTGTAGAGCGTGATGCTCTGCCATAGTCCCTCTGAACTCATATTCATCGGTGTATCCCCACCCATGCTCATCTTGAGACAGGTGTGTGTCTTCCCATATCCCGATCTCCGTCATGATTTCGTACAGCTCGTTGAGTTCTTGTGTGTCAGTCATTGGGTCGCACTTTGTACCCATTTGATGCCTCCGCTTACATTTTGAACATGTGTAGTTATGTATATCATCCACCCTCCACCTCCTCAATCCCCATCACCTTCGCAGCGAGCCGGACGACGGCGTATCGGAAAGTGGGGCCTGATGTTTCATTGAAAATCCAGAAGTCATCCCCCTTGTCTGTGTCGAAGATCATCCATCCCCCATCACCACCGTCCGGTAGCATCGCGTAGTGTTTCCCCATGCTATTCAGAGTGTGTCGCAACAACTCTAACGCTGCCGATTCGTCATCGCGGGGGTCATTTTCGTAATAGTCTTTGGTATCAGGGTGGTCTCTTGTGGATGCCCATACCTCTCCGTTCTCAATCCAGAAACGGTTGTAGTAGTCTGTATATTTTCCGGTTGGTGGATTCACTGCTTCATACCACTTCGCCACCACCTCCCCCGTAATCTCATCACTCGGTCGTGTCATCCCAGTCGTTGCATCGCTTGCCATTGCTTGTCCTTTCTTGTTTGAATCTGTGAGGGTTTGTGTTTGCCGTAGACCAGAATCGCATCGACCGTCACCCACTTGTCGGGTCGGATTTTCATGTGGATCGTTTCCCACTTCTCCCGCAGTTCCTTTGCACCGATCCGGCAGTGTCGCCTGTCAGGTTGAACACTCGGTCGTGTATCTGTCGTGGACTCACTTGGTTGGTTGGTCATTGGGTTATCCTTTCTTTCTCCACGATCACAGGTCCAGCCAGCGTCATCACTTCAACAGTTGATTTGTTTACCCGAATCACAAGGGCATCCATTTCGCCGTGTTCTGGATGATTTACTTTTACTTCATCTCCAGTATTCACTCCCCACCTCCCACTCTACTTGTCACGTTAAAAATTGTCATGATTAGTCATCTCCTCTGCTTCCGCTAACCTCTCGATCGCGTTGGCGGTTAAATCTCCCACTCTCTCGGCGACTGCGAGGATCAGGGCGAGGGAGGCGGTGATTTGAGAAACGCAGCCTCCACAAGGACCCGGCTCACCGTCGAACCAGCATTCATACGCCCAGCTATTCGATTCGTCATCAGGCCATAAAGTCAGGTTGTGACCCGCTTCCATACGGTTCATCCACGCCTTCACTTCACCCGCATACGCAATCACGGCGACCTCGCAGGCTTGGGTGTTTCTGACAAACGGACAGCTAGCCTTGCTGATCTCACAGGTTGTTTTGACGATGCCCTGCCGCAGACAAATACGATCATCCCACTTCGGCCCACCCGCCTGTTCAATCTTCGCAATCGCGGGGATTGCTGGGGTTAGGTTTGTCTGTTCAGTTGTCATCATCTTCCTTTCGTTGTGCAGCTTCGTAACACCGATCTGCTAACCCTTCTGGTGCAGATCCCCAACCAACAAATGGGAACGCTTCATTAAGTAAAGCCCGCAACCTCTCGTTCTCCGCACGCTCGGCGGTGAGTTGAGTCTTCATCTTTAGGTACTTGTCAAACACGGCGATCCTCTGCACCCTCGAATCATGGAGGGCGGCGTTGAGGCAGTCAAACTCACTAGCAATAGCAAGCAACCCCTCTTCCGAATACTCTCGGCTCGCCCCGTTCTTTAGATTGTTTCGTATGATCTCAGCTACGCCCATCACTCACCTCCTTGATCTCGGCGAGGGTTTGGGTTGCAAGTGAAGTACCTATAAAACAAGCCTCTTCATAAGACCCGTACCCTTTAGGACACCCACTTCCATCGTAATACCCCCAGTTATCCTTATCTGAATATTGTTCTAATGCCTCAACAGCCTTCTCCAACGCCTCGTCCCTCGCGGCGAGTTTCACCCTTAAACGAAGCACTTCATCTCTCATTCGCCATGCGACATCAGGGCATAATCCGTCTCCAGGGTATTTTTGCAGTGTTATATATGCCCCCAATATTCGCGTCTCATCCATCTGCTCGTCCGTCAGGCGGGGTGTGTCTGGGTTACTCATCGTGTACCTCCAGCAATCCCGATCGAGTTCCAGCCGTCGAGGAACACCGGAGCCAATCGCTCTGCTCTCCGAAGTTGTGCGTCCAAGTGGTTGCCGTTGTTGCCGTTCTCAAACCACCACATAGCGTTTGCTCCTGATGCAGCGAGTGTGCGCCCAAGCAACCACGCCTCATCGTCGTTCATCTCAACGAATGTCTGGCCGTCGGGACGAATGACGAGCTGGAAGGCAAGGTAGATGTCTGGCTTTGGTGACATGCGGCGTACGCTGTTCACCCACCACTGAGCATTGCTGATAAACATGATCTGCTCGCGGGGCGTGTCGAGATGCTTCGTTAGATACGCACCTGTTACAACGAAATCGGGGGTAGGTGTTTTCAAACACTCATACATTGCCGTCTGGCTCATCGGTCGCTTGTGGTTGATATAGATTCCCGGCTCACCCCACATAGCCATTTGCTTGCCCGCTCGTCGTCCTTCCTCGAAGAACTGCTTCTTGGTAAGTCGCTGCTGCTCTGTGTTGAGCTTGTGCCGTGCGATGTGATCGGGGAACTCCCAATCCATGTACACCATGTCGCCCTCGGCACGGTGGATCGAGCGGATCATCGCGTCCCAGTTTTCGTGATCCGGGGTCAGGTTCGGATCTTTGCCGCACGGTACTTGTGTGCAGCGTCTATCACTGAACTCGTAACCGAACGATGCGAGTGTTTCGCGTGTTGATTCGTACTTGGATTGGTCGCCGTCTGCTTGGCATAGTGTTATGTTCATTGGTTGCCTGCTTTCTGTGTTTTGATTTCGTACACCCATACCCACGGATTCGCGTCCCAGTCCTCGCCGGGCTTGGCGTAGGTGTTCCAGACATGTTTAAAGTGCTCATAAGGCATCGCGCTAAAGCCATAACCCGGAATCGAGCCATGCCCACCTTTACACCCCTCCGCAATCGCATCCTCTTTACTGATCTCCTGCAACCTCTCCACGCGGACGCTGACGATTTCGAGGATGATGCGGGATGCCCAGCGGGGCATGACGGCTCCTGATCTCCATCGCGGCGTAAAATCGGGGTTATCTCCTGAAAAAACCTCTTCACATTCAGTTGTTGACATAGGAATAGTTGAGCATTTCTGCAAATCGCCTTCAAAGCCGACTCCACCTGCTTTGTACTCGATACGGCAATCAGATCCCATGAAAGCCTTAAACGCCTCCCGCCCCCATATCACATCGCCGGGTCGGCCAAGGGGGTTGGTTTCAATAAGTTGTTTCGTTGCAAATGGGCATCCACCATTCATGGTCATTTTTGCTTTAGTGCGAGCAATCTTTGTGCCCTGGACGCACACACTGTGATCCCATGATTGATGATGGGATGTTGTAACAACCCCATCTTCGGGCTGCGGCTTCATCACCCGCCGAAACTGTGTCCTACTCCCATCAAGCAAGCCGGGGATCTCATGGGGTTTAAAGTTGCACGCTCGTTCGGCATTCATGATTCGCCTGCTTTCGTTGTTTCACTGGCACGCATCGCGTTGTACAGCTCCGCGAACCGTTCTTGGATCGCAGACAGCAACTTCACATCACGCGGGTTGTATGTCCATCCGGGGATGTCATCAGTGTCTATGTCTCGATCTGATAGCCACTCATAAAGATCCTGATGAGTACAGTCGCCGTACTCAAGATCATCACAGAGTTCGATTACTTCCTTCTCCCAATCCTCAGCAGTCAAAGGCGTGGACAAGTCGTCTTCTGGATCGCCATGGATCCAATGCTGATGATCACGCATCTCCTTCGCTGCTTCCTTGGCGTGAAATCCTTTTTCAAGAAACTTCTCTGCGAGATAGCAGGGACTCAACTCGCCTCTAAACCAGTTGATCCCTTTCCCATAGCATGAAATCACGCCATTCCTGCATGGGGTTAAATCACCGTGGATTACGATGCCCTCGGGAGTGAAAGTGACCAAGCACGATTCCATCCGCCCCTCACCGGGAATCTTGAGGTAGAAAGACTGGGTTTTCTCAGATACCTCAGAGAGTTCGCATCTCGCCATTGTTTGTTGATAACAGTTGCCCACTGGTTGGACTGGTTTGATCGGTTCGTCTCGAAGCTTTACCAGCGAGTTGCACGCTCGTTCGTTGGTCGTGGTCATGATGTCACCTGCTTTCTTGGTTGGTTGAACTTCTTCATGTTGTAATACAACTGGATGTCATCTACTTCACGCTGGATCGGTGCCTCAACGATCGCGTCCTTGTGCACGCTCAAGTAGCACGGCACACAACCTGCGCCGTCGAACGCTTCGTGCTGCTCGTTGACTGGTAAGCACCGAACCATGTCGCGGGAGTCGTCAACGATCGCCACGCGGATGTAGGCCTCGCGGAAGCTCATGGGGTGGCTCCTTTGCTGTCGTAGATGCGATTCGCGTCGGCGGTTGCAGATAGAACTTTGCCGGTGAGCCCAGCCTGCTGGATCTCTCCGTCAGATAGATCAGGAGTTGATACCAGCCGTCCACCCTTGCACTCACCAATCCTCCATGTCGCCATTGCACGGCCATTGGGGCCGATGTATACCTTTCCGATTGGGGTGTCGATATGAGCTGATGCTGCGATCACGCCGCACCCCCGATCTGTCCGGTATTGATCAAGTTCATCGTGTAGTCTCCGAGCAAGATCGCGTCAGCAAGATCACTCCCGCCGTCTTTCGCTGACCAGTGTTCTTTGTAGATCGGATAGCTGAGTTCAGCTTGAGGCTTGCGGTAGATTTTCTTCTTGCCCTTTGTCCAATCGTTCTCGTAAATCTGATGCACGCGATCTTGACCAACATTGCAGATTGCCCAGCGAGCAACTTGCCCGACGACCATGCCGTATGTGCCGAGTCCTGCACCCTTGCCGCCGTGTCGTCCGCTGGTCTTGCCGCTGGTGACTTCGATCGCAAACTGTGCGTCTGGATGTTGTGAGAGCCACTTGTCGAGCTCACGGATGATCTCGTCGATGCGGTCGATTGAGGGGATGGTGTGTTTGATTTTGTTGCGTGTGTAATCAGTGCGTGGTTTGATCAACGCACCGTTCACCAGCTCGCAACTTGTGTCGAACAGTGCAACGCCTGTGCACCTGATGGATGGGTCGATAGAGATGAGGGGGCGATTCAAGCTGCACCTCTCTTCGTGTGTTTAATGATCATGTCGCGGGCACGGTTGAGCTTTGCCATTGCCTGATCACTACCACCCTTGTCTGGGTGGCATCTCATAGAGGCATCCCGGTACGCGGATTTCAGCATCGTGTGATCGTCGAGAATGTAATCGCACTTCTCTTGCTCGGTTTCATCTCCAAAGAAACATTCGCTGACATGTTCAACAATGAACCCAGCTGCGTCTTCGACTGATCGGAAGTCTTGCAGCACGATCGCGTTGCTTGGTAGTTGCTTCCAGCCAGTGTATTGCTGACTGTTCTTTGTCACGCCGTAGCGATCGACTGCTCGCAGCGATTCCATCGTCTTGACGATACCTCGAACATTGTTCCAGAATCCGTCGTATGTATCGCATGGAAAGCTGACTGAACCTTGCTCTGGGTGATCAAACGAGATAATGACACGATCAGATTTGAACTTGGCTGACGCGTAAGGCATCCCATCGTTGCGGATCTGTGATTCATCTAAGTCAGCTTGTATCACGCATTCATCAACACCGATAGCTGCAAGCTCGCATTTCAAATCGTTCTGAGTCTGCCCTGCGGTGGATCTGAATCTGCATGTCTCTTTCTCGCGTCGGGGTTGATCCCATTGTTGGATGGGCCTGAATGTGAACTCAACATTGGCAGGATGTACGCCTGATCTCATCATGGTTCGATTCCTCTCGTGTGTGTGCTCATTTCTTCCCTCTCTTGATCATCCGAATCATCTTCGATGGGTTGTGTCCGAGGTGCCATTTTTTGCACCACAAACATCTGTAGGCGACGATGCACCACGATCCTTCGTATGCGTCATCATCTCGAATGCGCCTCGCCTCGGACTTTGCTCGCTTGGCTCCGTACCTGATCTTCCCTTGGCATGACGCCATGTTGTTCAAGAGCCGGTCGCGGCTTGCGCCGCCTGGGATCTGTCGTCGAGCGTACCGTGTTGCTTTTTTCTTTTTTCTACGCACGGCGGTTGAGTATCCTTTCCATCGCTTCCTTTGGGGTGATCAGCGAACCCTCCCGAACATAATGGTGCTCGGGCATAGCATCACCGTTGTTGCTCACCGGAGTCGCGACCACAACATCACCCATCGGAGAGCCGTTCTGCGCGTGGTCATAGCCGACAACCTGCAATCGCATATAGACATACTCGCCCCTGCGGAATCGATCAGCTTGCTTTGCCATTACGCGCCCTTCCTCTTGGATTTGAACTCTTGCATCCGCGAGACCACAATGCTGCTGGCCTGCCGCTTGGTCATGGCCAAACGATCTTCGCGGGTGTACTGCTTACAGTTTTTCTCGATGAACTTTGATTGCTTGTATGAGGACATCCCGTTGCGTTCACGATCTTGCGACCACTTGATCGCCCGCTCAACCTTCTCGCCAGGCCATGTGCCAGTCTCCCTAGGCTCATACCCGAGCTTGTGGAGATACGAGAGCCGGCGTCGTGGCGGGATATCAATCTCACCCTTCTGGGCTAGCTTGAACTCCCGGTCGTTAAACAGGTCGGTCTCGGATATCTCAAGGTCGGCATCACCAACATTGATCTTGGCGTTCTCCATCCGCTCGACCCGCTCGGTCTCGATCTCTTCACGCGCCTGCTCAATGGCGTCGATCGTGTCCATCTCGCCCTCTTCCATCAACTCCTTCGCTCTGGTCTTGACCTCTGGGGGGTCCATGTCTCCGCTGAGAGCGTCCGCCGGCCCAACAAGGTTCATTGCTCCTTCACGCCCGACAAATGAGAGCACAGTCATGTGAGGCTTCTCTGACGACTCAATAGCGACCTGTCTCTCGGCAACGGTATCAAACCCGTCAACAACCCCCCTGAGTGGCCGTGTTCCACGCCCGACGCATTGGGTGAACAGGCTCCATGACTTCGTTGGCCGGCAAATAGCAACCACCTGGATCTCGGGCGAGTTGAATCCTTTGGTGAGCACCGCACAGTTGATCAAATACTGGATCTTCCCGGCCTTAAACTCGGCGATTGTGTGGTCTCGTTCACGCTTGGGAGTCTTGCCCGAGACCGATCGAGCACACCCCGGATTATCATCGTTGAGCATCGAGGCTATGATCTCGGCGTGCCGCACCCTTGCTGCAAACACAATGGTCCGTTTTCCTTCGCAATACTTCTTGAGACCCGCAACCTGCTCGATCAAGGCTTGCTGCGCCTCCATGATCTCGCCGATCTGTTCCT
>Ga0316207_10000666_pt1 | contig 50849 bp, 60 predicted proteins | sample 6weekpyrite_MG_FD_204943 | JGI IMG/M metagenome (GOLD analysis project Ga0316207, IMG submission 204943) | Microbial mat bacterial communities from mineral coupon in-situ incubated in ocean water Damariscotta River, Maine, United States -... | ecosystem: Environmental > Aquatic > Marine >...
CCTTTAAGTTCTTACGCAAACGATCCCGTTGCTGCTGCCACGGATTATCCCAAGCAAGTCCAGCCTTCATTAACCCCGCACACAACTTTAACTCACCTTCAATATCATCCAGATGCACAAACTCTGGTGCCGGGCCACAAGGAGCAGGACAATCCATCCCACCTTCATATCCCTCGTTATGATAATTACCCAATGGCAAGGTGATCCCAATCGTTGTTATTCCCCACGCGGTCATTGCAGTTGCTTCGCAAGAACCACCATCCATCACACGCCGCTGGTGTTTTTTGGGTAATAATTTCATTGCCAGATCAGACAATACTTTTAAGCCACCATGATCAAAAACGGTACGCCAATCTCCCAGCCTTACCACCGGCCCTTTGCCAATGATTGCACCGGGTAAAGTACGTGAGGCCTCAAGACTAACGGCTATCACCGGACGAGTTGCATTGGTTAGCCAGCCCAATTCAAGATGCGCGACCGCACCAACAAAACCCACTTCTTCACCACGCGTTAATAAACCAATAAAAGCAGGTTGCTTAGCTGCTTTTGACTTTGACTGCTGCTTACGTGCGGTTTCGAGAATCGCAAATACACCAGCCAAATCGTCTGCTGCACGTGTATAAATTCGCTTACCACTTTTCCAGATAGGTTTTCGAAAATCAAAACCACCAAATATTTTTTTCGCTGCAATGTTTAATTCTTTACTTGCCCGCTTTTCAATAACAACTTCAGCCGTTTCAATCGCACGCTTATCTTTTCGCAAAACAACCTTCTTAAGTGTGCCGTGAACAACAAAGCCATCATCCGAAGCGAGCCACACCTTACTGCCATTTAAATGTTTCTTCGGCGAGCCGCCAAACCATTTAACCGATAAGCGAGTGGGGCTTAACCAACGAACGCCATGAAAACCGGGGTGATCCATATGTGCAACAAAAACCCTCACAGGCTCTACCCTACGCTTGTTCAAGATTTTCTTATAAGCAGTTTCCGAGGCTGCACCTACAACGATATTACCGTGAGGATCAAAAAAATAAGCAACGCCTGATTTTTGCAATTGCCGTTCAACTTCTGCAATAACGATTGACTCTCTAAATGGTGCAGTAGCGCAGGACAGTAATTGCTGAAGTCTTTGGAATTGTGCTGACTCCATTAATTGTTACCCAGCTTTTTGTACAGCAAGAATATTTTGCCAGGCTTTATCGAGCTTTTCTGATGGTAGTGCGGGACGTAAAAAGTGACTTAGCTGTTCATAAACTTCATCAATCATATACACGCCGTCTGGTTTACCTTTTTGAAACGAGCCACGGCGAGTAAAAACAATATGCCCTATCACCGGCACATCACCTGCCACCTCTTGCACCGCACTAATTCGTGCCGGCAACTCAATCAGCGGATTAGAAAATTTATGACTCCTTACGCCAATCATTTGCGTCCATTCATTGATGTTATCAGCACCAAATAAATGTCCAATATAATCACGAATATCCAGAACAATGAGCCCACCGTCCGTTAACAACAAACAGTCAATCCATATCTGTCCATCAACACTATCTGGGAGCAAAACATTTCGCAGGGATTTATGTGATAGATCTTTTACTAATTTATTAATCTGGCGTTGATGTTGGTTACGTCGGTAAGAACGCACAAACAAAAATAGTACCACGATGACAATGACTGTCGCGGCAGCTGAAAGTACAATTGCTTGCTTATCCATTGCTGGCTCTATCTCATTCGTTTTAACAAGGTTTAGGCTTGACGCAAAGCTTCAGCGATAACATCGAGTCTTGCCTGGGCACTACTTACATCATGGCCATTTTCAGTGCACTCATGCATCAAGGTTTCTGCATCATTATATAGCTGGGTTATTTGATCTATTTCAAATAATTGAAGCCCTGCTGCAAGCTCATCCAGCTCAGCTGATAACATGGTTGCCGCTAAATTTTCTGGCTCAATCAATGAGTCAGGATTTAACATATCAACCACCAACGGAAATTTCATTAACTCCGTATGCATAGCGCGTGCTTCGGTCTCCTGTTGCAGTTCTGACAATGCTTTAGGATCATCACCAGCGCCCTGTTTAACTGCCTGCATAATAACCGCGATCAATTTCAACAATGATTCTTGTGCACTACTCACATCACCGGGAAGACAAGCTGCCTGCTCAAATAAACGGTCTGCATCTTCTTTGATTTTTAAAATGACATCGCTTTGAACGTTTTCAGCAAGTTGACTCGCTGAATCAAATAGCTTCTGAAAGTCCTGACTAAAAACAGATAACTGTGCGATATCTTCATCCTGAATTTTCTTTAAATTCTGGGGTGAAATATTTCGCTGCTGCTCAGAAAAGAGTGGATTGTTATATTGGCGCTGTAATTGCCTTTCTCGACTGCCCGGTGATTCACTAAAAAGAAGTGTCATTGTAATACTTTATTAAGGTAAGCCGACGACTAGCGAGAAAAATCTGTATCTAAATCTGCCATCAACTCGAAATGTCGAAGAAAAGGGCCTGCCATATTGGGATTACGGATCATTTGTCTATAATCCCCGCTTAAGAACTGTAATTTTCCTGATGAAACAGCGACACCTAACTTGTTAAAACCAAAACCATCTGTCAGCCATTCTTTCCAAGCGTCAATATCAGCTCGCATATCCCAATCGAGTGTTTGGTTCTTATAATCGCCGGCATAAATGATCTCACCGTCCTGCACTTCAACAATTCCAACTGGCGTATCGTCACCTGTACAACCAAAACCAATCGTTGATGTGAAATTTGCAGCTGATAATTTTTCAATCATCTCCTGATCTGCATTCCAAAGGTTTGCAAATGCCTGCATCCATGAATCTGAAAATATTTTAGCCATGAGCCACTCCCTCATATGTGAGGAAAATATCTCCCCATCAATCTTTGTGACACTCTACCAGAAATTAACCATATCAATAAAGAAATGTGCCACCATTAGCGGTAATAAGTTGCGTAAACGGAGATACAAAACACATGCAACAACACCAAACACAGTAGCTGAAAGCACTTCTGCCAAGCCGTTTTCCCAGTGAACAAGCCCAAATAAAATTGAGGAAATAACCGTATAAACTATCGACTTATTATATTTTACAGTAGAAGAATAAACGAGACGCCAGATTAGGCCGCGAAAAAATATTTCTTCAAACACTGCCGCCGTTACAGCTAAATAGATGACCGCTACATATCGCAAATTGCCTTCCGGCACCATACCACCATAGCTAAAAAGATTCGCCGGTGAATCAATAAAGCGCCATGCCAACCAGCCAAAGGCGAAATAATAAATACTTAAGATAAAAGTGGAAAGAAATGACCAGGTAATAATTTCCCTACGCTGATAAGACGACGTTAACTTTGCCAAGCCGTAGTCATGCAATCCTATTCCATAATATCTATAAATATAAAACAAAATGACTGACGGTAATGCTATCCAACCTAGTACATCAACTAACCAAAACAACCACGGAGATAAATCCGCCAGAGCACTGTTATAAATTCCGTTGATCAGACCAAACAAAAAGAATGGCGCGATGACCAAACTTACTCTGCTAATAAAATTTGAATAAACGTCGTTCATTTTATTGTGACTGCAATCACTCCTGAACTCTCGCGAATTTATACAAGCCTAATAATGTCTTAGCATCAGTAATCTCACCACTATCACACAATGCCAAAGCTTCTGATATTGGTAACCAGTGAACCTCTAACACCTCATGTTCATCACGTTGCATTGGCACTTCACTTAGACCTCTAGCACAGAACAAATAAAGCATTTCGGTACAAAATCCGGGCGTACTCCAGAAATTAATCAGCGGCTGCCAGTCAGTAGCTTGTAACCCTACCTCTTCTCTTAGTTCTCGCTGGGCACTGACTAATGGCGCTTCACCTGATTCAATTCGGCCACCGGGTAACTCCCAGATCCACCCCCCAGCAGCATGACGATATTGTCTTATCAAGCAAATATCATCCGCTTCATTCAACGCTAATGCTACTGCACCACCGGGATGACGAATAACTTCTAATTCTGTTGATTTTCCACCCGGTAAATTGACTAATTCAAGGTTTAAATCAATCACTTTACCTGTGTAAATTGAGCGTTCCGAGATGATCGACTCCCGCATAATGTTTATTATTATTCATATGTTTAGCATATCCTTGCGACAAAACACCAGCAAGTAAATGGTTTATTGTCATAGATATTTAGTCAGGTTTGAATATTAGCAAAACCTAATATATAATGCGACGCAATAATTGACAGGTTTTGGAGTTTTTAAGCATGATTATCAACGAAATAGATGTCGGTGAACTGGCTGCCCTGATGGACAGTAACCCGGAAAACATTCAAATTGTTGACGTCCGCCAGCCACAGGAAGTTGCTGCCGGTGCGATTGCAGGAATCGATAATATTCCTATGGTGAGCATTCCCTTACGTGCCAATGAAATCAGCAATGACAAACAGGTCATCCTCGTCTGTCGTAGCGGCGCTCGCTCAGGCCAATGCACTGCATGGCTAATGCAAAACGGCAAAAATAATGTTCATAATCTACGTGGTGGTATGATCGCCTGGGCAAACAGTGGATTACAAATCGAACTACAGCAATCAGCCTAAACCCTATGTTGAGCTGGCTTAAAAAGCTTTTTAACCGCCCAGCTCCTGATAAGGACATTGAAGCTTGCGCCCGAGCAGTCCTGGTGTTTATGCGCAGCGTTAAAAATCATGTTGATGAACGTGACTTCATGATCCCGAATCACCACACTTTCTTCTATTGCTATGCCTATGGCGCCATTGAAATAGAGGCAGCCAAGCATCAACTCAATGAAACTGAGCGTTATGCTGCCCTGTTACAGTTATTCCCAAACCTTTCCGATATGTCTGCGGATGAAATTAGCAGCCTGATGAACCGCTGTATTAATACCCTACAAGAGCAAGAAGGACAAAGCTATCAACAAGATGGCGCTGAGCACTATCAACGTTGGTGTGATGCCGATCCAGCTGTGACCAGCCTACTCGGTAAGCTTTTTGCACTGCGTGAAAAGGAATTAAGTAAAGCCAATCGCGCCAGTATCTATCCCTGATGGGTTATTATTCCTCTTAAGACAAACTGCTTTAATATGTAGCATGTTTAACAAGGTGGAAAAATAATGTCTGGGCAACCACAAATGCCAATAGTCGATAACGATAGCGTCCGCAAGGCCGCTGCCAGTGCTGCGGATGTTGCCTATTCCATTCCGACTATTTCTGATCAAGAAAAAGCAGAACTCAAGCAGCGCATTCGTAACCAGTTAGAAGCCAAAGATGCGGTACTGGTTGCCCACTATTATGTAGATGCTGATATTCAGGAACTTGCTGAAGAAACCGGCGGCTATGTTTCTGACTCACTTGATATGGCACGCTTTGGTAATGAGCATCCCGCCAGCACACTGGTTGTTGCTGGTGTTCGATTCATGGGTGAAACTGCCAAGATCCTCAACCCCGAAAAGCGCATTATCATGCCAGACCTGGATGCCGAGTGTTCACTCGATATGAATTGCCCGGTTGAGGAATTCAGTGCCTTTTGTGATGCACATCCAGATTACACCGTAGTCGTTTATGCCAATACCAGTGCTGCCGTCAAAGCACGCGCCGACTGGATGGTCACATCCGGAATCGCAGCTGACGTGATTACTCATCTGGTAGAACGTGGTGAAAAAATTATATGGGCGCCAGATCGTCATCTTGGTAGCTACATCCAGAAACTATCTGGTGCCGATATCCTGCTTTGGCAAGGCAGCTGTATTGTTCACGATGAGTTTCGTGCTCAGGAATTAAGTAAACTGAAGCAACAACATCCAGAGGCTGCCGTACTGGTTCACCCTGAATCCCCTGCAGCCGTCGTCGAACAAGCAGATGTGGTCAGCTCAACAACCGGACTCATTAAAGCCGCTGCAGAAATGAACAACCCAAGTTTTATTGTTGCCACCGACAATGGAATTTTTTACAAAATGAAACAAGCGGCACCGGGTAAAACATTTATTGAAGCGCCCAGTGCTGGTAGTGGTGCAACCTGTCAGAGTTGCGCGCATTGCCCGTGGATGGCAATGAATAACCTACGCAATCTTGCCGAAGTGCTTGAAAACGAATGCAATGAAATTCAGATTGATCCAAGCATTCAAGCCAGCGCGATTAAACCGATACAACGATTGCTTGATTTTGCTGCGCAAAAGAAAAATTAGCTGTTAATTTTCCTGTGTAGCTTCGCATTGAATGGTTTCAGATTTGAAAAAGAAATAAAGATGTTCTGGCTAACCTAACATCAGCCAAAACACCAATACAAATGATTAAAATCTTACAGAGACTGCTCAGACTCCAAAACAACTTGCCCCTGATTGTAACGCGGTACAACCAAATCGAGACAGTTCCAGTCAGACATGCTGATTGTCAGTGTAGAGCCTTCTACATACTGAATTAAAACAGCTTCAGGACCTGATTCTCCCAACATCACCATTTTAACTTTCATTAATTTGCCGGTGCGATTGATATACCAGTAACCTGGTTTAGGCTGACTTAAATCTAGACTACTCACGATACTCTCCCAATGATTCTGAATTTATTTTATATTTTATTTATTATTATTTTGAATTGTTAACAATTGTAACGTCTCTAAGCTGCTGAAACAAATAGATTTTTCAACCCTACTTAGCATCAACCCTTAAGATTCAACATGATCAAGCACGCGCAGGTCATTACTCTTAAAAGGATTATTGGTATTTTGGGCTTTTCATTTTCATTCCTGAGTGATTAATTTTTAATCACTTGCAGCACATAAATTCATCCGTACAATGCCAGCCACGAAACTATTTCAGGAATTTCTTAATGGGAATTGAGCAAGCAATTATCTTTGATGTCGACGAAGCAAGCTTTGATCAAAATGTTATCAACGCTTCTGCTAACACCCCTATCATCGTCGACTTCTGGGCAGAATGGTGTCCACCTTGTCGCGCACTCACTCCGGTGTTGGAAAAAATTGCCAAGCAACTAGGAGGAAAAGTGCGGCTTGCCAAAGTTGAAGTGGATGACAATATGCACCTTGCAGGACGGTATGGCTTACGTGGATTTCCGACCGTGATTATCTTTATTAATGAGCAAGAATGTGGGCGTTTTAGTGGTTTTAAGCCTGAAGCAGAGGTGATGAACTTTCTTGCTGATAATAATGCTATTAAGTAACCCTCAAACTTAGTAAAACAAGCATTAAATATGTTTGGTCATATCAAGCTTAAGGGATAAGTACACCTGCCCAAATAATTACACTAATCAGCACGGCAACCATCACCGCAGCTGAACCAATATCTTTAGCACGGCCTGACAATTCATGTTGCTCCCCACCAAAGCGATCTACAACCGCTTCAATCGCTGAATTAATTAGCTCTACCAGCATCACCAACAACCAGCTTCCTATCATCAGTGCATAATCAAGATTCGAACCGCCAAAATAAAATGCCAATGGCGTGAGAATAATTAATAAATAAACCTCTAAACGAAATGCCTGCTCGTGTTTAAATGCGGCATATAGTCCTTGCAATGAAAAAACGGTTGCATTGATTAAACGCAAGATAGAATTTGACGATGACGTTTTCATATTGGGTTCTTTATAATTTGCCTAACTCACTCTTCAGCTTCCGATACCAGTCTATCAGATCGTCAACGGAATACACCGCATTGGCCGGACTTGGGTTAGGTGTCACAAACACTCTGGACTGATCAATGGTTAAAGGCTGCATACCCCATTCAATATTATCTTTTCCCGCCGAGGTGAATTTTAAAAAATTCTTATACGCTACCTTGCCATGAAACCAGCATATTGCCGGCTGATAATGACGTAACTTGTCTAAAAGCCGGGGGGATTCCTGACGATAATCAGCTGCCCTTAGATCAGACACACCTGGGGTACAACGTTTTACAACATCTGTAAAACCGATCCTGTATTTCTCTAACAATATTCGCATAGAAACAGCTTCAGGTTTTAACACCTCATCAATTAAACCCGAGCCATTCAGTGCTTTCCAAAAACGATTTCTAGGGTTGGCGAAATAACATTGATGCTGTATCGATAAAGGTGAGGGATTACAGCCAATCGAGATCAAACGCAGATCGTGATCCAGAAAATCAGGCAAACTTTTCATACTCTGTTCATCGTTTCACTACTATTCATGGCATACTCACGTTTATGGCACAACAAAGCAAACCCTTTTGGGAAACCAAATCTTTATCAGAAATGAATCAGGATGAATGGGAATCCCTCTGCGATGGTTGTGGTCGTTGCTGTTTAAATAAACTTGAAGATATCGATACCGGTGAACTTCACTTCACCAATGTCGCCTGTCAACTTCTTGATGATGATAGCTGCCGCTGCAAAAACTATCCTGAACGAAAAAAACTCGTCCCTGAATGTTTGGTTCTAAATGCTAACGCCGTACAAACATCAACAGCCCTGCCCCGCAGCTGTGCTTACCGACGCTTAGCTGAAGGCAAAACACTACCACAATGGCACCCGCTTGTTTGTCGTGATGCTAAAAAAATTCATCGTGAGGGAATCTCTGTTCGCGGTAAAACAGTGTCCGAAGAATATACTCATATTGAGCAATTTGAAGACCATATCGTCGACTGGTTTGACTAAGGTTACAAAATAACGACCTTTGTAGGTGTTTTCTTACAAGCGACTCCGATTCTACCCACTGGTTTATATTCGCTCTCAAACATAAACTTTTAATACTGTTTGACAGGAGGGGAGCCTGTTCGGGCAGTTATCAATAAAGGTGGGTAGGCACTTGAGTATTACGGTCAACAAAAAAGTCTGGATGGACTGTTTTAGTGCGGGCGTGCCTTCTGAGGAGGTTTTATCCCATGACATTCGTCTATTACGCGCACGTTTGAAAAAATTACAACATCATCCAGACAGAATCACAAACCAGTCGTATTCCCGACTTTGTAATACCCTGCAACGCCAGCAGAAAATGCTCGCTGCCGTAAAGGACGGACAACCTTGGGCGTGGATGCTCTACCCTTCAGATGACATGGATGCCTGTCATTAGTTTGTAAATCTCTACTTTCCTATCATGTGCTACATCTTGCAGCCAGAATGGTTGCAAAATGGACTCAGATCACAATTCCTGCAATTTAACGACTCATTAACCGCTTGATTACTAGTGTTTAGTCTCTACAAATGCTAAAACATTATATAGAGATATGAGCTTTAAGCAGGAGTGTTACCCCGGTGAAAGAAAAGGTCGAAGTCGAAAATTTACACAAAGGTATGTTTGTTTCTGAGCTAGACAGACCTTGGCTGGATTCACCGTTTCTGTTCCAAGGTTTTCTTATCGATGAAGACAGCCAAATCACCGAACTTCAACAAGTTTGCCAATATGTCTTTATCGATACTGAAAAAGGCGACTCAGCCGGAACGGAGTCCGCTACTATATCGACAACAAATAAATCAGATAATGAACTCGAACAAAAATCGGATACGGTTTTACCACAACGCTCCTACCTGAATAATTTTGAAGATGAAATCAGGCCTGCTAGCCTGCTTCGTGATCAGGCCAACGACTTCATGCATGAATTGTTTGATGATGTGAGAGCAGGTAATAGCGTCAAAGGCACCGAGGCTCGCAAGATAGTATCAGGACTGGTTGAAAGTATTATGCGCAACCCTGATGCGCTTGTGCTATTAAATAACCTGCGTGATAGCAGTGACTATGCCGTTGCTCACAGTCTCAATGTTTGTACCTTAACACTCGCTTTTGGCCGCTATCTAGGCTTATCCGAAGAGGAGCTGGTTGAAATTGGAATGGGCGCACTACTCCATGACATTGGTGAACTTCGCGTCCCTAAAGGTGTGATGTACAAAAATGGATTATTAACTCGCGAAGAAAACCAACTCATGCGCTCTCACACTAGTCACGGCGCTGATATTTTGCAACACAGTGAAGGTATTCCTAAAACCTCAATAGAAATTGCACAAACTCATCATGAACGCAGCAATGGTCAGGGTTACCCTGAAGGCTTACATGAAAAAGATATTGCCTACTATGCGCGAATTGTTGGCATTGTCGATGTCTACGACTCAGTCACCACGAGTCAAAATTACCGTGACAGTATCACCAGTACCGAAGCACTAAAAAATATGTATAACTGGCGTAATGAATTATTTGATGCTGAACTTGTTGAACAATTCATACAATGTCTCGGGATTTATCCAGTCGGTAGCATTGTCGAGCTTGAAAATGGTGAAGTTGGTATTGTGATATCTGTCGAACTGGAAAAACGACTCCAGCCTAAACTCATGTTGGTACGCGATCAGTTAAAGAAAGCCTATATGCCACCTCGTATTATTAACCTTGCCTTACATCAAGGTGATAGTGCAGCAAAACATTATGAAATAAACAAAGTGCTGGAACCCGGTGACTACGGCATTGATATTAAAAGTTACTTGCTTCGGGAAATGCCCGTCGAACTATCACTTGCGCAACACTAAGTCTGTATTGAACCCTCATAGGCAGATGCCCCGAATACATGGATTGGCTCAGCTTTACCGCGCACAACCTTAACACCAAGATCAACAAACTTTTGCTGAGTATCGTATTTCATTTTGTTGTAGGCATCTTCCGATACGATAACACGATAACCTAAACGTTTAGTTAAACCATCAAGGCGACTGGCCGTATTCACGGCATCACCAATAAATGTGTATTCATAACGTTCTTCTGAGCCAATCGTTCCTGCAATCACTTTGCCGGTATGAATACCGATGCCAATTTCCAACCGCTCGTCATCTGGCATCGCCAGATTATGAGCATGATCAATCATAGTTAACGCCGTTTTAACGGCATTTTCTGCAACATGCTCATCACCTTCAAGCCCGTAAATAGCCAATACCGAATCACCCATGAACTTGTTTATAATGCCATGATGGGTCGTGACAATTTTTGCCATTTGCGAGAAATACGCATTCAAAAAGAAAATTAAATCTTCAGCTGAGGTGTTTTCTGTAAAGCGAGTAAAATTACGTAAGTCACAAAACAGAATCGCCACTTCATATTCCTGACCGTGCTTTAGCGTACTGTCATCCGTGCTCAATAACTTTTCCATGATGCTCGGACTAACAATTTTTTCCAGCGTCTTACGAAGCTGTTCTTTATCACGCAAACTATCAATCATGATATTAATTTGCTGTGCCAACAAACCAAATTCGTCCCGCGTAGCAATGGGCAGATACTGAGTGAGATTGCCTGCCTGAACATTTTTCAATACAGATAGCTGGGTAGAAAATACATGCTGAATATTAAGCGAAAATGAATGTATCAAACGTAAAGTCAGTACCAGCACAACACCGAAAACAAAAAAGATATCAACCACAAATACTTGTATAAGTAGCTCATCATCTAGCTGTGTATTTTGTTTAAAATAACCCAGATCAACAAAAGCGACCAAACCAGTCAGGGTCATGCCAATGAAAACCGTCACAGTGAGAAACAGACTTAACTTACTCGACAAAGGCGTAAAATTAAAACCCTTTTTGGATTCATGTTTGGCATGAGTAAACCAGTATCGTTCACGCACCAGTGCATTATCAATACTGGCAAAGTAACCAATGATTAATGTGCCGACAATCACCTTGATCGCCACTGCGATTGGCTGCACATAGAAAACCTTGTGTGCCACAAACATGATCACACCGACCAGAAAGTACAAGGACATATCAAATAAAAATTGACGCTTTGGCCGCATCAATACATCAGCCTTGTCGACAATAATTGGCTCAAGAAAATACTTAAGCAAAGCGACAAACATGAATGGAAGCAGATAAATTAGAATAGAAAATGGCACCGCCTCGCCTAAGTAAGGCGAAATACGCTCCCCATAAAGTCCCAAAATGGCCACAGTCAACGCAAAGTACACATACGCTGTGTACTTTGACGATTTGTCCATAGTCTGCTGTTGAAATGCTGTATTCATTACTAATGAATTATAGTTAATATTTATTATTTTTAATCATATAGTTAGCAACACTGTGAGCCAGTTCACATGACTCCAGTCCAGACCGCGTTTAGATCTTTTGTCTAAATCACGTTACGTCCCTGTGATCAACATGATCAAGACCCTCTCCACAGACAACTATAGACGGAATATCAGCGTTTGTACGATTTTTGAAGTAAAAATGGGATTAAAGGGGATGAAATTCAGATAGGTTGTTATTTTTCTAACATTGCTCCCAAGGTAAGCCATCAAAACGCCAACCTGCCTCAGCGCTACGATGATGATTTTCGTCCAGCTCACCTTCAAAACCATCGCTCACATTGAACACACTGCTAAAACCATTTTCGATTAATAACGCGCCCGCTTCGAGTGAGCGTTTACCGCTACGGCAAATCAAAATAATCGGTGCGCAGCCCACATCGGTGCTGCAACTCACGCCACCTAACAGGACTTTACGCACATCGGTGACAAAATGCGGGTTAATCACCCAATCTGGCTCGTCGATCCAGGGAATACTTATTGCGCCCTTCGGGTGTCCGACAAACAGGAATTCCATATTCGAACGCACATCAATCAAGATTGAACGCGCATCGGCATCCAGCATCTCATGTGCTTGAGTGGGGGTTAATGACTTGACCTTGTCCTTACTCACTCTCTTTCCCTTCAATCGCATCCCGTTACAGAAACAAATACGGGGTCATAATGACCCCGCATAGGTAAAACATAGCATTAAATTAACTATTCGCCACCTGAAGCCTTCTTCAAAGACGCTTCAATCGCATCCGGTGCATCGTTAATCTTAAAGAACGTTCCCATATCGAGATCAGGGAAAGCGTTCGCAATACTGAATTTTGCATGCAGTGCGTACACATTGCCGCCTGAAACAAGCATGGCGTAAGGAAGATGAGCTGTCTGCTTCATATCTCCGCCATCAATCAGCTTCATGATATGTTCATCCCCTGCGACACCTGATGCCTTGGTTAACGACACACCAAACAGCGTTTGTTTCTTACCCGGTATGTCGACACGGAATACCTTCGCTGTGCCGCCCTTCCCAGCAGCAAGACCTGCTTCAACGGCTTTAATAGCCGCCTCGTAGGAATCATGTTCAGCTAACTCAAATGGGTCATCAAAATAAGGCATGAATACTGTAAAGTGAAACTCATCAAGCTGATCGGCTTTCCAACCAGGGTTCTCGGCGCCATACGGTGTCGCTCCACCTAATGCAGAAGACAATTGTTTATCCACGGCTGTTAAATCAGACTTCATTTGATAAGAAGCAGCCATCCATGCTGGGTTCACATAGCTGACCTGAATTTTTTCACCGACCTGTGTCACCGCTACACGAATCACCGCGCCATAACCGCCAAACTCTGTTGTTGCAGCGGCTTTCTTCAGCACTTCATTGGTAACAGAAATAACAGTTGCCTCGGCGTATGGTTGGTAAGTCCCCACAATCTTAAACCCGGCTGCACTGAGTGCAGAGGCTGTACTTTTAGCGACATCCGCCATCGATCCACTCGCTTGGCTTACCATGTTGTAAGGTTTTAACCAGGGCTGCTCAGCGTTAGCAATTGACGCAGTCAATAAAAAAACGGGCAATAACACACGGGTTAATAAATGACGTAACTGTGTCATAAGGGAATTTCCTCATCTATATTTCGTTAATATTAACACTGCAAGATGCAATGTTTTTATTTCATATTCGGTGTAAAATGCAACCACATCATGGCACGCTTTCGACCTGGAAACTCATTAAAGTTTTTAATCATCTCGCCTGTTTTTACTAATAAGTTTTTATAAAGCAAAATGTTGCTGAGAAATTACTAGCGACATCAATAACCGAAAAGACCGCTATTTCTTCAATATTGCAAAATGCACTATTTGAAGATTGAGCACCTCTCTGTAAAGTAATGACTCTTTTAAATCTTATTGTTCATTTGTAAAGGAAGAAAACAATGAAACGTAACAAGCTGGTTTTAGCGACGCTACTCAGTGGTGTGCTGTTTAGTGGAATCGCCCTCGCTGCTGGCGATAAAACAACGTGGAGTTATGAAGGAGACGAAGGCCCTGCGAACTGGGGCGAGCTTTCACCCGACTACACACGCTGCAAGAGCGGTAAAAACCAGTCACCCATCGACATCAACACATCAAAGACGGTAAAGCTCGCTGACATTAAATTCAGCTACAACGCCGCACCCATCGATGTACTGAATAATGGCCACACCATTCAAGTGAACTACGCGAAAGGCAGTACCATTAACGTCGGTGGAAAAACCTACCAGCTTTTACAATTCCATTTCCATAGCCCAAGTGAACACCACGTAAACGGCAAACCCTACGACATGGTTGCACACCTCGTTCACCAAGCTTCTGATGGTCAACTCGGCGTTATCGGTGTCATGATGAAAGTCGGTAAAGCAAACCCGGTGATTGCGTCTATCTGGAACCACATGCCAAAGAAAGCCGGCGAACATAATAAAATAACAGATACAGTCAACGTTGCTGATCTCTTACCCAAGAAGCACAGCTACTTTAATTACAGTGGTTCCCTCACCACGCCCCCTTGTAGTGAAGGGGTTAACTGGATGGTATTACAAACACCTATTGAAGTATCCGCAGAACAAGTTGCCAGCTTCACTAGCATTTTTGCGAAAAGTGTCCGCCCTGTGCAAGAAGTTAATGGTCGAATCATTCACGCGACTAAATAACTTTCAAACTACCTCGTAGTAGTCTGATGTCTAACAGCAGACTACGATGCCAAGTTCGCGCTATCAGGAAAATAATTCCTCCTTAGGGTTCCACTGCGTTTCACAATGCGTCGGAATAATTCACCTGACAGCGCTAGTTCCTCGAAGTATCCTGCTATCAAGTATTAGACGATGGCGAATCGAACCGAGCATAGCGAGATTCCCTGAGCCAGCGGGTAATACTTGATAGCAGGATACGGTGTAAAACTTTACCTCCTTTAAACACAAAAAAAGCCGGCACCCAAAAGTGTCGGCTTCTTTATTACCTGATAAGTAAATCAGGCAGAACGCTTATCACGCTTACGTTCATGCTCTTTCAATAAACGTTTACGAATACGAATAAAGTTTGGTGTTACCTCTACCAACTCATCATCATCGATAAACTCTAAAGCTTGTTCCAACGTCATACGAATTGGCGGTGTCAGTATTTGCGCTTCATCAGTACCCGAGGCACGAACGTTAGTAAGCTGCTTACCTTTTAATGGATTAACAACTAAATCATTACCACGCGAATGAATACCAATGACCATACCTTCATAGACCTCATCACCATGCGCCATGAATAAACGACCACGTTCCTGCAAATTAAACAGACCGTAAGTCAAACATTTACCCAAACCATTAGAAATAAGTACGCCATTAATGCGTTGGCCGTATTCACCTGTTTTAACCGGTCCGTAATGATCAAAGACACTATATATAAGACCTGTGCCCTGTGTTGCCGTTAAGAATTCAGTACGGAAACCAATTAGACCACGCGCAGGGATAACAAAATCGAGTCGCACACGACCTTTACCATCAGGCAACATATTCTTGAGTTCTGCACCACGTTGTCCCAGAGACTCCATGACGCTGCCTTGATGCTGATCTTCAACATCCGCGGTCACTTGCTCGAAAGGTTCACAACGCTCGCCATCGATTTCTTTAATAATAACTTCCGGACGAGACACGCCCATTTCAAAACCTTCGCGACGCATGGTTTCAATCAAGATAGAAAGGTGTAACTCACCACGACCAGAGACTTTAAACTTATCGGGATCACCCGTGTCATCAACACGCAGCGCAACATTGTGCTTCAATTCACGATCAAGACGTTCACGAATCTGACGCGAAGTAACAAACTTGCCATCCTGACCGGCAAACGGTGAGTTATTCACCTGGAAAGTCATGGTCACGGTTGGCTCATCAACCGTCAACGCAGGCAAGGCTTCAACACTCGTTGGATCACAAACCGTATCAGAAATATCTAACTGCTCGATTCCGGTAAAAGCAATAATATCGCCGGCAATCGCTTCATCAACTTCAATACGTTCCAGACCTAGGAAACCGAGTACTTGTAAAATTCGGCCATTACGCGTTTTACCGTCATCATCGATCACAGTCACCGCTGTATTGGTTTTAACCTTGCCGCGCGCAATACGACCAATACCAATCACGCCAACATAGCTGTTGTAATCAAGCTGGGTGATTTGCATTTGAAATGGACCATCCACATCAACTTCGCGTGGTTTAACGTGTTCTACAATCGTTTCAAATAAGGGTGTCATGTCACCATCACGCACATCAGACTCGTGACCAGCGTAACCATTGATGGCTGAACAGTAGCTCACCTGAAAATCGAGTTGTTCATCGGTTGCACCAAGGCGGTCGAACAAATCAAACGTTTGATCCAGCACCCAGTCAGGACGTGCACCTTCACGGTCGATTTTGTTAATCACAACAATAGGATTTAAACCCAGAGCGAGTGCTTTGGAGGTCACAAAACGTGTTTGTGGCATCGGGCCTTCAACCGCATCGACAATCAGTAATACACTATCAACCATCGACAGGACGCGCTCTACTTCTCCACCGAAATCAGCATGGCCCGGAGTGTCAACGATATTAATACGTTCCCCGTTCCAACGAATGGCAGTTGGCTTAGAAAGAATCGTGATACCACGTTCCTTTTCCAAATCATTCGAGTCCATGACGCGTTCTTCAAAATCGCCACGACTTTCCAGCGTACCGGATTGTTGCAGCAATTTATCTACTAAGGTGGTCTTACCATGATCGACGTGGGCGATGATGGCGATATTTCGGAATTGTTCACTCACTGTGATTGTGTCCCGGCCAAGAATGACCTAATGGTTAAAAGCCGCGCATTATACCTGAAGTACGCCATTGTTATAGCTTTAGCTTAGGTTTTATTGCACTTTGCCGATAACGCGGGTGGAAACAGCTTAAAATAGACAAAACTCGTGGCTGCGATCGGAGAAATAACATGTCTGACAGTAAGGAAAATATGCAAAAAAATCAGCTAGATGAGCTTAGTCACTGTAAAGATGACGTCTGCCAAATTAGACGTACCGTCCGTATGCTTGATTTGGCAGCTGCGCGCGTTTCCTATGCGCTGCACGATGGTAATGATTCGGTTGATACGCTGGTCAACTCCTTTACCCATATGACAGGTCAAGTGATGACGATTCAGGAAGGGATAGAAAATTTGCCTGATACACCTAACAAAACGCAATTACTTGAAAATTGCCAACTAGCCATGAATACCGTGCAAGAAACAACCATGGCTTTTCAATTTTACGATCGGCTCAACCAGCGTATGCAGCATATCTCAATCAGCCTGGATAAACTCTCTGAACTTATTGATTCACCTGCTCGCATGAGTGATCCTGCCTCGTGGCTCGAGCTAGAGAAAAAAATTCGCTCTCATTACACCCTCGACAATGATCTCGAGATGTTTGATGCTGTTCTCGCAGGCGGTAAGATCGAGGATATTTTGTCCAAAGCCAGCGAAGTAGAAGAAGATGCTGGTGTCGAATTATTCTGATTATCCTCATCTTGGAAGTACATTAGATAATACTTATAAACATAAGATTTGCATTAACAAATTGCCTTTATCTCTGTATGCTAGGGCATATTTAATAATAAAAATGCGTGATATATCTTATGGATGCAAAAGAACAGACACATAATGGTACTGAACGTCGGAATCGCAGCGACAGTATCGAAGAACACTTAACCGACGAACGCGCTGATATGTTGGTGCAGTTCTGCCGCATCGCGGGTGTCGAACCATGGGAAGATCCTCACTCAACCGAAGAACTTAAAACCATGTTGCAGCAATTTTGTGAAATTCTGGTCGATTACCTCGCGGCCGGTCATTTTGGCCTGTACCAACGTTTTATTGATGGTGAAGAACGCCGCGAAGAAATCCGCGTACTTGCCGAGAAACTTTACCCTAAAATCTCCGAAACCACCCAAATGGCGCTCGATTTTAACGATAAATACGAAGACGAGGCACATAAGGAGTTCGACAAATCTTTCTCCGAAGACCTGTCGAAATTGGGACAAGCACTCGCTATTCGAATTGAACTGGAAGACCAGCTACTTAACGTTATCCACTAACACGCAAAGCTCTTTATATTTAGCCAGACTTCCTATAAAACCATATTAAAAATAATGTAATTTAATTATTTTTAATTTTTGTCCAAAAAAACCTCAACCTTTCTGGATTGAGGTCGATGATCCTCAGTAGTCACTAACAAAATAAGTATTAGTTGAGGTAATCCATGAGTAACCTGATGCAATCCATCGACGAGCGCACCCGACTGGCTGGCGCAAATCGTCTTGAAATACTCCTTTTTAGCCTTGGCAAAGATCGAGAAACCAACCGCGAAGAAGTGTTTGGTATTAACGTTTTCAAAATCCGAGAAGTCATGCATGTCCCCGAGGTGACTCAGGCACCTGATATGCCAGCAGGTGTTAAGGGTATGGTCTGCCTGCGGGGCGACATGATACCGATTATTGATTTAGTCCACTTCTGTAATCTGGATATGTCGGAAGAACCCAAAGTACTGGTTGTCACCGAGTTTAATGGCCTCACTCAAGGCTTCCTGGTAAGCAGTGTAGAACAAATTCTGCGCATGGAATGGAACGAAATCAAAGTGCCCCCTCCCATGCTAACCAATCGTATGGGTGGTTTAGTCACCGCTGTCACTGAACTCGATGATGGTCGTATCGTTATGGTGCTTGATGTCGAAAAAGTGCTCGCTGAAACCTCTGATGATCTCAATGATCCAACCATGTTTGAAGGTGTTGAACATTTCAATACCAAAGCAACAATTATGTTTGCTGATGATTCATCCGTGGCGCGAAAACAAATTAGTAAAACACTTGAAACACTGGGTGTTGATTACATCAGCGCTAAAAACGGTGAAGAAGCCTGGCAACGTATTTCCGAACAAGCCGATCTAGCCGAACAAATGGGTGTACCCACCAATCAACTTGTCAAAATGGTACTTACCGACATTGAAATGCCCGGCATGGATGGTTATGTCTTAACACGTAAAATAAAAGAAGACCCACGCATGAAAGATATTCCCGTCGTGATGCATTCTTCTTTATCCGCAGAAGCCAACGTGAGTATTGGTAAATCAGTCGGTGTAGATGCCTATGTCGCCAAATTTGATCCGCGTGAACTTGCCAAGACATTAGAGCCTTTTATTAAGAGTGACAAAAAAAGTTAACACTTTCACAACTTAATAATGTGGCGGTGGCGGCTCATCGGCCTGATTAGCCGACGGTCCTGATAAAGCCGACTCAAGCGCCTTGTTAAGGCGCTTCACTTCCTGAGTTAACAATTCTAGCTGTTGCTGCTGTCTGGCCATTTCATCACTCATGGTCTGTATGGCATTTTCCTGAAAAGATAAACGCATCTCCAGCTCTGCTATTCTTGCTTCACTCATGTTCAACCTCTCTTGAAAATTTTAATCTTCCAACTCTTCCCAACGCGCATAGGCTTTCGCTAAGTCAGCTTCTATTTCAGCGAGATTTTGTTGAGCTTTGGTAATAACATCATTGTCTTGTTGATAAAAATCACTACTCGCCATTTGTGCATGCAATGTTTCTTGCTCTTCTTCCCACGCTTCAATCTTTGCGGGTAGTTTTTCTAGTTCGCTTTGCTCTTTATAACTTAACTTACGTGATTTCTTTGTTTCGTTAACAACAGCCGCCGCTGGTGTTTTAAACGATTTTTGCTTGTTTTGCTCTGTTTTACTCGTTCCCGATATTCGTCGTTGACGTAACCAGTCATCATAGCCGCCAACATACTCATTCACTTGTGAATCATTTTCAAAGACCAGCGTACTCGTCACGACTTCATTTATAAACGCACGATCATGACTCACCAAAATCACCGTACCTTCATACTCCACTAAAATAGACTCGAGTAGCTCCAGTGTCTCAACATCAAGATCATTGGTTGGCTCATCCATTACCAACATATTGGCAGGTTTAGTAAACAATTTAGCGAGTAATAAACGGTTTCTTTCACCACCAGACAGCGCTTTTACCGGTGTCCGTGCACGTTGTGGGCTAAACAGGAAATCACCCAAATAACTAATCACATGACGTGGCGTGCCGTTAATCGTGACATGGTCGTTACCATCAGCGACATTGTCCTGTACATTTTTTTCTGGATCGAGTTGACCACGTAACTGATCAAAATAAGCAACATCAAGCTTGGTGCCTTGTTTTATTGTTCCCTGCTCAGGTGATAAATCGCCAAGCAACAAACGAATTAAGGTGGTCTTTCCGCAACCATTCGGTCCGATAATGCCAATTTTATCACCACGCAAAATAGTTGTAGAAAAATTCTTGATAAGTGTTTTTTGTTCGCCCTGTTCATCCGTCCATGACCAACTCACATCATCCGCTTCCACCACAATCTTGCCGGATGCTGAGGAATCCTGCATTTGTAATTTTGCTTTACCTGTTACTTCACGGCGCTGCGCACGTTCGCGACGCATTTTTTCAAGCGCCCGCACACGGCCTTCATTACGGGTACGACGAGCTTTAATTCCCTGACGAATCCATTTTTCTTCTTCGGCTAATTTTTTATCAAACAGTGCCGCTTCACTGGCTTCTGCATCTAACGCAGCCTGTTTATGCACAAGGTATTTTTCATAGTTGCCCGGCCAACTGGTCAACTTTCCGCGATCCAGTTCTATAATGCGCGTTGCCAAGCGGCGCAAAAACATACGATCATGAGTAATAAAAACCAACGTACCCGAATAGCTCAATAAAAAATCTTCCAGCCAGGCAATCATTTCAATATCAAGATGGTTAGTCGGCTCATCCAGTAACAGCACGTCCGGTTCAGCAACCAGTGTTTGTGCTAACAACACACGTCTTTTCCAACCACCCGACAACGATGAAAACTCGGTATCGGCATCCAGATCCAGACGCGATAATACTTGATCGATGCGTTGCCCCATTTGCCAACCATTAAGTGCTTCAAGTTCGTGCTGCACTTTTTCAAATTCAGGCATCAGACTCATATCCTCAGCAAGCTGGTGACTGAGATCATGAAAACGGATCAGTAATTGCCCTGCCTTATCGAGACCTTGTGCGACGACACTATAAATAGTGCCCTGCGTATCTTCCGGTACTTCCTGTGCAAGCCGGCTAACACGCACACCCTGACCTATTTGAATCGAGCCATCATCGGCCTGTAGCTCTCCCATGAGAATTTTAAACAAGGTCGATTTACCGGTACCGTTACGGCCGACCAAACAAATCCGTTCAGCCTTTTCTATTTCAAGGTTGACACCATCGAGCAAGGTTGGGCCGCCAAAACCCAGCGCAATATTTCGTAGCGACACTAAACTCATGCTTGCTCGCCTTTTAATGCTGTTTCAAGTGCAACTTCATCGATCGGAAATGGCATTGCAATTAAATCCGGATAAGTAGCATGTAAGCGTTCAAATTGGACGGTATATTCTTTCTCGAAAAAAACCACAATACGACTCTCGAGTTTCAAAAACTGCACCGTCGCCAACATCGATTCCAAACTACTGGTGCGATCACGAAAATCTGACTGGAAGTTAAATTCAGCCACCACTACATCAGGGCGGTATTTTTTCAGCGTCGACATCGCTTTGCGCATCTGATGGACTTTCTCAACCTGATAACCCAAACGCTGATACAACGCCGTGAAATCGGGGTAGCCACCGAGCTCAATGATTGAAAGTAACTGTTTCTGTTCGTTTGCCACAAAAGTCCCTGAAAAAAATATGTTTAATAGCACGTTTTAAGCCAAGGCGCGCATCATACCTGATCCTGAACCTGCTCACCTTATTTGCTCGCACCACCTTGATATGAGAAGGTTAATGACAACCTATGTGATTCGTATCAGGGTGTCAGGCACAAAATCGTAGAGGCGATGCTGGCACAGATTTCCTGCGACCTATCTGATTAATAAAACAAATAAAATCAAGGAGTAGTAGGTAAATGAAAGCATCCGATCTGTTTGTAAAATGTCTCGAGACTGAAGGTATCGAATACATCTTTGGCGTTCCCGGTGAAGAAAATGCCGATTTCATGATGTCCCTGGAACAATCTCAAAAAATTAAATTTATTCTGACCCGTCACGAACAAGGTGCCGCTTTCATGGCTGAGATTTACGGCCGTCTTACCGGTAACCCTGCCGGTTGTCTTGGTACGCTGGGGCCGGGGGCAACTAACCTTATAACGGGTGTTGCTGATTCCAACATGGATCGCGCTCCCATGATTGTACTAACTGGACAAGGTGCTTCTACTCGCCTGCACAAAGAATCACATCAGGTGATGGACGTTGTGGCGATGTTCCGACCCGTTACGAAATGGGCGCAAACCATTTTCCATGCCGATAATATTCCTGAAATTGTTCGCAAGGCCGTGCGTTTAGCGCGAACCGAAAAACCCGGTGCCTGCCATATCGAGCTACCTGAAGACATTGCCGAACACGACACCAATGCTGTGCCTATGTCGGTGAAACGCTTCCGCCGCCCGGTTGCTGATGACAAAATTGTTGATGAAGCCTTTAACAAAATCATGGCTGCGAAAAATCCGATTATCGTTGCCGGTAATGGCTGTATTCGTAAACGTGCCAGCACCCAGCTACGCGCTCTCTGTGACCAAACCGGTATCGGTGTCATCAGCACCTTCATGGCCAAAGGCTGTGTTGATATGGATGCTGACTACTGTCTCTACACCGTCGGCCTGCAAGCTAAAGATGTCGTTGCCTGTGCCATTGATGCGGCCGATCTCGTCATTACCATCGGCTATGACATGGTCGAATACCACCCGCATCTGTGGAATAAGAATTCAGATAAAGAAATCGTTCACATCGATTTCCTACCCACTGAAATCGATTCCCACTACCACCCACAAACCGAAGTTGTTGGCGATCTCGCCCATACATTGTGGATGTTAAACCAACGCTTTGAGGCTGATGGTAGCTTCTCGTTTGATAACACCCAACAAGCCGCCACGCGTCGCGAAATGGGTGCTGATCTGGCAATGGAGAAAGACGATAATTCCACCGACAAATTAAAACCGCAAAAAGTGCTTTGGGATGTGCGCCAGGTAATGGGGCCACATGATGTACTGCTTTCTGATGTCGGTGCACACAAAATGTGGATCGCCCGTCATTATCAGTGTCATGAACCTAATACCTGTTTAATCCCGAATGGTTTTTGTTCGATGGGCTTTGCACTACCTGGTGCCATTGCAGCTAGTCTGGTTCATCCTGAACGTCGCGTACTCGCTATCTGTGGTGATGCCGGTTTTATGATGAACGTGCAGGAAATGGAAACAGCGAAACGCTATGACTGCAATATGGTCGTCATGGTCTGGGAAGACAAACAATATGGGTTGATTGCCTGGAAACAGGAAGCTCATTTTGGCAGCCATACCAAACTCGATTTCGGTAACCCGGACTGGATGCAGCTTGCAGCATCTTTTGGCTGGGGTGGTCATCATGTCCAAACAACTGAAGAATTGATACCGTCACTGGAAGCCGCGTTTAATGAAAAAGGTCCTAGCTTGGTGGTATTGCCTATCGACTACGCTGAGAATATGAAACTCACCGAACGTCTCGGCAACATCAGCTGCCCAATTTAAGGAACCAGACCATGACTGCACATTTTCCACTGATGGTGCCAGGCGCAACCAGCACAGATAAACATGAGGTTCATGCGCCATTTGATGGCAGCCTGATTGCCAGCGTTGATGTTGCTGGCGCTGCTGCTGTTGAAACGGCATTGGCCACTGCGCATAGTTTGTATAAAGATCGTGATAAATGGCTCAGTGCGCCGCAGCGCATTGAAATCCTGCAACGTGCCGCGGCGATTATGCAAGAACGTTCAGACGAACTTGCAATAGAAGCCGCCCGTGAAGGCGGTAAACCCCTTGTCGATTCACAAATTGAAGTGGCACGTGCCATTGATGGCGTACACAATTGCATAGACTGCATCAAAGAAAATCACGGTACTGAAATTCCGATGGGCATCAACCCTGCTTCAATGGGTCGCATGGCAATGACACATCGTGAACCAATTGGTGTGGTGGTTGCTGTCAGTGCTTTTAATCATCCACTGAATTTAATTATCCACCAAGTTGGTCCTGCGGTTGCCTCCGGTTGTCCTGTGATTATTAAACCTGCTGGTGATACACCGCTTTCCTGTATGCGTTTCGTGGCTATTCTACGTGAAGCTGGCTTGCCGCCAGAATGGTGTATGCCAATGGTGGTCACCGATCGTGACGTATCAACCAGTTTAGTCGCCGACCCAAGAGTAGGTTTCTTTAGTTTCATTGGCAGTGGCAAAGTGGGTTGGTCTTTGCGTTCACAACTTGCTCCCGGGGCACGCTGTGCACTGGAACATGGTGGTGCAGCGCCAGTTATTGTTGAAGCTGATGCCGATCTAGATGATGGCCTGCCATTACTGGCTAAAGGTGGCTTCTATCACGCCGGACAAGTCTGTGTTTCGGTGCAACGCATTTATGCACACAGTTCGATTGCCAAAAAAGTGGCCTCAGACATTGCGGAACTTGGTAATAAAATGGTGGTGGGTGATCCAACCCTGGCAGAAACGGAAGTCGGCCCATTGATTCGTACACGTGAAGTCGATCGTGTTCATGAATGGGTTGAAGATGCCATTGCAAAAGGGGCAGAAAAAATCAGCGGGGGCAACAAAATCAGTGACAGCTGCTACGCACCCACCGTTTTATTCAACCCTGCCGATGATGCCATTGTTTCAAAAAATGAAATCTTCGGACCCGTGATTCTTGTTTACAGCTACGATGACATGGATGAAGCCATCGCCAAAGCCAACTCTCTAGCGGTTGCGTTTCAAGCTGCGGTGTTTACCAAAAACCTGGATAAAGCCATGCGTGCCTATAAGCGTTTTGATGCCTCTGCAGTGATGGTCAATGACCATACCGCGTTTCGCGTTGACTGGATGCCGTTTGCGGGCCTAAGAGAATCAGGTCATGGTGTAGGTGGTATTCCACATACATTCCATGACATGCAAATTGAAAAAATGTTGATGCTACGTAGCCCGGAGTTATAACTAAAAAACCTATTTAGACAGGATTGAAAGGAAATCTTGTTCATTCTGTCTAATATTTCTCAATAAACTGGAGATTGCATGCCGGAAGCTGGAATCATCCTGACTATTCTCGAATACATGGCGAGTCTGTTCATCTTTGTGGTTGGGCTCGCCGCGCTGGCTATTATTATTCTCTATATCATAGATGCCAGCCAGACAAAGCATGCTATTCGTCATAACTATCCTGTTATCGGTCACTTCAGATATTTATTTGAAACCCTCGGAAAATTCTTCCGCCAATATTTCTTTGCCATGGATCGTGAAGAACTTCCCTTTAATCGCGCTGAACGTTCCTGGGTTTATCAAGCTTCTAAAAATCTCGACACCACCCGTGCCTTTGGCTCAACACGAAGCCTGAAAGAAAATGGCAATATCATCTTTGTAAACTGCCCGTTTCCGGTGCTGGGTGAGGATGCCACGCCCGTTAGCAAACTCAGTATCGGCCCTTATTGTCGTAAACCCTACACCACCGACTCACTCTTTAATATTTCAGGTATGAGTTATGGCGCTATTTCAAAACCGGCTGTACTGGCATTAGCCAATGGCGCACGCCTTGCCGGTTGCTGGATGAATACCGGTGAAGGTGGCCTGTCACCCTATCATCTGGAAGGTGGCTGTGATTTGGTGTTTCAAATCGGCACGGCCAATTACGGTGTACGTAATGCCGCTGGCATGCTGGATGAAAATAAACTCAAACAAATAGCAGGCTATGAACGCGTTAGAATGTTCGAGCTAAAATTATCGCAAGGGGCTAAACCAGGCAAGGGAGGCATTCTGCCCGCCGCCAAAGTGACCGAAGAAATTGCAGAGATACGTGGCATTCCTGCCGGCGAAGATTCAATTAGTCCCAATCGTCACACTAATATCGACAACATTGACGAGCTTCTCGATAGTATCCAGCAAATTCGTTCCATTACCGACAAGCCCGTGGGTATAAAGTTTGTTCTGGGTGCTTATGGCTGGCTGGAAAATCTTTGTGAAACTATCCTGCAACGCGGGATTGAATCAGCACCTGACTTTATCACGCTTGATTCAGCCGATGGCGGCAGCGGTGCCGCACCAATGAGCCTGATGGATTACATGGGGCTACCGCTAGCTGAAAGCCTACCCATGTTGGTAACCATACTAAAGAAACATGGTCTAAAAGATCGTGTGCGCGTGATCGCCTCTGGCAAATTAGTTACCCCCGCTGATGCCGCATGGGCGCTTTGTGAAGGTGCTGATTTCATTGTCTCCGCACGCGGATTTATGTTCTCGCTAGGTTGTATTCAAGCACTGCAGTGCAATAAAAACACTTGCCCTACTGGTATCACAACACATAATCCACGATTACAAAAAGGCCTCGATCCAAAGGTTAAATCAATCCGTGTAGAGAACTATGTTCGAAATATGGTCTATGAAATCGGCGTTATCGCGCATGCCTGTGGTGTCAGGGAACCCCGGCAATTGCGCCCCTTTCATGCCAGAATCATGACTGATGGAAAATCTGTATCACTTGCAGAATCACACAAAAGTCACTGATACAATACTGCTACAATTACAATTAATTTAACGCAAGAGTAAAAATCATGTCCATGAGAAAGCTGCTATTAGGCGCTGTTGTACTGTCATTCTCATCCACTGCGATGTCACAGGAAACGCTTAAAATAATAACCTGGAAAGGTTATGCACCAAAACCCATTGTCGCTGCCTTTGAAAAAGAAACAGGTATTAAAGTTAAGCTCACCTACAGTAATAACGAGGAGATGATTGCTAAACTTCGTGCAACAAGGGGAGCAGGGTTCGATTTAGCCCAGCCCAGTCAAGACAGAATCGCTTTCGTACAAAAGAAGTACCGAATCTATCAAGCGATTGATTTTACCAAAGTTGATACAACGCTATTAGTTGACTCAATGGTTGCTGCCGTTCAAAAGAACACAGCGGTAAAAGGTAAGTCCTATGGGGTACCACACGTCTATGGAACAACCGGTTTAATCATTAATAAGAAACTGGCACCGGCAGCCATTGACTGGTCAGATCTGTGGAATCCTGAGTATGCCGGAAAGATTTCATACCGACTAAAACGCCCTATTCTGATTGGTGCTGCGTTTGCGATGGGTGAAGATCCCTTTGCTTTGTATGATGATAAAAAAGCCTACAAAGCATTAATTGCCCGGGTTGAAAAAAAGCTGATTGCTTCGAAAACACTTGTTAAAAATTATTGGACCAGTGGTGACACCCAAGTTGAAATTATCAAAAGCGGTGATGCCAACGTTATTTCAGGTTGGGATGCCAAAGGTTGGGCGCTGCATAAAATCAATCCTGACATTGATTTTATCGCCCCCAAAAGTGGCGCACTTGGTTGGATTGATACCTTCGCCATTCCGGCAAAAGCCAAAAATGTCAGTGCTGCTTATAAATGGATTAACTTTATTTCCAGACCTGAAAATGCGGCACTGATCACCAATAGTGAAAAATATGGCACCGCATCTAAAGACGCTGCCAAATATTTAGAGCCATCCATTAAGGCTGACTTTGAAAGATCCTTCTCAAAAGCAGATATCGATAATATCAAATGGCACCCTCCTGTTCCTGCAGGCTTCGACAAGATAGAGTCAAAAGCACTTGATAGAATTAAGGCCGCTAACTAAAAAAGACTTTTGAATAAAGCCGTCTTTAACATGGATTTTAAATGAGTAAGATATTAGAAATAAAAAACCTTTCAAAACATTTTGATGATTTTACCGCCGTTAATAATGTTAATTTCAGTGTTGAAGAAGGTGGCTTCTTTTCGATTCTTGGTTCATCCGGTTGCGGCAAAACAACCTTGTTACGCATCATTGCCGGCTTTCAACAAGAATCAGAAGGTGATGTGATAATTCATGGTCAATCCATGAAAGGTATCCCCCCTGAAAAGCGTCCTGTCAATATCGTGTTTCAAAATCTGGCCCTCTTTCCAATGATGAATGTCCGAGAGAATGTCGCATTCGGCCTAAAGAGACAAAAGCTAAACAAGGCCACTATCAATTCCAAGGTTAACGAAATGTTAGAGCGTGTTGGCCTAAATGGTTTTGAAAATAAAAAAGTCACTGACTTATCCGGTGGTCAACGACAACGCGTAGCTATTGCGCGATCCTTGGTGATGAACCCTTCCATATTATTACTGGATGAACCGTTGGGCGCTTTAGACAGAAAACTCAGAGAACATATGAAAGTAGAACTTAAACTTTTACAAAAGGAAATTGGTACCACCTTTGTTTATATTACGCACGACCAGTCAGAAGCATTAGTGATGAGTGATAAAGTTGCTGTGATGCATAATGGTCAATTTGAACAGATTGATACGCCACGAAATCTCTACAAAAACCCTAAAACATCGTTCGTCGCCGGCTTTGTCGGTGATACGAATCGCTTTGAATTACGATCAAAAGAAACCGATTCAATCACCACCAAAGGTGGCTGGACGTTACAAAAATCAAATCTTAACAGCTCTGCCGAAGTACTTTATATGCGTCCCGAAGCATTCATTCTTAATCCTGACAACCAGCTTAATGATGTCGATCAATTTGAAGTGACGATTAAAACAATTCTCTTCGACGGTTCAAATACCAAACTTTCTACGACAGTAAATGCAAGCGATGAAGAACTACTAATATCCCTGCCGCAAAATGCCCAGTTTGATGGCATCGTCGAGGGACATAGATTAAACATTGGTATTCATCGCGACGATATTAAGTGTTTTTAGAAAACTATGAAGCAGAATAATAACAATAGTTTCAATATTACTTTTTATCTATTGATAGTCCCTGTTCTAATCTGGCTTGTTTTCATGATTGTTATTCCCCATGCTGAAATGCTTATCAGTTCTTTTCTGGTTGAGGATGATGAAGGTGAAATGATTTTTTCATTCGCCAACTATATCGAGTTTTTTACGCAAAAAATCTATTGGCTAACCTTTGTAAAAACCGCCGCTTATTCCATTGGTGTTACCTTGCTGGCGTTTATTATTGCATTTCCCATCGCATTTTATTTAAGCAAGGTCACCTCCAAAAAAAATGCCGGTTTTTTGATGCTGCTATTGTTAATTCCACTCTGGGTGGGTGAGTTAGTCACGGTTTACGGCTGGATAGTACTACTTGGCGATAATGGCGTCATTAATCATTTCTTGATTAACATTGGCATCATCAACGAACCTATCACTATGCTGTATACCAATTTCAGTATGGTCGTTGGTCTGCTTTATATGTCTATGCTCTTTATGGTGATACCGGTTATGTCGACCTTACAAAGTCTGGATGACTCATTGATTGAGGCGGCATGTGATCTCGGTGCAACAAAATGGGATATTTTCACAAAAATAATTATCCCTTATTCCATGCCAGGCATTACCTCTGGTGCCATTATCGTGTTCATGCTGGTCATCGGTGATTATCTTGCGCCTAATTTATTGGGTGGCAAAAACTCTTTGTGGTTTACAGAACAAATTTATAATAGTTTTCTGCAAACATTTAACTGGAATGAAGGCGCCGCATTCGGTTTCTTACTTCTCATGCTCTCATCCGGTATTATCTGGCTTGCACTTAAATTATCCGGCCAAAAGCTGGACAAGGTGGGAACATGATTCGTTCACTGCCAAGCTCGTCTTTATACCGAATAAGCTATGTAGTGTATGTTTTTCTGTTCTTTACGTTTTTACTCATGCCGCTGGTCGCTATTTCTGTTTTAGCATTTAATGATTCGAACTTCATTTCACTACCCTGGAACGGATTTACATTCGACTGGTTTTTTTCTTCTACCAATGAAAGACAGGGACTGTTTGCTGATGAGGAACTGATAACCAGCATTGTTACCAGCCTTAGTACCGGCTTTTTCGTTGCAGCACTATCCACTCTTATAGGCACACTGGCCGCATTACTGTTTGAGGAGGAACAATTCCGCTTAAAGGGACTGTTATATTTTTTAGCTTTAGCACCACTGGTCATTCCCGGTGTTATCTTAGGCATCTCTATATTACTGACTGCAACCTCTGCCGGTAACCATATCGAGGATAATTTTGGTCTTGATGTCGAACTGCTCAGACCCAGTTACTGGTTGGTAATCCTTGGGCAATTTTCCTTTGCAGCAACCTATGTGATGCTACTTGTTTCAGCACGCCTGAAAAAATTTGACCGAACATTAGAAGAAGCCGCGCTAAGCCTAAAAGCAACACGCTTAGAAGCGATATGGTATGTCACAATCCCTTTTCTTCGCCCTGCAATACTCGGTGCTTTTGTGGTTGCCTTTATACTGAGTTTTTCAAATATCAATACGACAATCTTTTTAATAGGCTCAGATCCCACTTTACCAATCGACTTATATTCTCGAATTCGATTTAGCTCTACGCCAGTACTGAATGCGGTGTCATTCTTAATTGTGGTGGTCATCAGTGGTTTAGCATTCATCAATTTCTTTGCTAATCGCTCAAATAAGTGATCGCCATATCATATTCCGCCAACCGCCATTATTACAAACTCGGTGACAGATAATGTCAGCTTACAGCTGCCACTACGATTTTCTTGGTAGATCGCCCGATATCACCCCTGATCGCGAATGGCGCAACTGCCTTTAAATTCTTCCAGTACATTGTCTGGACAGATCCCGCACTGCTCATTACCGGGTACCGCAAAATCTATTTTTCGCGGATAAGGTAAATCAAGTCCGTCCATTATCTTAATGAACTCCTTCTTGCTTTTGCCGCCACCTAGCCTTGGATTACGGCTCTTTTCCTGTGCCACAGACGTAATAAACCGTCCTTCATAATCGTGACCAGGATATACCAGCGTTTCGTCAGGTAAAGAGAAAATTTTATTATGAATACTATTATAAAGAACCTCTGCACTACCGGATTGAAAATCGGTCCGACCACAAGCTTCTATCAATAAAGCATCGCCTGTAAACAGTAACTTCTGTATCGGGGTATCTATCAGGTAGGCATGGTGATGATCGGTATGTCCCGGTGTAAACAATGGCTTAAGTTCGATATTTCCAACTTTGAATGCTTCACCTTCCTTAATACCGATATCAATACAGGAGGATTTTACCATGGCAGGATAAGCAATTTTGCAACCTGTTTTGGCTTTCAATAATCTGGCACCGGTCAAGTGGTCGGCATGAACATGCGTTTCTAATGTGGCGGTAAGCTTCAGATTCATGTCTTTTAAAACCTGTAAATCGCGTTCGACCGTTTCTCGCACCGGATCAATTAAAATTGCAGTACCCGAATCTCTATCTGCTATCAGATAGGTGAAAGTAGATGAATCTACTTCAAATAGTTGTTTAAATATCATTAGAATCTTTATCCTGGTTTACTGAGATTTTTTAATTACCTTACAGTTGAAGTCGCAGCCAAAAGCGGACGTTCAACTCCGTCCGATGGAGTAATTTGTTAGGCATTTATTGTTTGATTAGCTCTAGTACAGCTTTCGCCACGGGCTCTGATGACGCCGGGTTTTGTCCTGTTATCAAGTTGCCGTCTGTAATAGCATATGGATGCCAATCGTCGGTTTTTGAATAATTTGCCCCTTTCATTTTTAACTCGTTTTCCAACAGAAAAGGCACAACTTCGGAAAGTTGAACGGCGTTTTCTTCACTGTTGCTAAAACCAGTTATAGACTTCCCCTTTACCAAGAAGGAACCATCCGGGTCTTTGGTATGACGGAGTACTGCAGGTGCGTGGCAGACTGCAGCAACCGGTTTTCCTGAAGCGTACATTTTTTCAATCAAGGCTATCGAGTTACGATCTTCTGCCAAATCCCACAGTGGTCCATGCCCACCAGCATAAAACACCGCATCGTAATCATCTGGTGAAATGTCTGACAGTTTCATCGTATTTGTTAGCGCCGCTTGAGTGTCATCATCCCCTTTGAAGCGTTTAGTAGCTTCCGTTTGGAAGTCAGGCTCATCACTTTTGGGATCCAGTGGGGGCTGTCCTCCATTAGGAGATGCAAGTGTAATATCTGCATTTGCATCCTTGAATATATAGTAAGGAGTGGCAAACTCCTCTAGCCAAAATCCAGTTTTTTGTCCTGTGTCACCAAGTTGACTGTGTGATGTAAGGACAAGGAGAATTTTCATATAGGTTTTCCTTTTTGATTCAATATCATCTAAGACAACGGCCTAACGCCTAATTAAGTGGTCGGCCGCGTTTGGCCAGTCCAAGCGCGCTTTAACGCGTCCCAAGCCTTAAGCGATTTGTTATACGGGATTGATTTAACAGCCACCAGTAAACACCCCCGCTAATAACCAAAACAAGCTTTCTGAGGCAAAATATGTACCAGCTCCAGGTTCGTACTTTTCTTTATGACTTGTGGGTAATACTTTCTCAATTTCACCTTCATCAAAGAACAGGCCATTACAACTTGGACAGAAATCCAGTTCCACACCATGCGTGTGAATTAACTCTAATTTTTCTTCGGTGCATTCTGGGCAGTTCTTATGTATACCACCTTCATTATTTTTGTGAAATTCAGTGCTAATACTGTTAATTGACGGTGATTTTTCCTCTTTCTTTAGCAAGGTCTCTAGAGTAGTTTTGTTAAGCCATACCCCATTGCAATATAAGCATGACTGAGTATCTAAACCGCTACTATTTGCTCTTGCCATTTTTTCCTTACAGCGTGGACATTCCATTATTTTATCCCGTATAACGGTTGATCTAACAGGCGCGCGATAGAATGTCCGAGCCGAGTGATTTATTAGATGACCATCTAATACTTACCATAACTGATCACTCCAGTCTTTTTCAGAAATATGATTATATTTTCCCTTAAATGCATTTAGCCAATATGTAATAAACATTGTAATGAATATAAACCAGAAAACTAAAAAGAGTCCCCAACCAAGATCTAAAATAATTTCTATATCAGTTAAATGCCCTATTAACGCTATTGGGCCTGCAATAAAAAGAGCAAACACTGCTGCTAACATTGCGAGCACAATAGATTTTGGCCATTTTCTAGGAATGAATCTTTTATTATTACTATTATCCATAATGGTTATCTAAATAAGTAGTGATCAAAAAGAGCCTAACAGGAATGTCTGCTTTGGCTTGCCAACAGTCACTATGCCCAGTTTAGTCTTATTTTTCTTGTTATGTCATCCATCGGCCAATAACAGTCATTCATTTTCAATCTAGTCTGACCCTATTAGTTCGCTTCGCCTTTCTACTGCGTCTTAAATAGCTATGATGGGGCACGTATAGCAAGCATCAGGGCTTTAGGATAAAGGGAGATAAATTGTAAAACAGCTTCCTTTTCCAACCTCACTTTCAACATTAATCGTGCCATTCATTTCTTCAATTAACTTTTTAGAGATGACCAGGCCTAAACCTGTACCTTCAATGTAGGAGTTTACTGCGCCAAACCTTTCGAATGGTTCAAACAAATGATTTAATTGTTCAGGTGAAAAACCTTTCCCTCTATCTGTGATCGAAAGACAAAGCATGTTTTTATCATTCGATGAGCAATCAATTGTGATTTTACCTTTTTCATGATTATATTTAATGGCATTTGACAGTAGATTTAATAAAACCTGCTTGAATCTCATTTCATCAATTTTTATTCGGGTATCAGGTAAAGAACTCACCTTGTCTTCTATTTGTATAGAATGACTGTCAGCTAGAGGTTTAATCATAGATAGACTGTCGTGAATGATTTGCTGTAATGAGTGATCGTTAAGTGATATCGAAAAATTGCCCGTTTCAATTTTTGCCAAATCAAGTATCTCATTGATTAGTCCGAGTAAATGTTCGCCTCCACTAACAATTTCCTGAATATGATTTTTTTTTGTCTCGTCCTGCTCGGTCATATCAAGAACTTGAGAGAAACCAAGAATTGCGTTTAAGGGGGTGCGAAGTTCGTGACTCACGTTAGAGAGGAAGACAGATTTGGCATGACTGGCCTTTTCTGCATCCTCCTTGGCAGCAATTAACTCCTCTTCGTTTTGTTTTTGTTGAGTAATATCACGAACAATACCAGTAAACATTGTATCGCCGGAGATCTGTAACTCGTTTATTGCAATATGCACGGGAAAGGTACTGCCGTCCTTGCGTTTCCCTGTAACGTTACGTCCGAAACCGATGATTTTTGCTTCACCTGTTTCCAGGTAGTTTTTAAGGTAACTATCATGTTGGCTATGGTAGGGTTCGGGCATCAGGATATTTATATTTTGTCCAATAAGGTCTTTAACATCGTAGTAAAATATACGTGCAGTTGCCGGGTTGAGTGTCTTGATCGTGCCTTGAGAGTCAATAGTAATGATGCCATCGATTACATTATCTAGAATGGCACTCAGTCGTGCTTCACTATCCTGAATTTGTTTGTATATTGGATTGCTTATCCGGAAGAACAGGAATAAACCTCCGATAATGATAATAACCGCAATGCCAGAAATCAGGACTATGGCATTGAAGTAAGGAGCACGGATTTCTGCAATATCAATTTTTGCAACAATACCGAGGTTAAGTTCTTTTACTGGTTCATAGGCTGCCAATACATTCTCACCACGATAATCCAGACCAACAATTGTTCCCGTTTGGTTGGATAGGGCGAGTCGCATAGGTTGTGCGAGTTTCGAGGCAAAGGGTATCGACTTTGGTAGTTCGTTGATAGGTTGTCCAAGCTTATCAAGCGGGAGGTGGCGATGTTGAAGCAAAAAGATAATGTCATTAGCCACTTTTTTTCCCAACACGAATTCACCGGTTTTGCCAAAACCCTTATAGACAGATATGGCATCTTTGACCTGGGACACCGTGTTGGCAGTAGAAATCTCGTCGGTATCAGCTTGGCTCCTATCATACCGAGCCACCGCTTCGATTAAACGGGCCTGGCTTTTTGCTAACTGGATAAGATCTAGGCGTTTTTCCTCGTATGCGGTGTTGTAGAGCACAACCATTGAAACACCACCAATAATAATGGCGATGGAGGTCATAATAAGAGCGAGACTGTAAATCCTTAGCATTTGGAAACTAATCTCTGCTGGAAAATTTAAATACAAGTATCAAAATTTAATAACCATGTTGTACAACATGATGACTTCACAAAAAAGTATACAGGACAATTAAAACAATGACAGGGACGTGATGGACGTTAGTTGGTTTTTATCAATTTTTTTAGACCTAATTAACAAGATATCATAGTGACTGGGGTTGGTGCCTGCTTCAGATGCAAAAGCGCATAATCAATCTTCCCCTAACACATAATTAATGAATCATGAGGTCGAATTAAGAGTGCAGTATCTTTCCCCGAATATCCGCTTCGGGTCGCTATCAGTCACTATACCCACTCTGACCTTGTTTTTCTTGTTATGTCAGCCATCATTTTATCCTCTCAAGTTTGTTAATCCTGTCTAAATAACCCCTAATAAAAAGCACGTTATTCATTTCAAGACTCAGAATCAGTATAATAATTAGCTCAAGCTGTTTTAATTATGGAAATAACGATAAATGCCCAGCGCCAACGACGAAAATCTGGAGAAACTCCACCAGTTAAAGCTGGAACACAGCGATCTCAATCATGTGATTGAGCTGCTACAGGAACAAACAGTTATCGATCAATTGCAATTACGCCGCTTAAAGAAACGTAAATTGCTAATCAAAGATATTATTACTCGACTCGAGAGCCAGTTAATTCCTGATCTTGATGCTTGAGGATTAAACCTCAGTTAGTTCCTTCATCGACACGAATTCCGTTGCATCCGGGCTGTAACCCATTACTTCACCAAGTTCACTGAATTTATTGACACCGGTACTTAATTCAATGTCTTCAGGTCTAAATTGGGCTGGATGTTCATAACCTGCAGTGTGAGAAAGTGACAGCAGCTCTTTACGGAAACCCTGAATATATTTAGCTAAACGCTCAGCCTTGGTGTCGATATGTAAACCACCCTGACGCCACTTACTCATGGTAGCAATACCCGTTGGGCAATGGCCTGTATGACAGGCTTGTGATTGTATACAACCAATTGACAACATCGCTTCACGCGCCACAGAAATCATGTCGCAGCCCATCGCATAAGCGACAATTGCACGATCAGGGAAACCTAATTTACCACTGCCAATCCAGACAATCCCACGTGATAACCCTGCATGCTGAAAAATTTGGTAGACACGCATGAAGCCAATTTTAAATGGTAATGAAACATGATCCGCATAGGTCAATGGTGCAGCACCAGTACCACCCTCACTGCCATCAATCGTAATAAAATCGACACCTTGACGGCGGGTTTTCATTTTTTCTGCCAGCTCTTCCCAAAAACCAGTTTCACCAACCGCGGCTTTAATACCCACTGGTAAGCCTGTTCGCTCAGCGATCAATTCAACAAAATCAATCAACTCATCTGTGTTTGAAAATTGTGAATGACAGTTTGGAGAAATACAATCTGTGCCTTCATGTACACCACGCGTTTCAGCAATTTCGCCAATCACTTTTGCACCGGGTAATACACCACCCTTACCAGGTTTAGCACCTTGTGAAAGTTTGATTTCAATGGCACGAATTTGCGGGTTAGCCGCGACACGTTCTGCAACGACATCAATAGAGAACTTACCGTCCTTATCACAGGCACCAAAATAGCCTGTACCAATCTGCCAGACAACTGTCCCACCCAACAGGTGATATTTACTCACACCACCCTCACCTGAATTGTGATAACAACCTGCAATGCCCGCGCCTTTGTTTAAAGCTGATATGGCATTCTTGCCAAGCGCACCAAATGACATGGCTGATACATTCACAATGGAGTTGGGTCGCCAAGGGCGACGACGATTGTGCATGGCGCCTGCTATTTTTACACAAGGCACCGCACTTGGATCATCATTTAAATAAGTGGCGTCTTTTTCAGGGAAAGGAAATGCAGCATTCTTGATAATCGGATAACCAATACCATATTGCATTTCTGTTGTACCGAAACCAAAGTAATTATTCTTACCTTTTGATGTCGCGTAAATCCACGAACGCTCGGTACGGTCGAAGGGCATTTCTTCTTTATCGTGGGCTACCCAGTATTGGCGCAATTCCGGGCCAATCATTTCCAGGAAATAGCGCATATGCCCTATTACAGGATAATTATGCAATATCGCATGCTTTTTCTGAGTGACGTCATAGAAGAAAACCAGACCAACTACAATAACGACCCCTACAACGATCGCGAGTATGAGCTCAATTGCCATAATTATTTCCTTATTATTATTGTTTCAATGTGTACCTATCTTTATTTTTTATACTTAATTTGTGAGCAGTGCTTAACTAGCCTTCATCTGAATCGGCAATCCACTCTTCCAATGCGGCAATAATCCCGCGAGCCTGATCGGCGCTGGAAATATTAAATTTGGATTTCTGGAAGTATTCACCATTACGTTTTTGGTAACGACGAATCGTATACTTGTCTTTGCCGTACTCTTCTTTCGCTTTGTTCCAGTCCTGAAAGCGGTACATGATGGTTGACCAGGCACCTTTTGTTAGTACTTTTTTGTCGAGTTGCTTGACCAGAACCTGGCCATCTTCTGAATACTCAATCGAAAGATCGTCTACTGTTTCAGCCATGATATTATTTTATTCCTAAAGTTATTAAAGCCTGCGAACAAGATTAACAGAAACAGTGTGAAAGTTAAGCCCTGATGCTCTTTCTGCTACAAACCAGCTAAAAACAACCTTAAACGCAGCCCCCAATACGAGCTATACCCCACCTCAACATCAAAAACATTCCCCTTCGCATCGACAATGACACTGGTCGGAAAACCACTCACCCCATAATGATGCGCCCAACCACCATCTTCATCCATAATCACCGGAAAATCTATATTGCGTTGTTTAATATGATTTTCTACCTCTTCCTGATCGCCGGATTGTGTTGCAAAACTCAGTACCGCATATTGCTTGGACAAGGATGAAATAGTTGATTCTTCGAAGCGACAAATAGGGCACCAGCTTGCCCAAAAATGAATCAGCACGGGTTTGCCCACATAATTGTTAAGTGATACGGCTTGCCCATCTAGCAAACGTGCATTAATTGCTGGCGCAGCACCGCTGATAGCATTACGCGACTGCCAGAATTGAAAACCGGTATAAACAATGGCTAACAAAATAAGCTGAATAGATAGACCGCGCCAAAAGCTGCGGCGTTTAAAAAAAATAACGGAGTGAGTATCAGGCATACTCAATACTAGTATGTATTGCGCTGGCACGACAAGCCACGCTAACTGATATTAATTAATGATGTTTGTGATGCTGTTCGACAAAGGGGGCGGGGAAATCTGCCGCGTACTTTTCTATCCACTCTTCAGCGGCTTGCTGACAGCTCAGTTCTCGTCCCTGCTTTTGCCGTTCTGACTCTTTGTAGTGCTCGATATGACAAACCTGTTCAACCATTCGCACCGTATAAAAATCGCCGGCATCCATAAATTCAACACCAATTTCATAGCCACCATCGGCAGCATTATGGCACCAGGCAACGCGCCCGCGACTTTCAACCTCACCATGCGTAATCGGAACAGATAAAGAAACCATCACCCCGGGCTCAAGAGGTATTTGACTGGTAAAGCTTAAACCGCCGTAACCAATATTATTCAAATTTTCCGGATTATTACTATTAGACTCATCCAGACGAACATTGATTGGCATCCCTGACGGATGTCGAATATAAGAACGCATATGACTACACTCCATGCTGTCTTACTTAAAGACTATGCCTCAACTAGCCGTTTTGCCAGATTTTTACACGAAATGAAACAATCATTTACATTTTGATTTTTTAGTATGTGAACAAGCTAAGGGCAAAAAAATACCCCTTAAAAGGGGTATTTTGAAAATAAATGTTGCTTTAGACTTTAACCAGGAATGACATTGGCGGCTTGTAAGCCTTTCGGCCCTGTTTCAACATCAAAGCTGACACTTTGACCCTCTGCCAGACTTTTAAAACCGTCTGCGGTAATAGCTGAAAAATGTACAAAAACATCATCGCCACCTTCACTCGGCTCAATAAAACCGAAACCCTTTGAGTCGTTAAACCATTTCACTTTTCCAGTTGCCATAAAAAATACCCTCTCCAAATACTCGATCTGCTTCGCCAGTCTATCTTGATAGCGATTCCTTACAACTTCACTACGAAACCATGAGAATATCACCCAAACAACAAAGGTCAACCAAAAAACGCTATGAAATCATAGTATTAGAATAAGCTAATATTTATTTAACTGCGCTTATAAGTCCGGGTAACCTTCTCCCGGAGGCATTTGTAAAAAGAAGCCCTGCTCAACCAATAAACGGCGCACTTCGGCAATATCGGCAAAACCAAGCTTATCGCGACTCGCCAAATCCAGATGCATAATGAACTCAAGTTCACCCAGCATTGCTAATAACGACTCTGGCACCTCTCTAAAGTCATCTTTTTGCTTCACATAAAGATAACAATCCTGTTTTAAATGCCCTTTGTAAATAACACACTTCATTCATGATTCCCTTTAATAATACCTTGCAGCCATTTTTCTAATAGTGGCCGTGCAAATGTTCTTAAGTTAGCAACTCGCTTATCTAAATCCACACAAATATCAGATGCTGTTTGATTCCATTTTCCACCCTGCGCTAAATCGTCCGTATATAACTCCGACCACTGCTTCACCATCTCGGCTGAGACTTCAACATGGCATTGCAATGCCAAAGTTTTGCCCACGACATAAGCTTGATTAGCATACGCCTTACTCGACAGAATAAGACTTGCTGACTCAGGCAAACAAAATGTTTCTCCATGCCAATGAAACAAACTTACGTCTTTATCCAAATCACCTAACCACTCTTGTGCGGCGGCACCGTCTACACGACTCACGGCATGCCAGCCAATTTCCTGACCTTGCCCACCTTTAAAAACCTTACCGCCTAGCGCCTTACAAATAAGCTGGCTACCCAGACAAAAACCCAGCATAGGAATATCCGCTGCATGTGCTTGTTTTATTAAATTTAGCTCAGCCTCGATCCAGTCATGGTTATCATTGACACTCATTGGACCGCCCAAAAACACCAGCCCGGAAACATCTTTCAACGATTCAGGCACAGCCTGCCCTTCATCAATCGCCACGATTTCAAAATTCTGTTTCTGCTGCTCAAGCAGCTCTGCCAAAAATCCCGGTCCTTCACAGGCAATATGTCTGAAAATTCTAATCAACCCCAATCTACTCCTATTCCTATCGAGATGTGGCCACTATAATACAATGCATGCAAAAAATAGCTGCCATTCAATATTTCAGCCGACACTTATTATTCAGCCTGTGTCTGTTGCTCAGTGCCTGCGTGGTAACGCCGCTGGAACGCGATAATATCAATGATCCTGCTTTACAAAAAATTCACCAGGCTTTTGCAAAAACCGTTCATGATGCGCTAAATGATCCTGATGAAGACTGGACCAGTGGTTGGCTTGGCAATATGTGGGTTAATTTTCACGAAGGCAGACAACGCGGGCTTTGTTATCAATGGAAATACCGCATACATGCTGGCGTCAAAGACACCGTGTTATCTCAAGGTTGGCAACTGACCGGCATTGTTATCAATCAAGGTGAAGATGGCGAACATCATGCCGTGATTATTTATGACCCAAAAAAAATGACTCCTGAAAATTTAGTTAGCGCAAATGCCAGCCAACCCGTTTTTGTGCTGGATGCTTGGCGGCGCGGCCAACCCGATATTTATCCTGTAAGTGAATGGATACAGTTAGCTCGTCACATCCATAAACCTGCTAAATTAATGGCTATTAATTAATACCTTTTGCCAGTGCGGTTGAAGAACAAAGTGCTGTGACCAATGATGTGAATCGCAATATTGTCGAAATAAATAGCATTGTTGATGCGAGCGCAGAAGGTTCCGAGAAAGTGATGAACTCAAGTGAAACGCTTAACAACTTAACCGTTGAATTAAATAATCTGGTTAGTCGCTTTAAACTTTAATTACTATTAAAGTAATTTTCTAAATACTCAGAAAAACTACCGGTGTCATCTGCTTCAATTTGCAGCTGACGCTGTATTGATTGCGTCGCTGTTTTTTCCATCAACTGCTTGCTCTGCTCGGATGCAGTGATGGTTGAGAAATATTCACAATGCTGTACCGACATGCGTCGCGCAAAATGATAAAATCCCTCTTGATGTTCACGCATGTCTTTTATCATCACCGCAGAAGGTGTCAGCATCGAATCATGAATGGCCGCTGTTTGCTGTGCCAGTGCCTGCTGATAAGGCTCTCCTTCAATATCCGCATCGAGCAACTCACAAACAGCCTGCATTGCTGTGACAATTTCCTCTGCCCAATCTTTTAATAATATAGATTCGCCATTACGCTGTAGCAACAAGGCCGGATCACGCCCCCGATGTGCCGTATTTAATTCATTTTCATCAATCTCGCTACGTTCCTGATCATCAATCAACGGGCTCTCCGTTAACAAACAAAACAGCACAAATGCTTCCAAAAAATGCAATTGCGTTTCACTGACGCCCAATGGTTCAAAGGCGTTCACATCCAGAGAACGCAACTCAATATACTCCACGCCACGGTGGGTTAATGCAGTACTGGGTTTTTCGTTGCCTTGAGGTACTTGTTTAGGCCGGACGGTACTGTAGTACTCATTCTCAATTTGCAGAATATTGGCATTCAACTGACGGTATTCGCCATTTACTTCAACACCGATTTTTTCATATTCAGGGCATGCTGTTGAAATCGCGGCACGTAGGCTATCAGTATATTCTTTCAGGTTATCGTAGTTTGCTTTGATACCGGTTTCGTTTTCCTTATTATTTTGATAACCAATATCACCCATTCGCAAGGACGTTGCGTATTCCCCGTAATAGGTATTTTCATCAAAATCTTGCAGGCTGGTTTCTGCACCACCTAAAAAAGATTTACACACTGCTGGTGAGGCACCAAACAAATACGGCATTAACCAACCCATTCTTTGCAGGTTTCGCAAAATGCCAAAATACTGTTCATCAATGAAGCTTTGCAAGACGGAATCATCTTGCTCTATGGTTTGGTACGCTTGCCAAAATTCTTTAGGTAGCGAGTAATTAAAGTGCACACCCGCGATCACTTGCATCACCCGACCAAAACGGTAACCCAGCCCCTTGCGATAAACTGTTTTCATCATCCCTGCGTGCGAAAGGCCGTACTGTGCAATTGGAATACTGGTCTCGCCAGCAACCACACAGGGCATACTGGTCGCCCATAGCATCTCATCATCCAGTTTTGTGAAAACAAATTTCTGTGTATCAGACAAGAAAGCCATCGCTGCTTTAACTGACTCACAGGGCGGTGTAACCAGTTCGAGCAGGGCTTCAGAATAGTCAGTAGTGATATAGGGGTTGGTTAAAGCGGAACCGAGTTGTTCCGGATGTTGTGTTTGAGAAATACTACCCTGCGGATTAACCCGCAAAGTCTCCTTTTCCAAACCAATACGCCGACCCTCTAGCAGCTTTGTTGCAGAGTTCTTCTTTAATTGTGCTAGACGCTGTGCAAAACGGGAGGTCAAAATACCTATCCAGACCAATAACCCTATAGATTACTGGATATTTATCATTAATTAGGTGAATCATATACTGCCAGACAGAAATGGTCATCCCTGATTTTTTAGAGCCGCATTGATTAGGTAAGGTGAGGATCCGTCACAAGCACGACCTGATGACCGTCAGCTTGCTCATGATCGGCAATTTTCTTTGCCTGGCGCATGGCATCATTGGTATTTTGATAGGTCGCCACATACAAAACTCGGCCATTGTAGCGGTGCGCTAATGTATAACCATAGCTCTCATCACGCACCTCAATCATGTGAGTATCTTTATGTTCCTGATTTATTCCGGGCATAGCTGTTCAATACTCACAAGGTTGGCTCATAACTATAGTTATCGACCCGATCGAAGAAAAATTGAGTAATGATTAGAGCGTTTGATTAAAAAAATACTAGCTACTGATATGCCAATCATAGGCACAATCAAGATGAATCCGAACCGCCACGATACCATTTAGCCCATCTTCTAGCATGGCATTAACCGGCGTGCGATCTTGAAAGCGATTATTCACCCGGTTCATCCACATTCCACCTGCTGCGGAATTACACGGGTTTGAGGTACGCAAGGCATCATCAATGCCAAGCAAATGATCGATATATTCATTCACGCGTGGATTATTTTCTGGAAAAACAGAGGAACCTTGGCGATAACTACGAATTTGACGTGAACGTGTATCATCGGGAAGCCCTAACAAGGCAACCTGGTCGGCATCCTTGACCTTCCACTCATCAAGCATCGCAATGATGTTACGAGTAAAGCGAATTTTTTGCTCCTCATCCATATCCAGCATTTGAGAAGGAATTGTTTTTTCATCAGCCATTCGCCACTACCCGGTTACGTTTAAGTTCTGAGCTAATCATATCACACTGCCAATATCGATTTTTAAAGCCCTGCTGTACGTAGGTGAAAATAGCTTAGGAGTATTCAACACCTGTGCCGCCCAGACCACAATAACCATTTAGATTTTTTGCCAAATATTGCTGATGATAATCTTCGGCATAATAAAATTCGGGCGCTGACACTATTTCTGTGGTGATGGAGTTAAAACCCGCCTTTATTAAATCCTGCTGATAGTGTCTTTTAGAGGCATCCGCTGTGGCCTGCTGTTCCGCATCAAACGTATAAATACCTGAACGATATTGTGTACCTGCATCATTTCCCTGTCGCATCCCCTGAGTTGGATTATGTGCCTGCCAAAAAATTTTAAGCAATGCTTCATAACTCACTTTTGCCGAGTCAAAGACCACCAACACCACTTCATTATGCCCCGTCTGGCCACCACATACTTCCTGATAGGTTGGGTTCGGTGTATAGCCTGCCGCATAACCCACTGCCGTTGAGTACACGCCAGGGGTTTCCCAAAACTTTCTTTCCGCACCCCAAAAACATCCCAAACCAAACATCGCGACTTTCATTTCCGCAGGGAAAGGTGCTTGTAGAGGATGACCATTCACATAGTGTTTTGCAGCAACCGGCATTTTTTCACTGCGTCCAACCAGTGCATTCTCAGGACTGGGCATTTGTGATTTCTTATTCATAAACATGGTTATTTGTCTCCACACGAAAAGTTAAGCGCGATCGTAAATCAACACTTAGTTGAACTATACTGTATTCATTGACCCTTGTTATGAGGACTGGTTCCTTTAAATTAGGCCATTCCATGTTAATGTGTTCAGCATCAAACCATTGGAGACCCACATGCTACATTCCTACCTTAAATTTGTTTTGGCCACCGTTCTTAGTGTTGGCTTAATCGCCAGCTCACCAAGCTTTGCCGCGTCGAAAACTGAAATTGATATTGAGGTCAAACAAGCCCTGAAACGCTTCAAAAAAGAAGTTGGAGCCTCCGCAGAATATATCAAGCTTGCCAAAGGAATGTTGGTGTTCCCAAGTATTTTCAAAGCCGGTTTCGGTATTGGTGGTGAATATGGTGAAGGCGCAATGCTGATAAATGGCAAAACCGTTGAGTACTACAGTACCGCCGCAGCATCGATTGGTTTTCAGCTCGGTGCCCAAACCAAAACTGTCATCATCCTCTTTACCTCTCCGAAGGCACTGAAGAAATTTCGCAGCAGCGATGGCTGGGAAGCCGGTGTTGATGGATCTGTTGCGCTAATTGAACTCGGTGCCGCCACAACAATTGATACCAATACAGTAAAGAATCCGATTATTGCCTTTGTTTTTAACAACAAAGGGCTTATGTACAACCTTTCTTTAGAGGGTTCCAAGTACAGCAAAATTGATCGGTGATAACGGCTTCTGATTTTGTTACGTACTGAGTATAATTATCAATACTCACATCACGTATTTAAATGGTTGTCAGCCTTTATGCCCGATTCAGATAGTCAACGCCGCTTTATCCTTGAACATACAAATGTACGAGGCATCATTACTCACCTTGATAACAGCTGGCGGACGATGTTAGAAGGACGCAATTATCCACCTGTTATTCGTGACTTACTTGGACAGGCGGCAACCGCCATTTGTTTACTCAGTGCGACCCTCAAATTTAATAGTTCACTGACGCTACAAATTCAGGGTGGCAACCCGATTAACCTCTTAGTCATGCAAGTTGATGAATCGCAACATTTTCGTGGCATGGCAGAATGGCAAGGTGAGCTGAACCAATCAAGCTTACACGAGCTTTGTCACGGTGGTCAGCTAACCATAACCATTGAGAAAGAATCTGGCGAACGCTATCAAAGTATTGTTGATATGCATCAAGAATCACTGGCCAAAGCATTGCATAATTATTTTCAACAATCGGAACAACTACCTACCGATTTATGGCTAGCGACCAATGATGATCATGCAGTAGGCATGTTATTACAAGCTCTGCCTGAACAAAATGAAGATCCGGATGCCTGGGATCGTGCTTGCATACTCGCCAACACGCTCACTGATGAAGAATTACTTAACGTATCCACCGAGGAATTATTACACCGGCTATTTCATGAAGAAGATATTCGTCTATACGATGCCAGCCCGGTTGCATTTCGTTGTGATTGTTCACAACAGCGTGTTGCTGATAGTTTACGAAGCCTTGGGGAAGCAGAGGTTCAGGAAATTTTAGAAGAACAAGGGACGATTAGTGTTAACTGTGGTTTCTGTCAGCAGCAGTACCAGTTTGACAGCGTCGATGCAGCACAGCTTTTTACTGAAGCAACCTCACCTGATATTCCTCCAACACAACACTAGTTAATCTAACCACTGCTCTAAGTAAAATAATCGAAACCCTTCTGACGAACGTGACGGCCCAACCACCTTAGCCGCATAAGACTTGTCACTCAAATCCGCTTTTTCACGTGCCTGTTGTTCTGTCTCGACAATCTCGACACAGTTTTCAGGAAAACGGTCGCGATGCCGCCGCGGCGCATAGACCACCGCAAAATGCTCTTCAACGACATCACTGTCCGGATCAATCGGTATTCGGCTCATTTAGCTGGCTCTTAAGACATAAAATGCCATTATACGCAGGAAAACAGACCTCATATCAACTTATTAGGATAGATTTACTACCAACTCCACTGGTATGATCCCACCCCACAATTAATCAATCAGGAATTTTCCATGCAAATAGCTAATGACAAGGTTGTAACCATTAACTACACCTTACGCAATGATAATAAAGACATTCTGGATAGCGCTCAGGAAGGTGATTTCGCGTACCTGCACGGTGCTCAAAATATTATTGCTGGCCTGGAAAAAGCACTGGAAGGTAAAGCCGTCGATGATGAGCTAACTGTTAGTATTGAACCGGCTGATGGCTACGGCGAACGCAACCCTGATATGACACAAGTTGTTCCCAAAGAAATGTTTGGTGCTGAAGGTGAGATTGAAGTTGGCCAACAATTTCATGCCGCCTCACCGGATGGGCATGAAATTGTTGTCACTGTCATCGGTATTGATGATGAAAATATTACTGTTGATGGTAACCACCCACTTGCCGGCGTGACACTACATTTCGAAGTTAAGGTCGTCGACATCCGCGATGCAAGCGCCGAAGAACTGGAACATGGTCATGTACATGGACCAGGTGGTCACCACCACTAAGTAACAAACAGGACTACTTAATCTCGCTAAAGATTGAATTAATATCGTTGTTCCAACGTTCAAGTAAATCTTTAGTTGCTTGCTGCTCTACCAGCATCGCGAACTGAGTCATATTCGAAGCGACCAATAAAGTCTCGTTATTTTCCGAGAAAATAACAATTTTTAGTGGCAAGTAGGGAATAAGCTGCGGTTGACTCTGTTTAACCGCTCTTATTTCACTACTCTTACCAAAAAATACTATTCGATATTTGTCTGTCTTATAACCTGATTTGGTTAAACCAATGTCAACACGCTGCACACGGCTCACTGTATAACCATGCTCACCAATTGATGTTTGCAGTGCTAACATGGCTTCTGGAAAGTTCTGTGTTGAGCGATGAATAATTAAACCTTCACTTTCACTCGCTACGGCTGTCACCGACACAATCATTAACAAAGCAATGGCTAATAAATTTTTCATAGTATTGCCTCCTCAATGATGTTGGTGTAAATCGCATGCATCTCATCACAAAATTTATCTAGTTCATCATTATTGTACATAGCACTTAAATAACGTGGATTAATTGTCATAACTTGTACTTTACCTGCGCGTTCAACCACGGTGACTCGACATGGCAAAAACAACCCAACACGAGGGTCTACAGCTAACACCTTGTTCAAAGTTTCAAAATTACAAAAATAGATGATGACTTCACGGTTGCTTTCTGTGCCTTTTTTCACTAGCCCATCTTCTAAATCCTGCTCGCGAATAATTCTAAAATTTTCTGCCGATGCGGCATTTTTAAGATTTTCAATCGTCGTTTTGAAATCGCTGGCAGAATCAAAAATCATCACCGGAGATTCTACTTTCGTTACTGCTCTAATCGAAGTCTGCTTTTGGTTCTCGAAACTACGCACATAACTCACGATATCGTTGATATCTTTTTCCTTAAGCCCCGCCTTTATAAATGATTGCATGGGTGTTCCCTTGCGACCATTCATCAGCGTAGATTTGATCATGCTGTCTGTTGCGGCTAACAAAAACCCGGAATTGTTTATTGCTGGTGCAATCACCGGTAAATCACGCGGGCGAGAAAACGTAACACCGGTTCCCATACCACCCTCACCATTCACCCCGTGACAACTACTGCAATATTGCCCATAGAGGTTTTTACCCTTTTTAACATCGCCTCTGACTATTGCATTCAAGGTGGCAGGCACTTTTCCAGGTGCAAATTCACGCAAGTGGCTAACAATGGCTTTAATCTGGGCATCACTTAAATGCGGGTATGGTGGCATAACGCGGCCTGGACGACCATGACGAATCGTTTTCGCCAAATAGCTATCAGGAACACTTTTCAGGAAACTCGGTAACGATATCGGGATACCCACTCCACCTTTACCATCAACACCGTGGCAGGAAGAGCAATTCTTTTCGTATAGCGCCGAGCCGTTGGGGGTAGCATGCAACGTTAACGCAGACATCATAAATACAAGCGCTAAGCCTGTAATTGCTGCTGTCTTGGCAAATAATCGGTACATAACCCTAAACTCCTTTGGTATCTATATAAGATTTTACTAATATATGGTCATGCTGCCATGATAATGCAAGTCTGGCAACACATTTAAGATGTTAGTCATTCACTATATAGTAGACGGATGAATATGCGCCATTTTCAATTGCTCTTTGTATGTCTTTTAGTACTGTCACATGGACTGATTAGCAACAACCAGTCTTTTGCCGCGGCTAAGCGACAAGTCGTCAACAACCCGTCTATTAAGATGGTTATCATACCGCGTACGTCCCAACAAATGGCCGCTTTCTATGAAGGTCGCGAGTTTCCTGCCAATGCAATTGAAGCCACTCGATCTGTCTGTTTCTTTACAATCGGCATACATAATAAAAGCAAGGCAATTATTTGGCATGACACACAACAGTGGCAGCTTAATAGCAAGGCCGGAAAAATAGACCTGATCAGTAAAAAGCAGTGGCGACAACGATGGAAGCAATTAAATTTACCACAACGGTTTCAATCAACCTTTCGCTGGACCTTGCTTCCAAAGCAACTGGATTTTCAACCTGGCGAACGTGAAGGCGGTAACATCACTATTCCAAGGCAAGCTGAGCCCTTTGATCTCACAGCACATTTTTTAACTGGCGAAAATAAGAATGGAAAGCCTATTGCTCTGGAATTTAAAAACCTGCGTTGTGCCAAGGACAGTGACCAATGAAAAAGATAATGACTTTCCTATTAGTTTATCTGTTCAGCGTCAATCTATTTGCCGATACCAACTTACCAACCGGTATTATTAAAATTACACCAAGACCGGCTCCACCGTTCAACCTTGAAAACATGGACGGTGAAAAATTCGCTCTCGCACAAAAAACTTCACACTGGCGTTTTGTTCATTTTTGGGCAAGTTGGTGCGGCCCTTGCCGAAGAGAGATGCCAACCATCCAAAAGCTCATTGATAGTATGTCAAAAGACAGCATTGAATTCTTTATTATTAATACCGCTGAATCTGAAGACACGGTATTTAGTTTTCTTGGTGGTATTGAATCGGATATTAATACGTTGCTTGATCGGGATGGACTTGTTACAGAGCAATGGCAACCTAGAGGGCTTCCTTCTACCTACCTCGTCGATCCTACCGGGCAGATTCAATATGTAGTGATTGGTGGACAAGACTGGCAAAAAGCCAATTATCAGCATTTTTTACGACAACTTCCTGTAAATAAAGCTGTAAACCACTAAATAAGTATTTACCTGCCTTGTCTGCAGGTGCACACTCTAGACATAAAATAATAAAAATCTCTACGAAGGGATGAATTATGGAATCGAGAAACTGGCAACGCCGCCAAATCATGTTTGATGTTGAAGTGCGCATTTGGCATCGAGGAGGTGAACAAGTCATCACCTGTAAAACCAGTGATGTCAGTATGGGCGGTGCTTTTCTTCTCACTGATGAGCTTGGCTTTCCAAAACATCGTCTGCTCGAAATAACCTTTCCTGCATTGACTCGACTACAACTGAAAAAACCACAAATTATTGCTAGAGCAATTCGTAAACAAGGCAAGGGGCTGGCAGTACGTTTTAGCAAAGCCGATAGAGAAACCATTCGCGCCATGCATAAAATGTTGCAATGGCGTAGCTACTATCCTCTTGAAACAAAACAGCGTCGTTATTTAAGCCCAGCAACACCTAAAAACTAAACTATTTTCTCTGTGCTTTTTTTAAGGTTTTTTCAATCACACGAGCCGCCGCAATAAACCCAAACGAGGCCGTGACCATTGTTGATGAACCATAAGCTAAATTACAATCCATAGAGATACCATGTATCCCTGGTTTTTCGAAACCCACCACACCGCCCTCTTTTGGATAGCGTGGTTGCTCTAAAGAATAGACACACTCAATACCAAAATAACGTTGACTATTACGCGTAAAACCATATTGCCCGCGCAAAAAAGAACGTACTTTTGCGGCCAGTGGATCGTTATGCGTTTTATTTAGGTCGCGCACGGTAATTTGGGTTGGATCAATCAGTCCCCCTGCGCCACCGATTGTGATGACTGGAATTTTATTACGCTTACAGTAATAAATAATGCCTGATTTGAATTTAATGCTATCAATCGCATCGATGACATAACTGTAACCACGATCAAGGTAATCGGCTAACGTATCCAACGTGATAAAGTCATCAATAATGGTTACATCGCAATCAGGATTAATGGCTGCAATACGTTCAGCAAGTGCCTGTGATTTTTTCTTATCTAAGTAATCTTGCGTTGCATGCAGCTGTCGATTGAAATTACTTAGCGCAATCGTATCGTAATCAATTACGGTGAGCTGCTCAACACCACTTCGCACCAGTGCCTCAACAGCCCAGGAGCCCACCCCTCCTAAACCTATAACACAAACATGCATGGCTTTAATACAGGCTTGTTGTTTATCACCATAGAGTCGACGAATACCGCCGAAACGTTGTTGGTAGTCTGATTCATTCATGACTTACTTTAGTGCCAGTACATCCACAGCATTTTTTGTGGTTTGTTTAG